>JAEEGL013050984.1_pt1 | contig 28065 bp, 18 predicted proteins | sample 9134231 | NCBI WGS metagenome assembly JAEEGL01 (sample SAMN16246548, study PRJNA631951) | gut metagenome | biome: gut microbiome; feature: rumen; material: fiber-attached | host: Bos | place: Iran: Karaj | collected 2018-10
CAATGAAGAGGACAAGCCTCGGCAGCAGTGGGCCTGCTACATATTTGGTGTCTGCCGCGACACCACGAAGCGTGGCGGCAAGGGCGAAGGAATCGACAGCGTATTCGCAGGAGACGTCCCTCTCGGAGCCGGCCTTTCCTCTTCGGCTGCCCTTGAAAGCACCTTCGCATTCGCAATCAACTACCTGTTCGGCAACAAGATCGACAAGTTCGACCTCGCCAAGATCGGCCAGAGCACGGAACACAACTACTGCGGCGTCAAGTGCGGAATAATGGACCAGTTCGCTTCCATATTCGGAAAGAAGGGCAACCTCATCCGCTTGAACTGCAAGACACTGGAATACAAGTATTTCCCATTCGATCCGAAGGGATACAAACTGGTTCTTGTGGATTCCTGCGTAAAACACGAGCTGGCTTCTTCAGCCTACAATAAGAGACGCGAGTCCTGCGAGAACGCCGCCAAGGCCATCAGCAAGAACCACCCGGACGTGGAATTCCTCAGCGACGCCACGAGAGTATGGCTGGACGAGGTCCGCGACCAGATTCCGGAGGAGGATTTCATCCGCGCCGAATATGTCATCGGTGAAGTCCAGAGGGTCCTCGACGTCTGCGACGCCCTCGAAAGGGACGACTACGAGACCGTCGGCGAGATGATGTACCAGACCCATTTCGGGATGAGCAAGCTGTACGAAGTCAGCTGTGAGGAACTCGATTTCCTCAACAAGCTCGCCCGCAAGATGGATGTCACCGGCTCCCGCGTGATGGGAGGCGGCTTCGGCGGATGCACCATCAACCTCGTCAAGGAAGAGCTCTACAAGCCCTTCGTGGACGCCGCCACGGAGCAGTTCACCGCGAAGTTCGGCCATGCCCCGAAGATTTACGACGTCGTGATTTCCGACGGCGCCCGCAAGCTCTAGGATAAACCGTACTGAAACCTGAACCTTTTTATTATGAAATCTGATTTCTGGAAAAAAGAAGACTGGCAGGCCGTCTGGATAGGCGGGATAATCATACTCCTGGCGTGCGTGGCCGTGCTCACGGGATGGTTCGACATGTCTGCGATGAAGTTCAGCACATGGACGCTGGGTGAGAAACTCAGCGGCGCTGCGGCAGCGAAGGCGGTCCCTCTCGGAAAGCAGCTCGCCGCGGGTGCGTTCTGGCTCAAGACCTTGCGCACCGTGCTAGTGCTCGGACTGCTTTTCTGCCTTGGGATAAAGCTGCAGGGAGAGAGCGTGAAAAAGTACATTCCCGCATTCCTTGGCCTTTTCGTGCTTGCCGTGGTGGTGCGCCTCATCAGTGCCGAGTTTACGCTCAACCGCTACCTTGAATGGGCTTTCTGGGCCCTTCTGGTGGGCCTTCTGATCTCCAATACCGTGGGAGTGCCCGCATGGCTCAAGCCGGCGGTCCGGACCGAGTTCTACATCAAGACAGGCCTTGTCGTCATGGGCTTCTCGGTGCTCTTCTCGAACATCGCCAAGTTCGGCCTCTACGGCCTCGGAATAGCGTGGATAGTCACTCCCATCGTGATTCTCTTCATGTGGTGGTTCGGCACGAAGGTCCTCAAGATGGACAACAAGCCCCTCGTTATAACGCTTGCCTCCGCGACCAGCGTCTGCGGCACCAGCGCGGCCATAGCCACCGGTGCGGCTTCGAAGTGCAAGAAGGAAGATCTCGGACTGGCGATATCCATCTCCATCATCTTCACCATCCTGATGATGGTCTTCGAGCCCATGATGATCAAGGCCTGCGGGATGAACTCCCTGATGGGCGGATCGCTCATCGGCGGTACCATAGATTCCACCGGGGCCGTGGTGCTTGCCGGCAATGCGCTCGGGCCGGAAGCCGAGCAGGCGGCGGTGCTCGTAAAGAGCATCCAGAACATCCTGATAGGTTTCATAGCCTTCTTCGTGGCCCTGTTCTTCGCCACCCGCGTGGACAAGAAGGAAGGCCAGAAGGTCGGTGCAGTCGAGATATGGAACCGTTTCCCCAAGTTCATAATCGGGTTCTTTGCCGCCAGCCTCATCGCTTCCTTCGTCATCATGCCGGTTTTCGGCGGCGCGGAGGTGAAGGCCATAAACGGAGTGCTCGACCAGTACAAGAACTGGGCTTTCGTGCTGGCATTCACAAGCATAGGACTGGATACCAACTTCAAGGAAATAATCGGCAAGATGCAGGGGGGCAAGGTCCTCTGGCTTTACGTGGTCGGACAGCTTTTCAACATCGCCCTGACCCTTTTCGCCGTGTGGTTCCTGCTTTCGGGAGTGGTCTTCAAGGTCCCTGTGCTGGAACTTTTCGCGAAGTAGCGGATGTCCCGTAAAAGAAAGGCAGGCAGGATCGTCACCCTGGTTTTCGCGGGGGCGGTCCTGCTTGCCGCTTTGTATATCATGCTCAACGGCCTGGGCCTTTCCCCGGACTACGATTTCGGTGCGGGGGCCTATTACTATGCCGACATTCCCTCCGGAGAACCGGTTCCCGAGGCCTCCGTCAGGACCTCCGTTCCCCTATGGGTGCACATCCTCCTTTTCCTCGGCTGGGGAGCCCTGATGTACTGGCTCTGGAAAAAGATTGACAAGGATTGAGCCTTCCGCCGTGTTGCACAAATCTTGCATATTGCGATACAATAGCAAAATTATTCCGCTGACCGAATTATTATATTTGTCCCGTATGAAAAAGAGCATTATACTTTCTGTTGCCGCTTTGGCTGTCCTTTCCTTCACCCTGCAGGCGCAGGAAAGGAAGATGTCCGAAGCCGTCTGGACGGTTATGGACGGCGTTTCCGTGCCTCTCCCTCCGATGGAACACCCCAGGCTCTATATCCGCCCGGACGGAATAGAAGACCTGAAGTCAAGGATGGGAACCCCGGAAGGGAAGAAGATACTTTCCCGCCTTTCCAATCTTGCCGTGCCGCGTACGGCGGAAGAAGAAGCAGCCGATACGGACCGCGGGTTCCGCTATTATTTCAAGATGCGCGGCCTTACCAGCCGTGTCCAGGTCGATGCCCTGAACTACCTCACCAAAGGCGACAAGGCTTCGGCAAGGGCGGCCATCACGGACATGCTGGATTCCCTGAGGAACTGCTCCTTCGGCACGGCACAGGACCTTTCCAGGGCCAGCGGAGTGATGCTCACGATGGGAGCTGTGGTCTATGACTGGTGTTATCCCGAGTTCACCCCGGAAGAAAGGCAGGCCTATGTCAGCGAGTTCATCCGCATCGCCGGAAGGATGGAATGCGGATATCCCCCGAAGGACAACGAATCCATTGCCGGACACCTCTGCGAGTGGATGATCCTGAGGGACATGCTCTCTGCGGGAATAGCCATCTACGACGAATATCCCGACATGTACAACCATGTCATCAAGATGCTTTACAAGGAATATATCCCTGCTCGTCGCTACATCTATTCCGGCCACAATTACCACCAGGGAACGGGCTATGCCAACGTCCGTCTGGTGAACGACTTCATATCTCTCTGGACTCTCGACAGGATGGGAGCCGGGAGCATCTACGGCGACGACATGCGCCAGATGATGTACGACTTCATCTACAGGCGCCGTCCCGACGGGCAGGTCATGCCCGCCGGAGACGTCAACCACAACAACCGTATCATTCCGACCTACACCAACCCCATGATGATGGCCGCGAGCTATTTTTCCGATCCTTACCTGCAGGCGGAATTCGAGCGCAAGCCGTCGATGGAGCCGCATCTTCTCCTGATGGAACTGCTCTGGCGTGATTTTTCCCTCAAGGGCAAGGCTCCGGACGACCTGCCCCTTACGATGTACAGCGGATCGCCGTTCGGATGGATGATAGCCCGCACCGGATGGGACAAGAATTGCGCGATGGTCGAAATGAAGGTCAACGAGCAGTTCGCCGGAAACCACCAGCACCTGGACGGAGGAGCCTTTCAAATTTATTACAAGGGTCCCCTGGCCCTCGACACGGGCTTCTATCAGGGCAGGAAGGGCGGCTACAACAGCGCCAACAACAAGAACTACACGAAAAGGACCATAGCGCACAATTCTCTCCTTATCTATGACCCGGACGAGAAGTTCTCATGCCTGAATTATGGAGGGGCGGACAAGACCGAATTCGCCGACAATGACGGAGGTCAGCGCATGCCCGGGGAAAAGTGGCGGACCTGCCGCAGTTTCCAGGAGCTCCTGAGCGACGATTTCACCGTCGGGAAGACCCTTGCGCACGGCTTCGGACCCGACGCCGTCGAACCCGACTACAGCTATCTCAAGGGCGACATAACGAAGGCCTACAGCGCCAAGGTCAAGGACGTCCGTCGCAGTTTTGTCTTTTTCAACATGAAGAACGCAAAGTCACCCGCGGTTCTCGTGGTCTTCGACAGGGTGGTCTCGTCCAATCCTGCATTCAGGAAATACTGGCTCCTGCACAGCATTGAAGAGCCCGAAATCAAGGAAGGGGGATTCGACGTGTGCCGCACCAGGGACGGGGATAGCGGAAAGATACAGTGCGACGTCCTCCTGCCTGAAGCCGGCAATGCATCCATTTCGAAAGTCGGCGGCGAGGGCTATGAGTACTTCGTTTTCGGAAAGAACTATCCGGACGTGCAGAAAGCTCCGGACGAGAACAAGGAATGCGGAGTGTGGAGGGTTGAGGTATCTCCCGAAAAGGAAACAGCTGAGGACCTTTTCCTCAATGTGCTCCAGCTGACTTCCGGCGACAGGAAGCTCCCGAGGGCCGCCCTCGTCAAGGGGGATGGCGTCGTCGGGGCCGCGTTTGCCGGACGGGCCGTGACATTCAGCGCCGACGGCCGACGCTACGGGTCGGCCACCTTCTCCCTGCCGAAGTCAAAGACGGGTTATGAGGTACTCGTGACCGATATGGAACCCGGCAAATATACTGTCCGCTCCGCATCCGGCACATTTGAACTTACCGCTTCCGAAGAGGAAGGGACGCTCTGGTTCAGCGCCGCCGCAGGCAAGGTAACGGTGACAAGACAATAACAAAATGTGCAAAAGGGGTGCACAAAAGTGAAAGATTTACATACAAAATCAAGAATGGTTAAGGAAGTGATGCTCTATATTTGCGAAAACCGCAATTAATGAACCGAAAAAGAATAATCATCTGGTTCGCCGTCCTTATGGCGGCAGCCTGCACGCCTGAAGAGAACTATGAGAAACATTCCGTCGAGATAAAAGACCTTTATCCCGATACCGTGGAACCCGTCGCTCCGGCGGCCCCGGCCGCTCTCGAGGCTTCCTTCTTCGATGTCTTCAATCTGGATTATCCCGGGCTGGAAAAGGCGAAGAAAGCATATGCGGAAGGCAATCTGTATGAATCGGCCCGCCAGGTCCTGGAGTATTACAGAACCCGGCAGGACGTGTTCAATCCCCTGATCAACGTGCTATCCCCGGATTATACCGCCTCTGAACTCAGCATGGCCCTCCAGGCCACAAAGGACGGAGGCTGGAGATTCTATATCCGCAACTACTCGGAGGGAACCGGTGAGAACGGCCTGCCGCTCTATTATTCCTTTGCGGGGGAAAACGGGTCCATCAACTGGGACTATGCCCCGGAAGGCATGACTGAGCAGGAGTACTTTTCCCAGAAGCACAGGCTCCAGTGGATGCTGACTCAGGCAAAGGTATATCGGGCCACCGGGGATGAGGCCCTGGTCGAAGCCTGGAAGACGTCTTATTCCGACTGGCTCTCGAAATACCCTTGTCCCGAAGGCAAGACTTCTTCCATACAGTGGACGGGGCTGCAGACATCTTCCCGCGCTATAGACCAGACAGCCATATTCCAATACTTTCTCCGTTCCGAAAATTTCACTCCGGAGTGGCTCACTTTCTTTCTGAAGGCCTACCACGACCATATAGCCAACATCATGGCCAACTGGTACGAGCCGGAGACCAGCAACATCCGTCTTTCGCAGCAGCAGGCCGTTGCGCTTGCCGGCATGCTGATGCCCGAGTTCAAGGACTCGGGAGAATGGCTGCGTACGGGGACCTCGGCCATGGGGACCCAGGTCAGCGGGCAGTTCAACTCCGACGGCGTCCACAACGAGCTGGATCCGAGTTATCACATCGGCGTCCTGGCCGATTTCTTCGATGTTTACAAGGTCGCGAAGGCGAACGGAAAGCTCGGCCTCTTCCCTGAAGATTATATCTCAAGGCTTCATGCTGCGGCCAGGTTCGTGATGGATATCATCTACCCCGACTACAGCATTGACAACTTCAATGACACCCGCTCCGCCTCCTGGACCAGAAGCGTACTGCAGCGCAATCTCCGGCAGTACGCGGAAATGTTCAGGGAAGACGGCGAGATGGAATGGTATGCGACCGGAAGGCTTTCCGGGACGGAACCCGCCTCTTTCGTGCAGTCTTATCCCGTCTCCGGGTATTACATGATGCGCGACGGCTGGAAGGAAGGGTCCATGATGCTCGTCTTGAAGAACAACTACAACCCCGAGAACAAGTGGCACTGCCAGCCTGACAACAATACGGTCTCGCTCTACAAGGCCGGCCGAAGATTCCTTCCCGACGCTGGAGTCTACACTTACGGAGGTTCGGCTTCGGAAAACGCGACGCGCGAAGTTTATCGCTCGACGGAAATCCACAATACGCTTACCCGAGACAAGGCTACCATAGACAAGAACCACCAGAAAGGGCGGCTTCTCCTCCAGAAAACTGAAGGGCAGACGGATATTCTCGTCAGCGAGAACGATTCCTATTCCGACCTGAGCCACCGCAGGAGCATCTTCTTCGTGGACAGGAAGTTCTTCGTGATTGTGGATGAGGGCTACGGATCCGGCAGCGGGTTCCCGGTGAATATCAATTTCAAGCTATGTGAAGGAAAGGGCAATTCCGAGATCGACGAGACATGCGGGGAAGGCATTTACGGGGCCCATACCTTGTTCACCGACGACAACAACATGCTGTTCAGGACCTTTGCCGAGACAACGGACGGCTATCTGGCCGAGAACAGCACCGGCTACTTCTCCGATGCGATCGGGCAGCGCACTCAGAGGCGCTTCTACCGCGTGTCCGTAGACAAGCAGGCGGGCAAGGCCGTGCGTTTCATAACAGTGATCCATCCAATTGCAAAACCGGAAGAAGCCGGCAACATGCAGGTTTCCGCTGGCTTTACGGACAACGAAGGCGGCATCCCGGGCACTTTCCATGAAAAGGGCTGCTCGGTAAGGGTCCGCGTAGGAAGCAGGGAATACGATTTATCATACACTTTGTAACAGAATATGGGAATAAAGTCCAAGACCAAATTATCAGTGGCAGCTGCGGCCATGGTCGCCTTGCTGTCTGCGGCCGTTGCATGCGAGCCGGAACTTACCGACTCCCGGACTTTCGTACTGAGTTATCCGGGTGTTTCGGACATAGCTCCGTCCACGAACATCAACGTCACGCCGACATATCTCGGTTCGGCGCCGTCTGGCTTTTCAGTTTCGTCCGTAAAGCTCGACGGACAGCCATTCGAAACGGATTGTTTCAGCGTGGATGAGACCACCGGGGTCTTCTACGTCAGGAACTCCGACTCCCTTCCTACTGGGACCTATTCCATCGGTATTTCCTGCCTTTCCGGCGGAAAGAAGTGGAGTTTCGAAGACATCATCACGATTACCATGCTGAAGGCCGCACCGGAGGGGGTTTCCGTCAAACCCGGCGAGTTGGTGTTCGAACTTGGGGATCTGATCGACGAGAAGTCCACCGTGGAACTCCCGACAGCCAAGATCGAAACCGAAGGGGAGCACATCAGCATCAAGAAGTACATAATCTCATCGGTGCGGCGGAACGGGGTGGCCGTCGCGGACTTCGCCGAACTTTTCTCGGTGAGCGAAGACGGCGAGATTTCGGTTCTCCGCAACGCCGGGTTCATCCCCGGAGAGTACAAGATCGATGTCAAGCTTACCACTTACGTGGTCAACGAATTCTCTGAAGACGGCATCTTTGCGGACGCCTTGACAGTTAAGGTGACATCTGCTCCCTTGAGTCTTGAATATGCTCCGGCAAGCGGAAAGGCCGAGTTCGGCAGGCCCTTCGCATCGGCCAGTCCCGCCCTCGTCGGATCTCCAGACGGACTGGTTTATTCGATAAAGAGCATCTCTCCCGAAGGGGCTCCTGTCAGCATAGACCCGGCCACCGGAGTCCTGTCCCTGCCGGAAGGGAACAGCCTGCCGATAGGCACCAGCTGCCTTGTGGGAGTGACGGTTACCAACCAGTTCGGAAGCAAGGACTTCGATTCAGCCTTCTTGCTGGATGTCGTCGCAGTCATAGCTCCGATAACGCATCTGAATTATACTGACTTGAACATCATAGAGGGAGGAGCGGTCGACAATGCCGCAGATGCCGACGGTGATGAAGTCAGCTACAGTTTCGAGAATCTTCCTGCGGCACTTGAAGGGGTTCTCGTCATCGATCCTGTCACCGGCAAGGTGTCCATGCCCAAGGGAAACAACGTGCCGGTCGGAAGTTATACGGTCAGCGTCGTCGCGGAAAACCCCAAGGGAACGCAGAAAGGCGGCTTCAAGCTTGTCATCGAGGAGAATATCTACAAGTTCACCTATGTGCACTGGGGCAACAACCTGGGGCTGTCTCCTTCCACTGATTATGCGAACCAGTTCAAGGTGTCCACCACGGAGACGAACTCTTTCCCGGTGATTTCATCCGACATCCGCAGCGGAGTGACTGTCAAGTTCTCCCTTCAGGGAGGAAGCAACAGCGGCTTCCTGTCGATTAATCCCGACACCGGAGAATTGACCACGGACCCGACTCCCTTTGCCGGAGTGACCGAAAACATGAGGGTGCATTTCCGTTTCGTCGTGGTCACGACCGGAGAAGGAACTCCCGGAGAGACCACTGTCACGATCCCCGTTTTCTTCAATTTCCATTGCGCCCATGACGGCATCGAAGTAGATTACATTCCCTTCGTGTTCCAGTGCAATCCGCGCACGGGCGGCGTCTCCGCAGCTCCGGTGATAACTGGCGCGGAAGCCTCCACCTTCACCCTGGACTACAGGCGCAGCTTCAACTATTACAACGTGGCGGGGCCCGCTTCGCACGTAAACGGCCAGCCCAGCGTCGCAGGGGGCTTCCTCAACACCATGTGGAAGAACTTCTATTCCGCGATAAACATCGCCCTCAACACCGGCAGCCGCGATCCGGTATCGTTCTACGGCCGTCCCGGAAAGGAAAGTTCGAGGCTCTGCTATCCGCGCGAGGACCATGCCGTGCTTGTAAATCCCGAGAAATGGAAGGACGATGCCGGGTACGCAAACGGCATCTTCATCGGGCAGATTACCTTCGGCACGACGGGGACCGATCCTGCATCCGCCGCTGCTGCGAGGAGGATATTCCCTCTTGCCATTTGGTTCGACACATCTTTCAACAATGAATAAACCCTGACGCCATGAGAATCAAATACATTTGCACTTTAATAGCCTTGATGCTCCTGTCCCTGTCGGCTTCCGCCCAGAGAGGCATCCAGGTCATCGGCAGGGTGATGGACGAGAATGGTCAGCCGATGATTGCCGCCGGTGTCTTCGAGAAGGGCAACAGGTCCAACGGCGTCGTGACGGATGCGGAAGGAAAGTACTCCATAAGCGTCCCGGCCAACGGAAGCCTTGTTTTCGTCTATCTCAACTATAAGGAACAGGAGATAGCCCTTAACGGGCGCAGGACCCTGGACGTGAAGATGGAGCCTGACCAGACCCTTCTTGACGAAGTAGTGGTCATCGGTTACGGCACGATGAAACGCAGCGACCTTACCGGTTCCGTCGCATCGGTCAGTTCCAAGGAGATAGAAAAGATCAAGTCGGCTACCGTCGTCGAGGCTCTCGGCGGGCAGGTGGCCGGAGTGAACATCACCTCCTCCGACGGAACTCCCGGCGGCGGCTACGACATCAAGATCCGCGGCGTCGGCACCGTGAACGGGGATGCCTCCCCTCTCTTCATAGTCGACGGTTTCGAAGTCGCCGACATCGATTATCTGGCTGCCCAGGACATCCAGTCCGTCGAGGTCCTGAAGGATGCTTCCGCCTCCAGCATTTACGGGGCCAGGGCCGCGAACGGAGTCGTACTGGTGACGACAAAGAGCGGCCGCGAAGGCAAGCCCCAGGTGAACTACAACGGATCCGTCAGTTACAGGGCCCTCTCCAAGAAGCTTGAACTCCTTTCACCCTACGAGTTCGTAAAGCTCCAGATGGAAATCAACCCCACGCGCTTCGCGACGACATACTTCAATACCGGTGATGACGAGAACGGAGTCCCCTACAAGTACCAGAACATTGAAGACTACCGCACCGTCGAGGGTATAGACTGGCAGGACCAGGGTTTCCGTCCGACATGGTCCCAGAACCACGACGTCAACATCATGGGAGGCAATAAGGAAACCAATTATACGGCCTCTTTCTCCCACTTCGACGAAGACGGTATCTTCCACGGGAGCGGATTCGTCAAGAACAACGCCCGCTTCAAGTTCCATCAGAGGCTCAGCAAGAAGGTCAACGTCGATCTAGGCATCAACTACACCAACAGCAACCGCTACGGCGCCGGAGCTTCAGGCAACGTGCTCGTAAACCTTCTCCGTTACCGCCCGACCGGTGGTCTGCGGGTTTCCGATTACGACCTTCGTTATTCGGTCTATGACCCGCTGGCAGTCACGGAAAGCAACTTCGACTCGAACAACGCGAACCCCCTGCTCCAGATGGAGAACCAGACCATCGGGCGCAAGGCGGAGCAGTGGATAGCCAACGGGTCGGTCGGAGTGCAGATTACAAGGCACCTTTCGTTCAAGAGCGCGGCGACGTACAATGTCAACAACCAGCGTTCGGACACCTTCTACAACGAAGGGACTTCACAGGCCTACCGGGCCGGAGGCCCTTACGGCCAGAGCCAGATGTCCAAGGCGGTGCGTTGGGCCAACAACAACGTGCTCAGCTACAAGAACCTTATTGACAACGCGCACAAGCTGGACTTGATGCTGGGCCATGAGACTACGTATTCCGGCAACGAGTACCTTCTCGGCCAGGCGAAGGACCTTCCTTTCGGCGACCTCGGCGTGGACAACCTCTCGATAGGAGCCACTCCGAGCCTCGTCAGCACTTACAAGGCCGACAGCCGGCGCCTGTCATTCTTCACGAGGGGATTCTACAGCTACAAGGACCGCTACATGCTTACGGCCACGATGAGGGCTGATGCCTCTTCGGTCTTCTCGGAGAAGCATAAATGGGGATTCTTCCCTTCATTCGCCGCCGCCTGGACCGTATCCAAGGAGAAATTCATGTCCGGGCTTCAGTGGCTGGACAACATGAAGATCCGTGCCGGATGGGGCGTGGTCGGCAACGACAGGATTACGAACTACCTGTCCATGGACCTCTACACCCCCGGCAAATTGGGCGTCGGCACATCCCAGGTTACGGTCCTCATGCCCAAGCAGCTTGCGAACTACGACCTCAAGTGGGAAGGCTCCGCGACGACCAACCTCGGCCTTGACGTCAGCATCCTGCACAACCGCATCAACCTTACCGTGGATGCTTTCATCAAGGACACCAAGGACCTGCTCCTCGCCCAGAACCTCGCCTATGTCACCGGCTTCGAATCCCAGTGGCAGAACATTGGAAAGATACGCAACAAGGGTGTCGAAATCACCCTCAACACCGTCAATGTCTCCACCAGGGACTTCTTCTGGAGCACTGACTTCAACATCTCCTTCGTCCGCAACGAACTTGTCGCCCTGCAGGACGGTTCCGACTACATGTTCTCCCGCACCGGCTTCAACTCCAACTACTCCGGTTACGACTACATTGCCCGGGTCGGAGAGGCGATAGGCAACATGTACGGATATCAGTTCGACGGGGTATACCAGAGCGGCGACTTCAACGTCACTCCGGACGGGGCCATGGTCCTGAAGCCCGGAATCACCGACATCAGCAGCCATGCAGGCACGGCTGTACAGCCCGGCATGGTCAAGTACAAGGATATCGACGGGGACGGGATCATCACCACGGAGGACCGCACCGTCATAGGCAACGGCCAGCCCAAGGCCTACGGAGGTCTTACGAACAACTTCAACTTCAAGAATTTCGACTTCAGTTTCATGCTGCAGTTCGTCTACGGCAACGACCTTTACAACGCCACCCGCATGTTCTGCGTGCAGACGAGGGACGAACGCACCAACCACCTCGCCGAAGTCGTGGACCGCTGGACTCCGTCCAATATCTCCAACAAGGTCCCCTCCGCGCAGGGCTACATCCGCAGCGAGCTTTACTCCCGTTTCATCGAAGACGGTTCCTTCCTGAGGCTCAAGCACATCACCCTTGGCTACAAGTTGCCTGACAGGCTGCTGCGCCGGACGTTCATCAAGAGTGTCCGCGCATACGGCACTGCCCAGAACCTCTTCTGCCTGACCCGTTACAGCGGCTACGACCCCGAGGTGAACACCCTGTCCAGCCCGCTCATGCCGGGATTTGACTGGGGAGCGTATCCCAAGAGCCGTACCTTCACTTTCGGAGCTGAAATCAAATTCTAAGAATGGAGGACAGAATCATGAAAACAATCTCAAGAATAATCCTGGCCTTTACCGCCGTCGTCTTCGTCTCCGGCTGCTCCCTCAAGGAAAAGAGCTACACCGAGATGGAAAAGGACAGCTACATGAAGAATGCGAAACAGGCCCAGTCAGTGCTCCTGGGTATTTACAGGGACATGTGCGTGGATGCCATGTACGGCTACCACCTCTCGCTCTATTTCACCCTCGGAACGGATGAAGCGAAAGTGACCGGCAACTCCATAGAAAACTTCCGTAATGTCCCTTCCAACGCCTACACCTCGACAGAAGACGAGGTGCAGAACACCTGGAAGGCCCTCTACAAGGGCATTTATGACGCCAACGACTTCATCGAAGCCCTGTCGGAAAACGTGGACCTGTTCCCGGAATCGGAAAAGAACCTTGCCGCCGTGTATATGGCGGAAGCGCGGACCCTCAGGGCCCTGTTCTATTTCGAACTGGTGCGCTGGTGGAAGAACGTCGCCCTTATAACAAGCACGGAACAGTCCGAAGCCCATCCTTCCACGTTCGTGCAGGCAGATCCTGCGGAAGTGTATGCCTTTATCGAGAAAGAACTGAAGTATGCCGTTTTGGTCCTTCCTTATGCGAAGGACGACATCTACAGGACATCCAACGACTTCCGTATCTCGAAGGGCGGCGCGATGGGCCTGCTCGCGAAGGTCTATGCGACCTGGGCCGGCTATCCGTTGCAGAACACGGCGAAATGGGAAGACTGCGCCAAGATATGCAAGCTGCTCGTGGAGTCCGGAAAGCACTCCCTGCTGCCCGATTACGAGACGCTCTGGAAGAACTCAGGAAGCAGCACCTGGGATCCCGCCGAGAGCCTTCTCGAGGTTTCCTTCTATTCTCCCGCGATCACCGGCAACGGATCATACGACTGCAGCGGGCGCATAGGCCGCTGGAATGGAGTTTCCATAGCCGAAGGGGCCCATCCTTCGGGCCGTGCCGCGTCCAACTGGAAGGTCGTTCCCACGTTCGCGCAGAAGTGGACCGACTACACCAATGACAAGCGCTGGAAAATATGCTTTGCCGATTACAAGTACACGACGGCCGGGAAAGTCCCCGTCCTTACGATTACCGAAAGCGGCGTCACGCGCGACGGATCCCTTGTAGATGCCGTTCCTGACGGGGCGAAGGCTTCGTACCGCAGGGCGTTCAATGACGGGCTGTACCCCGGTAAATGGGACATGGTCAAGTACGTCAGCGAGGGTAATTCCGTGACCGACGCCAACCTTTCCAATGTCAACTGGTATATCCTCCGCTATGCGGACGTACTGCTGCTCTATGCGGAAGCGCTGAACGAATGGCAGCAGGGCCCGACTCCCGACGCCTATGCCGCGGTCAACATGGTCCGGCGCAGGGGTTACGGACTTCCCGTGAATGCGGCCTCCGCAGTCGCGGACCTTCCCTCCGGCCTTTCCTTCGAGGACTTCCGCCAGGCAGTCCGCGACGAGCGCGCGCACGAACTGTGTTTCGAAGGCCATCGCCGCCAGGACCTTATCAGATGGGGTATCTACTATCAGACCATAATGCAGACCTACCAGGATCTTGTTACGTGGCATGAAAGCGCCGCCGACTACTATCGCGTCGCAGATTACACGATCGAGGGAAAGAACGAGCTGCTTCCCATCCCGCAGCGGGAAATGGACCTGATGGTCAATTTTGAACAAAATGATAATTGGTAATATAAACATGATGAAACCAGACTACAAAGCACCGTGCATCCAGGTGTCCGATATGGATGTGGAGGATCTCCTGTGCGCATCTGCCGATCACGAGGGGTACACGATCCTCAGTTATTCCCGCAGTTCCAGTTCCATAAACGGATTTGAAGATGAAGAAGTTTTTTAAAGCCATGACCATGGCGGCAGTTGCGCTTGCCGCGGTCTCCTGCGCAAAGGAAATGGACAACACAGAAAGCGCAGTCCTCTCGCAGATGTCCTTTACTGCCGGACACACGACGCGTACCGTCCTTGCCGAAGGCTACGCCGTCAACTGGGTTGCGGGCAACAGCATCTCCATCTTCGACGGGGCCGGCAACAGGCAGTTCTCCACTACGGACAGCGGAGCATCCGCGACCTTCACCGGCACCGCGGACGACACTGCCCCCGAGTACTATGCCCTCTATCCCTACAGCGGCTCGGCAACTTGCTCCGCAGGGGTCATAACGACCACCCTTTCCTCCGCCCAGACGGCAGTCAAGGGTACATTCGATCCCGAGGCCGGGATAAGCGTGGCGCACTCCGCCAGCACGTCCCTCCACTTTTTGAACGCCTGCTCTATGGTAGCCGTCAACCTTCAGAAGTACTCGGACATCGTCTCAGTTACCCTTTCCGGGCTCAACAATGAAGACATTGCCGGAGACCTCAGCATCTCGTTCGACGGGGATGGCAAGCCTGTCGCTACCGTCGTCGCGAACGCCTCCAAGACTGTCACGCTGGCTCCCGCGGCAGGAGTGTTCGAAGAAGGAATCTACTACATCGTAGTGGCTCCCGGCACATATTCCGCCGGCTTCAATATCCAGCTCAAAGACTCCAAGAACCGCACCGTCGACCTTCCCCAGGGAGGGTCCGTTCCTCTCACAAGGGCTTCCATCAAGGCCTACACCGTGAAGAATCCCTACTGGTTCTACAGGTGCATCTGGGGCAACAACCTCGGTCTCACCCCCGCGAAGGATTATGCCAACCAGTACCGCGCAAGCGAGGCGACTGACGTGAATACCCTCGGCACCATCGCCTCCACCCTTATCGATGAAGACGGCAACACCGTGGCCAAGGTTTCCGCCGCAGGTGAGATGATAACGAAGAACAACAATATCGGAAGCATCCGCAGCAATGCCGGATATACTTTCCAGAACGTCACCTCCATCACCAAGCCCAACCAGCTCGGAATAATGGTCATCAGGGTCACCAACGGAGGAGAAAACGTGGGTGCGACGTCAGTTCTCGAGCCCATCTTCGTTTCCTATCTCCAGTCATCGAGCGCAATCAGTTTTGCTCCTTTCGCCATCATGGCCAACCCCAGGACGGGAGGGACATATGATGCCGGAGCGACCCACCCCGGCGTCACCTCCGACAATCTCCTGATTGACTGGAGGCGCACGTTCAATTACTACAACATCGGAGGCCCCTCTTCCCATGTCAACGGCGCTCCTTCCGTCACAGGGTCTTTCCTTGAGCAGATGTGGCACGTGTATTACGACGCCGCTCCCGGCAAGACCTTCAACACCGGCAGCAAGGATCCCGTGTCATGGTACACCAATTCCGGCATGGCCGACAGGGAAAAGCCTCTCTGCTACATCCACGCCGGAGACTACAAGATCGTGGTCAATGCGGAGAAATGGAAATATGACGGAGCATACGCCAACGGCGCCTTCTCCGGCCAGATGACATACGTCACCGACGGCGACGCCGACGGCATCAACGGCTCTTCCAACCAGATTTTCCCTATCTGGATATGGTTTGACGAAAGGTTCTAGAGATGAAGAAAGAACTATATCTGGCTCCTGAAATGCAGGTAGTCAAGGTGACGCTGGGGAGGGTGATCCTGGTCCTCTCCGGCGGACTCACCGCAGGCAGTGTAACCAACGACGACTCCTCGTCCGACAGCGAGGATAGCTGGTGGAATTAATGGAGGGATTGAATATGAAAAACAAGTTTATATCCCTCCTCCTTGCCCTTCCCATGCTGGGATTGGCATGCTCATGTTCCGAGAAAGAACTTGCTCCTGCTGCTCCTTCCGGAGACAAAGTCCAGCTGCAATTCAACCGCCCCGCCACGAGGACGGTGTATGACGGCGCCGGAAACGGAAGCTGGTGCGACAGCGACAAGGTGGCCGTTTGGGCCAGCAACGGAGCAAGTGGGAAGTTTATAGAGTTCACGGCTTCAGATGCGTCCAGGGGCCTTTTTGAAGGCACCGTGGACGAAGGATACACTGTCGGCGGAGTCGCCGTGTACCCTTCCGTCATAGCGGCCGGTTTTGACGGAAAAAATGTCACCCTTACCCTTCCGGACGAATATACCGTCACCGAGCAGACCACGAATCTTCCCCTTGCGGGCTGGTTCACATCCCCGGACGATCCCGTCACGCTCAACGCGGTAGGCAGCGCAATCGAGATTTCCTATGCGAACGTGCCGCCTGATGCGGCTGCGATGCGCTTCACGGCGTCTTCCGACATCGCCGGAAGTTTCACCCTGGCGGAAGGAGATCGCATTGCCGCCTCCTTGGCCAACGGAAACACGGTCACGGTCAATTTCACTGCTCCAGTAAGTGCCGAAAACAAGGTGACGTTCTATGTCCCTGTGCCTGCCGGAGAATACACCACAGCTCCACGGTCGCCCTTCTGGACGGCAACGGTGTCGAAATCACCGTCCACAATACCGCCAGCCTCAAGCACTTCGCGAAGACCGTCACCGTCGGCGAGGCCGGCCTCAAGCGGCTACCAGCCATCACCCTTCCCATCGACTACTACCGTGTCTGGGAAAACGGCGGCAGCATCACCATAGGCGGTGAAGAGTACACCAAAGCCGGCACGGGGCTGAACGGGAAAGCGGTCAAGGCGACGTCAGCGGATTTCAACCTCAGGACATCCGCATATTTGAACGGCAATGCGGCTCAGGTTCTTTTCCTGGAAGATGGTGGCGCGGGAAACTATTTCGGGACTTCCGCCATATGCGCGGTGACAAATCCGACAATCGTTATAGGCAGATATTCGGATGAGAAAGTGGAATTCCGGCCTCTCATGCAGCTGAGAATTCAGTCGACCATGCTGATGTTCAAGAATGTATGGCTGAATCTTACAAGGATAGACGGAAGTAGCAATGCCGGTTATTTCATTACAAATGTTGACTCAACAGTGCCGGCCGCAGACAGGCTGGTATTGGATGACTGCAAATTAACGGATGTCAAAAAACAGTTGTACTATCAAGGGGCAAACGCCAAATCCAAGCCGATCAGCAGAATAGCTATCTTGAACTCCACGATAGAGATAGGCGTAACTACAAATGTCCAGCTTATTTATCTGGCCGAATCCGACGTGCTTCATCTATTCAAGAAATTCGAATTCAACAATAACATTGTTTATAATGCCGACAACGGGTTGTTGCAACTATTTTGTTGGAAACACTCGACGGTGGCGGAGACAAGCAAGAGCACTTGGAACGCGTATTCATGGGATAATGTTTTCACTGTGGATAACAACATCTTTTTCAATCTGCCTTCCGAATCCGGATTTATTACGAACTGGCAATTGGCATCCCTTGAAATTAAGAAGAATATCTTCTGCTATCCGCAGGATTATGCTAAGGCTTCTTATTTGTTCGGAACTTTCGGCGCGAATCAGGATCAAAGCAGTTCATGGCTGGATGTTACCGATAATGTAGTGTACGGAAGTTCCACAAAGGGATTCTACTATGCTGTCAAAACAGCCTCGGCTACCTCAACATACATACCCTCCGCTAATAACCATACGAAGACAAATACTTATCCGTTCAAAAGCTCTCCGGATTTAAATAACATTGTTTTTGATGTTGTTGACGAGTACGCCGCCTACGGCCCTCAGTAGTAGTATTAATAACCCTCAGAAACTTTTTGCAGCCCTGCGGGAAAGCCGCGGGGCTGCTTTATTTTGCGTTGCGGCGGTTCTTAGAATTCCGCTTCGAAGCGGATGCCCATGGCTTCGGCGGCGAAGCCTGTACCGGTGAAAGACGCTTCCGCCTGGAGCGAACTGAAGGAGGATGCGTTGCCGAGCGGCTGGATGACCGTGACGAAATGCAGCTTCTCTCCGGCGGCCTTCGGGGCGGAAACCCTGTAGAAGCGGCGTGCCGTTTTCTGCCCTATAGAATTGGAATACCAGGACTCTCCCGACTCTTTTCCCGGCGTCCCGGAAGCGCTGCAGAAGGTCTTGAAGGCCATGTTGTTGCCGTCGGCGAAAGTCGTGTGGGCCCCGTAGGTATCTCCGATGTCGTCGATGGATACATTCGCCACGGGATCGCACAGATGGAAACTCAGTTCCGCCGAGGCGGCTGCGGGGCTGCCTGAAAGTTCATCGGCGATGACGAAGAATTTTTTCCGGACGAAATAGACGCTCCTTCTGTGCGTAAGGCCGGAATAGGAGTCGTTGACGGTGATGTAGCCGTCAGTCCCGTCTTCGAGATGGACTTCCCTGACGAGGCGGCCCCTCATGCGGTCCTCGGCTATGTTGGCAAGCCCCACGGTGAGGGTATTGTGCATCTTAGTGGCCTGGAATTCGGAGCGCACCGCATTGTCCCCGCTGTCTCCGCCGTACGAATACGACCCGGCATCGGGCGTGAAATGCCGGCCGTTGCGGTACAGGCCGAAGGTGCCGTTGTCCGGCTGGCAGTGCCACCACTGCGCGGAATTGTCGTTGTTCTTGAGGATCAGCATGAATGCTTCTTTCTCCCAGGAATCGCGGAGCATGTAGTAGCCGGAGACTGGATAGGAAGAGCAGAGGAAGGCCGGCGCGCTGCCTTTCCCGCGGCCGCTTGCCAGCCACTCCAGCCCGGGTTCTTCCGGCAGCAGCGAGGCCCAGGTCGTGAAATTTCGTTTCAGTACGGACTGGGTCCAGCTGGAACTGCGCGTGTCGTTGAAATTGTCGATGGAATAGTCCGGGTACATCACGTCCCGCACGAATCCTGCAGCCTTCTGCAGATATGAGGTGTAATCTTCCGGGAAACGGCCCAGAAGCCCGTTCTGCCTTGCCAGCGCATGCATTTCGCAGAAGGTGCCCAGGACAGTGATGTGGTAGCTTGGATCCATCTCTCCCTGCACTCCGTCGCTGCGGAACTGCAGCCGTATCTGGCGGTTTATGAGATCGATTCCTTCATCGAGCCAGATCCCGGCATTCTTGAATTCCGGCATCAGCACGCCGGCAGTGTATTCGGCCTGCACTTCGAAGAGCCGGTGGTTGCTCCCTTCGCTATAATAGGGGTTCGCCCGAACGCTCTCGACGTGATTGGCAAACTCCACCAGGTACATAGCCAGCCATTCCGGAGTGAAGGCTTCGCTGCGCACGCAGTACTGCAGGATGTTTATCTGGGCCATTATGCGGTCCGTGGCCTGGAGGTCCGTCCATTGGTCCGCGAATGTGGCCGCGTTGAGCTTTTTCGCGCCGGGGAAAGGATAGGTCTTGAGCCAGGACGCGTAGATGTCCTTGATGTATCCGACATATTTTTCATCCCCGGTGACCCTGTAGGCCTTCGCCTGCAGTTCCATCCAATGATGGCGGTGGCGCTGGATGGCGAACTGCCTTTCCGTGATTCCTCCGGGGTGCGCGTTCCAGTCGAGATTCCCCATGGCGTCCGCAAAAGACCAGTAGAGAGGCAGCCCCGTCGCCGGATCCGTGCCCTCCTGGTAGTTCTTGACATAAAGGCGGTACCCTCGTTCCCTGCATGCCTGGTCGGCTATGTTGAGTTCTCCCTTTGATATGGTCGGGGCCACGAGATTGATGCCCGGATTCATCACAGAAGTCCTCGTCATGTAATATTCCTTGAGGCTGCGAAGGGCCTTCTCGTCCTGTCCGGCGGCGTGTTCGGCCTTGACGGTCTCGAGGCCCGGGAAGTCGAGGTTCAGGACTTCGAACAACTTCCCGGTATAATAGTCCTGGTCTGAAGTCCCGTCCTGGGATCCGCCGTCGATGACAAGGTCGATGTTGCCGGAGCCCCCGGCCTTCTTGTCCGTATCCTTTTCGCAGGATGCGGATGCAATTATTGTCAGGAATGCAGCGACGATACGTATGATTTTCCCGGACATCATGTACAAAAGTAAAACTTAATTTCAGTTATTCATTTCAAAAAATGCCGGTGAAATTACAATATTATGTTGTGCTGTACGTATTATTGTAAAAATGTTTATTTTTGACAAGACAAATTTAACTTATGGGTCTGTTCTGTACTTTGATAGCCGCGGCCCTGTCCGCCATCAATTTCTCTCATTTCGATGTTTCGGAAGGGCTATCCAACAATACCGTGATGGATATAGTCCAGGACGAGAGGGGCGTGATGTGGTTTGCCACACACAACGGGCTCAGCTGCTATGACGGCTACGATTTCACTTATTACAGGCACGACCCTGAAGACAGCGCCTCGATTGCGTCGAACCTTCTCCTCTGTCTGGAAATAGACCGCGACGGGAACCTTTGGATAGGGGGAGACAACGGAGTTTCGCTTTTCGCTCCCGGGGACAGGACGTTCATCAATTTCCTGCCCGGAGTCGAGATAAACGATGCGATGTGCGGCCCGGACGGAATGCTTTACCTGTCGGCAGGGCGTAAGCTTACGATGTTCGATCCCCGGAAGAAGGAAGTGGTGGAAGGAGCTTTTCCCGGAAGCATTGCCGACGTGCGTGTAGAAACATTTGCCAGCGACGGAAGGAGGCTGTACATCGGTACCGACTGCGACGGAGTGTTCTTCTATGAAACGCGCAGCGGGGAGATAGGACAGATAGTCGGCGTACCGGCAGACATCCTCATAGAGTCCCTTTTCCCTGACGGGAACGGGAGCCTTTTCGTAGGAACTGAAGGAAAGGGGTTATATGAAGTCGATACCTTGAGCTGGCGCGCGGTCAGGCATTATGCCGTTTCCGCCAGCGGCGGGCTGTTTTCCGCCAGGGTCCGCGCCATGGAAAAGGACAGCGGCGGCAATTTGTGGATTGGCGGGACAGGGGGACTCAATGTCCTTTCTCCCGGCGACGACGGAATGGCAGGGCTCAGAAACGATCCGTTCAATCCGAAATCCCTTTCCCAGAATTCCGTAAGGTGCATTTTCCGTGACAATCAGGGCGGAATGTGGCTTGGCACTTTCTTCGGCGGGCTCAATTACTGGCATCCGCTCCTTCCTCGGTTCGGGACCATACGCAGTACATCCGCATCGAACACCCTTAGCGACAATATCATCAACTGCCTCGTCGAAGACGGCAAGGATGTCTGGATCGGGACCAGCGGGGGAAGCCTCAATCGTCTTGACGTCACGGACGGTAGCTTCAGCCGCTTCGAAGGGCCGTTGGACATAAAGGCGGTCTGGCTGGACAATGGCCGCGACAGGCTTTTCGCCGGGGCCCACGCCGGGGGCCTGAGCATCCTGGAAAAAGGGAGCAGGACCCTTGAAGTAATCCCCGGGACGGAAGATATGGACGTGTATTCCATCATCAAGGACCCCGATGAGGACAAGCTCTGGATAGGCGCCCTGTCCGGGCTTTATGCTTACGATCTTGGGGATGACCGCTTCTATGAGCCGGAGGAGACAAGCAGCAGGGAGCTCCGCTCCATCCGTATAAAGGCCATGTTGCATGACTCTTCAGGCCGTCTCTGGATAGGCGGAGAAAAGGGAATGGCAGTATTTGAAAAGGGGTCGGACGGGCTCAGGCCTTCTGATGTTCCCGATCATCTCATTGGAATGGTTCCGAGGGTGGAATGCTTTTTCGAGAGTTCCGCCCATACGGTGTGGATAGGCACCAGGGAAGGATTGTATTGCCTTGAGAAGGACGGGGATTTTGTCCGTTACGGTAAAAATCGGGGGCTGCCCGGCAATGTGGTCTGCTCTATTGAAGAAGATGGAAAAGGCCGGCTGTGGATATCGACGGATGCCGGGATCAGTTGCTTCAACCCCCTGTCCCTGTCTTTCCGGAATTACACTTCCGACGAAGGCATAGCCGGGAACCAGTTCACTCCCGGCGCCTCTCTCAGGTTGTCTTCCGACGGGAAGATGTATTTCGGCAGCGTCAAGGGCATAATCGTGTTCAATCCCGAAATCCCCAAGGACAATCCTTTCGCCCCTGCGCCCCTGGTCACATCTTGCAACGTCGTGCGCAATACGGTCAGCGTATCTTTTTCCGTGCCCAATTTCGTGTCTTGCCGCCACAATACCTTCCTTTATAAGATCAAGGGGCTGGATAAGGAATGGGTACGGACCGATAACTTGAGGACGGTTACATGGAGCAGGGTCCCTCCAGGGAAATATGTCTTCATGCTCCAGGCGGCCAACAATGACGGGATCTGGTGCGACGAGACGACGTCGGTCGAGCTTGAAGTCCGGCCGCTCTGGTACCAGACGGTGTTGTTCAAGGTTCTCCTGGCCCTGGTTTCCCTGCTGGTCCTTTCCGGTGCCGTCCTTGCGGTCATACGATACAACAAGGAGAAGGACCGTCACGAAATGGAGAAACGCCAGATGCAGGATTTCGTCAACGTTTCCAAGGAAATCCGCACTCCCCTGACACTGATCATTTCCCCTCTGCAGGAGATGCTTTCCCGTTCCAGGGACGTCTGGATGCGGAAACAGATCAAGTATGTGGACCGGAACGCGCGCAAACTCTTCGAACTGGCGGGGCTTTTGATGGATTACAAGAGGGAGGAACTGGACGCGTTCATGCAGAAATCGAAGAGGGAGTACGTGGAACCTGACATGGAAGTGGCGGCGGAGAAACAGGCTGCTTCCAGGAAGAAGGGCACGCTGGTTGTCATTGAAGACAACACGGAGCTGAGAGAGTACCTGCGCGACGGTCTTTCCCCGGACTTCTCGGTGATGCTCATGAACGACGCGTCCCAGGCTCTCGAATACATCCGTGCGAACGAGGTAAGCCTGATTATAGCCGATGTCGACCTTCCGGGTATGGGCGGGATGGAATTCTGCTCGAAGGTTAAATCAGGAAAGGAAACCAGCCACCTTCCGGTAATACTGTTCTCAGGGGACAGGGAGGATCAGATACCCGCCCTCAAGATAGGAGCGGACGATTATCTGAGCAAGCCTTTTTCCGTGGCCGTGCTCAATGCGAAGATCCGCAACATGCTGCGTACCAGGCTGAGGCTTGAGGAAAAGATCAGCGATTCCGTAAAGGTGGACCCTGACAAGATTTCCCTGACCCTGGCCGATGAGGACCTGATACGCAGGGCCGTCAGCGTAGTCGAGGCAAACCTGGACAACCAGGAGTTTTCCACTGAGGACTTCGCTGCCGGGATGGGGATGTCCAGATCAAATCTCCATATAAGGATCAAGGACGTCACGGGAGGTTCGGCGCTGGACTTCATACACAGGATACGGTTCTCAAAGGCCTGCGACCTGATACGGGAAGGCCGGTATTCCATCTCTGAAATCAGCGACATGGTGGGATACAACACCCCCTCCTACTTTTCGACGAGTTTCAAGAGGCGGTTCGGATGCCTGCCCTCGGAGTATCTGAAAAAATATCCGGTCCAGGGCTCCGATCAGGGCAATTCTATGATGTAGGTTTCGTCGGGAGCGTCGAGGGTTTCGAGTTCCTGTCCGCGGCGAAGGTAGATGTATTGCAGGACATTGTTGCCCTTCGGGTCGTTCATTGGATTGCACAGGAGCGTGCCCAGGGACATGTCCCGAAGGTCCAGTTCCTCGATGAGATTCCCCTTGCAGGAGAGATAATGGATGCCTTTGAGTTCGCTCAGGTTGAGAAAGGAAATATTGTTGTTGTCGAGAATCAGGGTATCCAGGGCGGGGAAAATGCCGATTCCATGAACTGAAGAAAGATTCTGCCCGCTGCAGTCTATTTTCCTTATGCCGGCTATTTCTTCCTTTGTCAGCCTGCCGTCTCCGTCATTGTCGAAACTGTTGAGGCAGAAGGCATTGAATGGACTGTCCGGAAGGGCGTATCCGGATTTGGCATCATATTCCATATTGTATTTGCCATCGAGATAAACCCCCTTGCTGCATCCGTACAGAAGCAGGAAGGTCAGAGGCAAGAGTATAGCGATTCTTTTCATAAGCATCATAGATCAAAGGAGATACCGGCGCAGAAGGAAAAGCTCAGCGGCTGCCTGCTCCTGTAGGTCGGAAGGGTCGTCTGCGTGAAATAATAGGACAGCTGCGGCATGGCGTACAGGTGCACGGGGCCGAACAAGCGGCAGCGGGCAAGGGCTCCGGCGGAAGCCGACCACTGCTGCGGTTCCGAGTATTTCTTGTCCATCAGCGTTGCAGAAACGCAAGTTTCCCAAAGCCCGCCGGCATTGACGCTGAGATCCCCGAATCCCCAGTCGAGGACCTTGTACCCGAGGCGCAGGGGCAGTCCGGAAAAGATCAGGTCCTGGGAAATCTTTCCGAAGGACGAGTGCATGGAAATATGGTCCAGGCCGGTCTCCAGGTACAGTTTGTCCGACAGGGGGAAGCTAAGTTGCAGGCCGAACGACGAAGGGGCTTCGTGTTGCAGGAGTTCGGAAATGTCATAGCGGCGCGCGGCCTTTTTCGGCCCTCCGGATGCTCCTCCGGCGGTCATGGCCGGCGATGAAGCCTGGGCGACAAGACCGGTGCCGACGCTGAACCCGATGGCCGCATGCCGGCGGACTTTCTTCCTTGCCGGCTTCGGCTCCATGAAGGGATTGAGAGCCTCCTTTTTATCCATCTTTTCGGCCGTTTCGGAGGGCTCCTTTGCCGGCTCCCCGTGAGCAGAAGTGGCCGTTTCACTCACCGCGGCCGTTTCGGAGGGCTCCCCGTGAGCAGAAGTGGCCGTTTTACTCACCGCGGCCGCTTCGGAGGGCTCCCCGTGAGCAGAAAGGGCCTTTTCACTCACTGCGGCCGCTTCCGCGGGCTCGGCGACCGCCTCCGCTACCGGAGCATCCACCGCCTCGGCGGCCGTAGCCACCTCCGGTTCCATCTTCTCCTCGACCGCCTCCGCAAGCGGCTCCTCCACAGTCTCGGCGGCCGTGGCCACCTGCGGCTCCTCCGCCTTCATCACCTCCGCCACCGGGGCGCCATTCCCGTGCCGTCCCGACGGCGCGAAAAGGAACACTCCCAGCGCCAGCGAGGCAGCCGCAAGCCCGACAGCCCATGGCCACCATATGATCCCCCTCCGGGGGGAACCCTCCCCGTCGCCTCCTGCCGCAGCCTCCCCGGCACCGCGTGCCGCTTCCAGCCGTTCCCACGCCCCTTCAGAGGGCGCGACCCCGAAGTCCTGAAGGCTCTCCTTCAGGGCGTCGGTCCAATCGTTATGTTCAGCCCTCTTGCCCATTCAAATATTCTTTTATCTTTTTTGCCAGCAAAGCCCTGGCGCGGCTATATTGTGAACTTGAACTCTTCTCTCCTATCCCGAGTTTCAATCCTATGTCCCTGTGGGACCATCCTTCCATGCAGAAGAGGTTGAAAACAGTCCTGTATCCTTCCGGCAAGTCGGAAATCATCTTCATCAGCACCGCCGGGGGAATCTTCCTGACCTCTCCGGAATCCGGTTCTTCTTCCGGCAGGTCCGGCAAGTCGTCAAGGGAAACACTTTTCAGTCTTCGTTTTCTCAACAGGTCCAGGCAGTGGTTGACCGTCACCCTCCTGACCCAGCCTCCCAACTCAGCATCGGAGCGGAATTCGAAGCGGTCCAGCTTGTCGAATATCTTCAGGAATGCGTCGTGCAGAACGTCTTCCGCTTCGTCCCTCGAGCCCATATACCGGATGCATATGGCCAGAAGAGGCGAAGCGAACCTATCGTACAACTCTTTTTCTCCTATCTTCTTCGTAAGACGCTAATTTCCGTCCAAGATACGCATTTCCCGGGAAACGGTTTCCCTCTATTCCAATTTCTGGGTCAGGGGCAGGGCTTTCCCTACAATCTCGATGAAATTCTTCCTGTATCCGAAGGGATCGAAGGTCTTCGACCCGTCCTCCGCCCAGGCCACCACCTTTGCAAGGTCTGCGTTACCCCTGTACTCGGAGCCCCTCAGGATCATCCCGTAGGAAGCCACGGCCGCGGCGAACCAGAAATCCTCGCTGACGCTCTCCGAAGTTGCCGGGACGTCCAGCTCCATGGGGATGCTCTCGGAGCCGAGATCCTTCTTGTAGCGGAAGGCGAACTTCGCCGGGGAGCCTCCTGCTGCCCCTTCCGCGGGGACTATCTCATAAAGGGCAGTGATGCTCTGCCCGGCGCCTATCTCGGAGGCGTCCTTTTCGTCGTTCTCGAAGTCGTCGTTGCTCATCTTGCGGTTCTCATAGCCTATGAGGCGGTACTTGGCCACGGTTTCAGGGTTGAAGCTGACCTGGATCTTGCAGTCGTTCGCGACCGAGCGGAACTTGCCGCGCTCGCGGATGAAGACCTTGACCATGTCGTCCGAATTCGCGATGTACTCGTAGGTCCCGTTGCCGGCGTTTGAGACGGTCTCCATCATCGAATCGTTGAGGTTGCCCCATCCGAATCCGCAGACGGTAAGGTAGATGCCCTTCTTGGCATAGTCCTGAACCATTTCCTTCAGGGCGTCGGTGTTCGTCACGCCGACGTTGAAATCGCCGTCCGTGCCCATGATGACGCGGTTGTTCCCGCCCTCGATGAAGTTCTTGAGAGCCTCCTCATAAGCCATCTTCATGGCCTCGCCTCCGGCCGTGGACCCGCTGGCGCTGAGTTTCTTGATGGCAGAAATGATCTTGGAGGACTCGGAAGCCGGGGTGGAGCCGAGCAACTTCTTCACGGTTCCGGCGTAGGTGACTATCGACACCCGGTCCTGCGGCCTCAGCGTTTCGACCATGGCGGCGAGGCTGCTCTTCAGAAGATCCAGCTTATCCTCGCTATTCATGGACCCGGACACATCGACTAGGAACACGAAGTTCGCTGTCGGGATTTCGCTGTCCCTAAGGCGCTTTCCCTGCATTCCCAGCCTTATGAGCAGGTGCCCCGGGGCCCAGGGGCAGGTTCCGGTTTCGGCGTTGAGGGCTACCGTATTCCCGTCGGAAGGGTCCTCATAGTTGAAAGGGAAATAGTTGATGAACTCCTCTATGCGCACGGAATTGGCGGAAGGCAGCATCCTGTCCGAAATGCAGCGCCTCATCCACGTGTAGGAGGCCCCGTCCGCATCGACCGAGAAGGTCGAGACCGGCTGTTCCGCGGCGGAGATGAATTCGTTCTCGACAATCTTGTCGAACTTCCCTCCTTCCGGGTTCTCCGGAGCCGTAACATCGGGAGCGTAAGCTTCATCTGAAGCATAATATCTCCAACCTGAGAAATACTCTCCCTTATCGCAGGAAGAAACTGCCAGCAGCCCTGCCGAGAGCCACGCAAGCGCTTTGAAAAACTTTTTCATATAAGACATTTTCAATCGATTTCCGGCTATAAAACGTTTTGGTTCCCGGAATACTGCACGTAAAATGAGATATTTTGTATATTTGTTTCATGAGAACAAAAATATCCCTCCCTGTTGCAGCCCTGTTGCTGCTCGCGATGCCCGCCGTAGCTCAGCAGAAATCTTATTGGAACGACAACATTCCCCTTCAGTCTTACCGTATCCCGCCCGCACCGGCCGGGTACCAGCCCGAATTCCTCGACCTCAACGGGGACGGACGGCAAGACGCGGTGAAGACCATCACGCGGGACAGTCTCGCCGTGCTCTGGCTCGATGACGACGGAAACATGAAGCCCGGCGACATCGAAGGCGACCTCGTCAACGACTGCCTCCTGGTGGACCGCGACAGGGACGGCATCTACGACCTTATCGTCAAGCACGTGGACCTCAACGGCAACGGAAAGGCGGATGCCCAGCTGATCCTGGACTATCCTAAAGGCTTTACCAAG
>JAEEGL013804202.1_pt1 | contig 28065 bp, 21 predicted proteins | sample 9134231 | NCBI WGS metagenome assembly JAEEGL01 (sample SAMN16246548, study PRJNA631951) | gut metagenome | biome: gut microbiome; feature: rumen; material: fiber-attached | host: Bos | place: Iran: Karaj | collected 2018-10
ATGCACACATAATGGAAGATTTCGTCAATCAATCCCATTGCGTTGAGGTTGCCTGCCGAGACTTGCTTCTCATTTTCTCCACGTTCCCTAAAAAGTGCGTTCAGCTTTATCTGGAAATCCTGCACAGCCTTGAAGTTTGCGAAGATTGCGTTCCCGCTGGAACTGTAGAGCGTACTGTCAAATTTGCAGAGGTCCCTGACCTTTTTGCTTATGTGAAACTCGTTGTAAGAAATTTTCATTTCCCTTCCTCCATGTTTTTTTCCGATTTATATTCCGTAAATTTTTTGTGGATTTCGCATACCGAATTGATTTTTGCGAGAAGCTCTGTGTTTTCCATAAGCTCCTCCACCGGGGCCGGCATCCTGTATGTCCAGTTGTTTTCGTTGACCGTTCCCGGTATGTTGATTCTTTCGTCGTACAGATTTTCGCAATAGAATTTTTTGTCCAGATACAGGTAGTCCTGCAATGGATTTATGAACCATGCCGCCGAAGTCTGCGCGGAACTTTCCAGAACAAATCTTGCCGCAGCCGGTGAAAAATCCTCGTGCGGGGAAATTGTCGTGGGACATCCGTTTTTGTATGCGGCATCAAAAAATCCATAGACCGATTCCTTTTCCTCGTTCCACCATTGCCGCGACGTGGAGCTGTCATGCACCGAAACACATGAGACGCACAGCGGTGGATATGATGAGAAACTTTCGTAGGGCGAGCCTTCCTTTTCCCATTCCCTTGTCCAGCGCAGGACCCTCAGCAGTGCGACGTTCAGCGACACAAGGACTTTTCGCATACCGGGAATCTGTGGTCCAAGGTCCTCACCGCATGGCTGCATCTTTGTTGCGGAAAGTATGGAGCTTAAAGTGTTTTTTCCGTTGGCGAGCCAGATTTCCACATTCTTTTCATCAAGCGAAGAGAACTCGTCCTCCAGAATTTTTCTTTCATTTTCGTCCAGACTTTTCCATGCGGTCGTGTCCCTGTATTTCCAGACGGGAACATACTGGCCTTCCTCAATCTCCAGCAGAGTGCGGTCCAGCCATTTTTCGGCAAACACTTCCGCAATCTTCTGGTCAAGAAAGTCGTCCTCGCAGAATCTGGTTGAATAAATCATGGAGTCGCTGGTTATGTCCTCCTTGAATTTCCAGAGGTCCTCGCTCCCAATCCTGTAGCAGATTTTTTCAAGAACTGATTCGGCAATCTCCTTTGAGCCTGTGACATCGCTGATTAGGCTTGTCGGAATGTGCGGTTTTGAAAGCCACTCAAGCCTGTCCTTTGAAAATCCCTGGTCCTCCAGAATCTCCTTTTCCATGGTGGAGTAGTAGTTCGGGTACCCAAGTGCCGCGGTGGTCTCCTTTTCGGGATAAATCCACATGCGGAAAAATCCAATCACGTGGTCCAGACGGAATGCGGAAAAATATCTTCCGGCGCAAACCAGCCTGTCCTTCCACCACGAGAAATTGTTTTCCTGCATCGCGCTCCATTTGTAGACAGGGAAACCCCATCTTTGGCCTGTGGGACTTCCTCCATCCGGTGGTGAACCAACTCTGGATTTGTGGTCGAAAAGCTCCGGCCATGCCCAGCAGTCAACGCTGTCCTCGTTGATTAGAATCGGTATGTCGCCCTTTAGGATGATTCCCTGCTCCCTGACATAGTTTGCGGCTTCAAGGAACTGTTCGTGCGCCCTCACCTGGCACCAGATGAAGAAATTGTGGCTGGTCCTCAACGCCCTGTTGCTCCACCGAAGCTCTATCTGGTGGCGGCTCATGTTCTTTTTGTCGTCGTCCCATTCCTTCCATGAGGCCTGGGAGTAGGAGTCCTTCAAATCCTTGAAAACGGCGTAGTAGATTACCCACGGATTGTCTTCTATAAATTCCTTCATCTGGATTTGGAACTTCGACGCTATGGATACCGGGTCCGATGCAGACACAACGTTCACAGTGTTTTTCCCGTGACCGGTCTGCTTGTCCACCTTCTTGACCATGTGCGAGTAGAGCAGGTGCAGCAGCTCGATTTTTTCGTTGCAGACTTTTTCGTAGCTGTAGTGTCCACCGGGAGCATTGGTCTTTAAAAACTCTTTGTACGCGGCAGAAAATGGTCGGCAGTATTTTTTTGCGTCCTCGAATTCCGGCAAATCTTCTATGCGTATGTAGATTGGATGCAGTGCGTATGCGGACAGGGCCGAATATGGCGATGACTGTGTGCCTGTGTCGTTGACCGGCAGAAGCTGAATGACTTCCACGCCACTTTTTTTGCAGAAGTCCGCAAACTCTTTCAGCGCCGGAAAATCACCGACGGCGGGGCATTTTTTTGAACGGATAGCCCCCAGTGGAACCGCTATACCTGTTTTTCTTTCCATAAATCAGTAGCCATCCTTTTTGTCCGCAGGATTTAACGAAGGACCTTAAAAAAATTATAACACAGTTTGTTAAAAATAAAAGGACAAAAATAATAAAAAAACAGTCAATTAGTATCTTTTAAGATTGATTTAAATTTATGTTTTTTTCAAAAATTTTCTATATAATTATCACGTTTTTTGCTTGACCTCTTTTTTCAAAACTGTTACACTGTTAGAAATTACGACGCGGGGTAGAGCAGTTGGAAGCTCGTCGGGCTCATAACCCGGAGGCCGCAGGTTCGAGTCCTGCCCCCGCTATAAGTAGAATCCCTCTGAATCACGAGGGATTTTTTTATTTTAAAGTATTTGGACTGAAGTTGAACCTATTCCAGCTAAGGAAACACTGAATAATCCGAATGCGAAAGGCTCTGGTGAAGGGGAGTCTGTAACCGTTTGCATGGCAGCGGCATTTAAATTGAAAAGGCGAGGTAAAGGATATGAAAAAAACGCTGATTCTGTTCATTATACTTTTTTCCGTTCAACATGCATTTTCCCAGGCGACGACTCCATTGGATGATGCCCATTCCAGACTGGAAAAGGAACTCGATGCAGAGACCCTCAAGGAAATCGATTCCCTGAAAAGCATGGACGACATGGACGAATATCACTTTTCGCTCGGCATGTACATCAGGAACGAATTCGGGCTGTGGAAAGCTGATTCGGAACTGCACGATTATCTGGTCGGGCTTGGGATGCGACACCCGGACGACATGTCATCCGTGATTCTTGAGTCGTTCTGGTGCAGGCGGCACGGAGTTGAATACGATCTGGCGGGCAAGGTGAAAAAATACGCCGAATATTGGGAAAGCGTCGAGGCGAAAGACAGATACGAAAAGGAACGGTACAGGCGTGCAAATGAATTCATCAGGAACGGCATGGTGGACCTTGAGGTTGAATCAGCTGACGTCCCTGTTCTGAACATTCCGCGCAGGACTGAAGAAACTGAAAGCAGGTACGATGCAAGGTATCTGTGCAGGACGGACGACGGGGTGTACGTCTCCGTAAGAAAATGGCTTGAAAACAAAAACTGGCGTGACATCTACGGATCCGTTCCGTACCTTATCGATTTGGACACCAACGAAATCAGGCCGATTGAATGTCCTGAGCTTGATGAAATCCTGTCTTCCGTTCAGATTGGTGACGTGCTTTGGATTTACGGAAAGAAAAACGGAGCGGAAAAGCTTGTTTCCCTTAAGCGCGGAAAATCTAAAACCGTCGGTCTTCCGTCCGAAGAAGAAAACCCCGTGCTTGGAATCTGTTCGGGCGATTTGATTGCCGTATATTCAAGGACCGTTTACAGGCTTAGCTCATCAAAGTGGAAAATCATCTTTACGTCGGAAGAAGACATTCCGAAGTCAGTCGTTCCTCCGCAGGTGATTGACGGAGTGCTTTACATCAGGGATGAAGGCGTGGGCGGAAACTGTAAGTCGCTTTGGCTTGTCGATTTGAAAAGTTCAAGGATTGAAAGCTTCCATGCCAAAACAGGACTTGTCGGTCCATACGGTCCAAGGTGGGAAAACAATTTTTCATATTCAGCCGATGGAAACGGAAACCTTTACGTGACGGCAGGGGAAGGTTCCTCTACAAAGTCCCTGATTCGCATTCTGAAAAACGGTTCCATGGAATTCTTGATTTATGAAAGCGAGATTAAGGGATATGGTTCCCAGTACATCGACTCTTCTGCCCTGACAGCATCATCCGATGGCTCCGTTTTGATTGCGGGGCATGACGGTCTTTACAGGCTGACGGGAAATAAACTCTGCGCCATAGTCCGGTTCCGAAATGCAAAGCAGCAGATTCCGTTGAAGGGCGGAAACGTGTACCACTGGACGTGGCATCCTAGCTCTATCCTTGAACTCGGTGCAGACGACTACCTGATTTCGGGCGATTTCGGAGGAACGTACAGGGTGAAGAAAAACGATGGCACCTGGGAAATCATCGTAATCGACTGAGCGTATTTATCCCTGTATTTTCCGGGACCTGTACATGGATGTGGCATACCGTCATGAAGATTTTTTCAAACAGTTTTTCAGTCTAAAACCGAAAAACTGTTTGATTTTTATAAGTTTTTCAGTTGAATCCGTAAATATGAGTGATGAAACAAGAATATTTCGCTTGCAAGTTGTAAAAAAAAATCAGTGCAAAAACTATTTTCAATTTTTTCAAAAGCCAGCAGCGTTTTATGTAACGATGGATTCATCTGTTTGCGGAAACGAAGACGGAATAAAGATAGTGCATATAAAGGATTTCCTGATGCAGGGATGGTGAAGGGGGAGTTAAAAAGCGATGCGGCAGGTCAGATGTTTGGCCAGCCATGTTTTACCGACCAACTTTTGACGCTACCCGAATGCTGTGATAAAATAAATCAAGGCCGATTCTGAAAACTCATTTTCAAAATCATTTTAGGACGTATGGAGGACTTCAATGGGATTGTTTCGCGGTATTTTAGATGCGGTTTCGGCATGGACAATTTCTGATAAGTTTGGTTCGGGTGCCGGATTTCTTTACGCCGATTTTGCTGCGGAAAAGGCATCTGAGCGGGAACTCGATGAAATGAAATCTGGGGTGTCAGAAATTATAACGGATTGCATTAATGAAAACAGGAAACTTTTTAACCACGATTTAATTCAGGATTTGCATAGGCATCTGGATAATATCGCTTCCTGCAATAGATATAACGCAAAAGCCCGGCTATCTGATTTGCAATACTTTTTTGACCATAAGTGTGCATATTTTTGTCGTGTCATAGAAGTTTTAAATAACGCTTTGGAAAGCCTTGAATCTGTTTCTGAGGATGATTTGGACGAAGGTGTAAAATCAAAAGTAATTTTAAAAACAAAGGAAGTTATAAACTGTTCCGATGAAAACCTGATGCCTGAAAAATTGAAAGAGCTGTTCAGTTTTTACGCTGAAAATGGTGTCAATATAGAAAACGTCGCAGAATTGTTTGATAACTTCGAAACATGGAGAAAGGAATATTTAACATAAGGAGCGTCAAACATGATTACAGGTGAAATCAAAAACAAGATAGATTCAATTTGGGACGATTTTTTCAGTGCGGGCATGAGCGAATACCTTACAGTCATCGAGCAGTTCTCATACCTTATGTTCATCCATTCTCTTGATGAGGTCGAAAACGAAACCGAGCAGTACGAAAAGATGTCGGGAGAAAAGAAAGAGCACATCTTCCCGAAAAACAAACAGAATTACCGCTGGCACATTTTCAAGACCTTTGAGGAGAATGAGCTTTTTGCATTGATGGACAAGGAGATTTTTCCGTTCATCAAAAAAATCAATGCAAACGAAGAAAGTGCGTTCGCCCGCTACATGAAGGATGCCGCTTTTTCAATTCCAAGTCCGCAGACTCTCAAGGCCGTAATCACAAAGCTTGATGAACTTTTTGAAAATCCGGAAGTTCAGGCACGCGACATGCTCGGTGATATTTACGAATATGTCCTCAGCAAAATGAACTCTTCTGGACAGGTCGGCATGTTCCGCACACCAAAGCAGATTCGCGACATGATGGTTCAGCTTATCCACCCCCGGCCGCTCGATACGATTTGTGACCCGGCATGCGGTACGGCAGGATTCCTTATTTCTTCTGCAGAGTTTATCCGCGAAACTTACGGCAAAAAAATGGGAGACAAGGAATGGGAGCATTATTCAAAGGGACTCCTCACCGGTTTTGATACAGGAAGCACGATGCTCAAAATCTCCGCAATGAACCTGCTTCTTCACTCAATCCACGAGCCTCACATCGCATATCAGGACAGCGTGAGCAAGAACAACGAGATTGAAGGACAGTTTGACGTCATCCTTGCAAATCCTCCGTTCACGGGAAGCGTAAACAAATCGACGATTGCAGAAAGCCTTACAAATATCTGTGCGACAACCAAGACTGAACTTCTGTTCGTGGCACTCTTTATCCGTATGCTCAAAAAAGGCGGCCGATGTGCATGTATCGTACCGGATGGAGTTCTGTTCGGTTCTTCAAACGCACACAAGGCACTCAGAAAGGAACTTGTGGAAAACCATCAGCTTCAGGCGGTAATCAGTATGCCGAGCGGAGTTTTCAAGCCGTATGCAGGAGTAAGCACCGGAATTCTCGTGTTCACAAAAACAGGGGCGGGCGGAACGGATGACGTGTGGTTCTACGACATGAAAGCCGACGGATATTCCCTCGATGACAAGCGGCAGCCGGTCGATGCAAACGACATTCCCGACATAATCAAACGCTATCAGAATCTGGACGGAGAAAAAAAACGCAAGCGCACCGAACAGTCTTTCTTTGTTCCGAAGTCAGAAATTGTTGAAAACGGCTACGACCTGAGCATCAACAAATACAAGGAAGTCGTTTACGAAAAGGTTGAATATCCTGCTCCAAAAGTGCTGATTGGTGAAATCAAGAATCTGCAGAAAGAAATTTCCAGTGACTTAATTGAACTGGAGAAGATGTTAAATGCGAGTTTGTAAGGGAACGAAGTGACCGTTAAACTCGGTAAGTTCGCAAAGCGAACGACATGCTTGGAGAATAAACGAGTGGAAAACAGTACGGCTTGGGGATGTGTGTGAGTGGAGAGTGGAAAGATGAAAAACGAAATTGAATACAGAAAAACCAACAGTTTGCTGGAAGATACAAAACTGATTATTGAATCAGCACAGGCTTTTGCATATTCTGCCATAAATGTTGCGATTACTCAAAGAAACTGGCTTTTAGGTAAGCGGATTTGCGAAGAGGATTTACAGAGCCAAAAACGAGCAGCTTACGGAAAGCAAGTGATAAAAAGCCTTTCTGAGCAGCTAACATCTCTTTACGGAAAAGGATTTGACTCAAGCAATTTATACAAGTATGCAGATTTCTATCAGACTTTCCCAAATTTAGACACAGTGCGTCTAAATTCTTTGTCATGGTCGCATTTTAGGATTTTACTCCAAGTTGAAAACGACGAAGCTCGTGAATGGTATGAAAAAGAAGCCTCTTCTCAAACATGGAGCACAAGAACTTTACAGCGAAATATTTCTTCTCAGTATTACGAGAGGACTTTGCTTTCTCAACATAAAGAACTTGTGAAAGCAGAAATGAAAGAACTGACATCTCCGCTACAGGATAAACTTGAGTTTATAAAAAATCCTCTTGTTGCCGAGTTTTTGGGACTTTCTCCGAATACAGATTTTACAGAAAGCAAGCTGGAATCTGCGATTATAACCAACATTCAAAAATTTTTGATGGAACTGGGAAAAGGATATGCTTTTGTTGCCCGACAGCAGCACATTCACACAGAAAAAGAGGATTATTTCATAGACCTTGTTTTTTACAACTATATTCTAAAATGCTTTGTGCTTATCGATTTGAAAACGACGAAAGTAACTCATCAAGATGTCGGACAGATGGATATGTATGTAAGAATGTACGACGAACTGAAAAGAACGGAGGGCGATAATCCGACGCTTGGGATTTTACTTTGTGCCGACACCGATGACGATATTGCAAAGTATTCAATTCTGCACGGAAACGAGCAGCTTTTTGCCACAAAATACAAGCTTTATCTTCCAGACGAAAAAATGCTGAAAGCTGAAATTGAAGCACAAAAAGAAATTTTTAGATTGCAGCATAATACTTCACAAGAGGAACACGAGCATGAATAATTGGAAAACGGTACGGCTTGGGGATGTGTGCTTCGGCTACGCTCAGCAACCGAGTGGTTATTGAGCGAAGTCGAAATGACCAAAATATGAAAGAGGAAAGTGAGGAACTGAAAGATGGAAAACAAAATAATACAACAAGCAAAAATGATAAATGATAACGAATACAAAACGTGGTTCTTTGAATTAAAACAACGGTATCAAAAAAGCCAAATAAAGGCGGCTGTAAAAGTAAACAGCGAGCTTTTAGAATTCTATTGGTCTCTTGGACGCGATATTGCAGAGAAAAAAGCTGAGCAAAAATGGGGAAGCGGAATCATAGAAAGGCTTAGTCTTGACTTTAAAACGGCATTTCCAAAACAAAGCGGTTTTTCTACGACTAATCTTTGGTACATAAAGAAATGGTTTGTGTTTTATGACGGCCATAAAGAAAAACTCCACCAGCTTGGTGGAGAATTCAAAAATTTGTTTTTTTCTGTTCCTTGGCGGCATCATATAGACATAATGACAAAATGCAAGGATATTGACGAAGCAATTTTTTACATAAGCGAAACGGTCTTGAACAACTGGAGCAGAAAGACCCTTGATGATTTTATGGAAAGCAACCTTTATAAATCAAATGGCAATGCACTTACAAACTTCAAAAACACTCTGCCAGAAATTCAGGGGCAGCTTGCACAGGAAGTTCTGAAAGACCCGTACAACTTTGATTTTATGACAATGCAGCCGGGGTATGATGAAAGAGATTTTGAAAATGCCCTTACTCATAACATCACAAAAATGCTCCTTGAACTTGGAAAAGGCTTTGCATTTGTTGGTCGTCAAGTTGAGCTTGTAGTTTCTGGAACATCATACTTTATCGACATGCTTTTTTATCACGTGCGGTTGAAATGCTATATTGTCGTTGAATTAAAAGTAGTGCCGTTTATGCCAGAATTTGCGGGAAAACTCAATTTTTACGTTACAGCGGTAGACAAGCTCTTAAAACAAGATGATGACAAGCCCACAATCGGACTGCTCATCTGCAAATCAAAAGACGACACAAAAGTTGAATGGTCGTTCGATGGGTTGCAAAAACCGCTTGGAGTTGCGTCTTATATCACAAATATTGCCGAAGTAAAAGCTGCTTTGCCGACGATTGAAGAAATCGAAGCAAAACTGAAAGCTGAAAGTGGAGAGCTGAAAGATGAAAACTGAAAATTGGAAAACAGTAAGACTTGGCGATGTGTGTGAACAGATTCGAGGTGTTTCATATAAACCTGCTGATTTACATAATGAGTTAGATGATAATTCTGTAACCTTATTAAGGGCAAACAATATTTATGAAGATGCCTTAAATTATGATGAGTTAGTATATGTTGATAGCAAAAAAGTCACTGATTCCCAATATCTTAAAAAAGGAGATATTTTAATCTGTGCGTCAAGTGGAAGTAAAAATCTTGTAGGAAAAGCAGCCTGCCTTGAGGAAGATAGGAAATTGACTTTTGGAGCATTTTGCAAGGTTCTTCGGACGGATTCTATTAATCATGGATTTTTTAAGCATTATTTCTTCTCACCAACTTATAGAACAACTATTTCAAATCTTTCAGCTGGTGCAAATATAAATAATATTCGAGCAGAAGATTTAGATAATCTTCAAATCCCCCTTCCACCCCTCGAAACCCAGCGTCAAATTGCCGCACAGCTGGACAAATGCACCGCTGTTATCGCCAGGCACAAGCAGATGCTTGAAAAATACGATACGCTAGTCAAATCCCGATTTATCGAGATGTTTGGGGATAATCCAATTGATAATGGAAAATGGAAAGTTGAGAGTTTGGAAGAACTTTGTAAAATAATTACAGACGGAACTCATCAACCACCAAAATTCACAACATCGGGAATTCCATTTTTATTCGTTTCAAATATAGCGGGAAATAAAATTACTTATGAAACGGAAAAATTTATTTCGGAAGAAACTTACGCAGAACTTTATAAAAGAACACCTATCGAGATAGGAGATTTACTTCTTTCAACAGTTGGCTCTTATGGGCATCCCGCAATTGTTGAAAACGACAAGAAATTTTTATTCCAACGGCATATCGCGTATCTAAAACCAAAAACAGAGTTGTTAGATAGCGTCTATTTTCATGGTGCATTATTATCTCCTGACGCTCAAAAGCAAATAGAAGAAAGAGTAAAAGGGATTGCACAAAAAACACTTAATCTTTCTGAAATCAGAAAAATCAAAATCCCACTCCCTCCATTGTCATTACAAAACAATTTCGCCCAATTCGTACAAGCCGTGGACGCACAGAAAGCCAAGACACAGCAATCTATGGAAAAAGCAGAGACTCTGTACAAATCATTAATGCAGGAGTATTTCGGCTGATTTTGCGTTTGTTGCCAGCAAAGCTTCAAGGCGCAAAATTGAATCCGCGTGGCAACTTTCATCTTTCCATTTTCCACTTTCCGCTTGTTCCGGGTGACTTTTTTGCAGTGTTGTTGTATAATGTGACAAGAAGGTGCTGATATGGTAGCAGGAATTATCTTGAACAAAATAACTGACATTCTCAAAAACGAAGGCTGCTCGGAAGTTTTCTTGTTCGGTTCCCATGTTACTGGTCGCGCAAATGAAGACTCCGACATTGACGTTGGTGTAAAAGGTCTTGACCCTTCCAAGTTTTTTTCAGTTTATGCAAAACTTGATTCTGAAATCGATTCAAAAATAGACTTTGTTGATTTTGATGAGCAGAGCGCATTCTTTAATTTTTTGACCAGCATAGGGGAGATTAGGAAAATTGGATGAAATTTTAAAGAAAAAAATTGAGTTTGAAATAAGCCAGATTGATGAACACATTTCTAAATCCTCTGTCCTTATAAAAAAATGTAATTTGCAGGAGCCTGATTATGTTGAGTTATGCGCAGTCGGCTCAATTATCCAGTCATTCTACAACGGAATCGAAAACATACTCTTGCTGATTGCAAAAAATATGGATAATTCGGTTCCAAATCAGGGAAAATGGCATAGTGAACTTCTTGCGACAATGTGTGCCAAAACTGAAAATCGTAACGCAGTATTATCTGAAGGTCTAAAAGCTGTCCTTTTTGATTACATGAATTTCCGGCATTTTTTCAGACATTCTTACGGTTATTCAATAAAATGGGACAAGGTTTCTCATCTGTTCCTGGGACTTGAAAGTAATTGGAATAAAGTAAAATTTGAGCTGAATAATTTTATTGCGAATTAGAGAGTTTCTTTCATCCACCAAATCGACAAATCAAAATTTGCAATAGCAAAATGTCTGGAAATGGGTTATAATATAAGACATGGCAAACTTTGATTTCTTGACCTACGATAAAAACTATTCAGCTTTCAGTCAGATGGCAATTCAGGCGGAACTTCAGTACAACAGGAACACCGTCTTTGCAGCTTTTGCCGCACGCAAGTCTCTGGAGCAGGCCGTTAAATGGATGTACTCGGTGGACGGGGACCTGCACAAGCCTTACGATGATTCCATACAGACTCTTGTCCACGAATGTTCCTTTATAAATGCAGTTCCATCCGACATTCGCCGTGACATGCAGATGGTCATAAAGGTCGGAAACAGCGGCGTTCATGATACCTTTGCCGTAGAAAAAAAATATGTCCTCCTTTCGCTCAAGGCACTTTTCAATTTCCTTAACTGGCTTGATTACACATACGGTTCCGATTACAGGCAGCGCACTTTCTGCGAGGATGCAATTCCGAAGAACAAGGTCGTAGTTTCCGTAAAGGCTCCGTCGCAGGATGAAATAAAAAAATACAGGGAAGAGCTTGAGTCAAAGGACAATACGATAGAAGAATTGAAAAAGCAGCTTGCCGAAGCGTTGGCGGCCATCCAGGGCAACAAGGAAAATCCGTCTGCAAAACCGGAACTGAAGCTTGAAGACCTGAGCGAATTCCAGACTCGTAAGATGTTCATCGACGAAGACCTTAAGACGCTTGGCTGGAGGATTGACCAGGTTCAGGTCGTTGAAGAATACAAGGTCTGCGACATGGAAGGCGTTCCGGGAAAAATCGGTTTCATAGATTACGCTCTCTTTGGAAAGGACGGTTCACCTCTTGCAGTAATCGAAGCAAAGAAAACTACGAAGGATGCAAACGTCGGTAAGCAGCAGGCCGTTTTATATGCTGACTGTCTTGAACGGAAATTCGGTCGCCGCCCGTTCATCTTCTATACAAACGGATTTGAAACTTTCTTCTGGGATGACACTCAGTATGCGCCCCGTTCCGTAAGCATGATTTTTTCAATGAACGATTTGCAGAAACTGATGGACCGCCGCAGTCTTCTTGTGGATTTGAAACAGATAAAAATCAACACGGACATTTCTGGCCGCCCGTATCAGATGAAGGCGATACGTTCAATCTGTTCGGAAATGGAAAAGAAAATCCGAAAGTTCCTTCTTGTCATGGCAACAGGAACCGGAAAGACAAGGACCGCAATCAGCATTGTGGATGTGTTGAGCCGGGCGCATTACGTTTCAAACGTTCTTTTTCTTGCGGACAGAATCCAGCTTGTCGAACAGGCCTATGACGCATTCCGTGAAAACTGTCCTGACGTTACCGTATGCAATCTTCTTGATTCAAAGGACAAGGCCGAAAACAAGGGCGCACGAATCGTGTTCAGCACATACCCGACGATTTTAAATGCAATCGACACCGAAAAAAACAGGGACGGAAACCGCACCTTCACTCCGGCCCATTTTGATTTGATAATAGTCGATGAAGCCCACCGTTCCATATTCAAAAAGTACCGCGCAATCTTTGAATATTTCGATTCGTATCTTGTAGGCCTTACCGCAACTCCACGCCGCGATGTCGATAAATCGACCTTTGAATTCTTTGAGCTTCAGGATGAGGTTCCGACCGATGTCTATGAATACGAGACGGCCGTTTCTGCAAACTATCTTGTTCCGTACCATGCAATCGAAAAGACTTCGACTTTCCTTGATGAGGGAATCACCAGGGAAAATCTGAGCGAATCCGATTTGGAAAAAATTCGCCGTCAGGAAGAGGAGAGTGAAGAGCCTTTTGAAGAGGTTCCTCCCGGGGCAATCAACGATTATGTTTTCAACGAAGACACCACGCGCCAGGTCCTTGAAGATTTGATGATGAAGGGAATCAGAACGGGCGGCGACAAGCTTGGAAAGACAATCATATTCGCCTACAACAAAAATCACGCCCAGCATATAGTTGATACCTTCGATAAATATTGGCCACAATACAAGGGAAAAATGTGCCAAAGGATTGTATGCGATGATTCAAAAGTGAAGTCAACGATAAAGGAATTCAAAAAGACGGATTCCCAGCTCCAGATTGCAGTCAGCGTTGACATGCTCGATACCGGCGTCGATATACCGGAAGTAGTCAATCTTGTTTTCTATAAAAAAATCCGAAGCAAAATCAAGTTCTGGCAGATGATTGGACGCGGAACTCGTTTGGCTCCGAATCTTGTCTGCACTGATGAAACCGGTTCATACATCGGAAAAAAATATTTCTACATTTTCGACTACCTCAGGAACTTTGAATTTTTCCGCGAAGAAAAAAACTCCATTGAGGGCAGTTCCGGAAAATCGCTTTCTGAAAGGATTTTTGCGCACAAGTGTTCCATCATAAAGCTGCTCCAGGATTCGGCTTGGGCGGACCAGAAATTCATCGATTACAGAAACCGGCTTGTAAGTGAAGTGCTTGAACAGACGAAGGCCCTGAAAGTAAATCTTACTCCCGTTCATCTTGTTCTGAAGCATGTCCTGAAATTCCGGGACGAAAAGAATTTTGAATGTCTGAGCAATGAAGATGTTACGGACCTTGAGAAATACATTGCGCCCTTGGTGTTCAACGGAGAGCCGGACCAGTATGCAAAGGGATTCGACAATTTCTGTTACGGAATAATGGAAGCGCATCTGTCGGAAAAGCCGATTAATCTCTACCGCTCAAGGATTAGGACGGTTTCGGAAAAACTTCTGACAAAGACTTCGATCAAGGCTGTCCGCGACCATTTGCCGAGGCTCCAGAAACTTTCGCTCGATTCTTTTTACGACGGACTGACCGTTCTTGATTACGAGGAAATCAGAAACGAGATAAGGGGACTCGCCCAGTTTGCGGTGGACGGCTCCCATGTCGATCCCATTTTCGTCGATTACGGGGACTCGATGAAAAGCGTCGATGTTCCTGAGGGAAGTCCGAATCCGGCTCCGGCAGACAGTTTTGAAGAATACAAAAAGAAAGTGGATGCCTATCTTTCCGAACACATGAAAGACGATGCCATCGATAAGCTCCGCACGAACAGGCCCCTTACGAAAGACGACTTTGAAAGCCTGAACCATATTTTCAAGGAAGAGCTTGGCGATGAAAAAATGTTCGAGCAGCTGTCCGAGGGAAAATCACTTGGAGTATTCATTCGCCAGATAACGAAGATGGATAAGGATGCGATAAACGATTATTTTGCAGATTTCATAAACGATGCGAACATGAACGCAATGCAGATTGAATTCGTCCAGCGCCTGATAGACATAATCGTTGAGCAGGGTGAAATCAACGTGGAGGCATTGATGAAGGGACGCGCCCCGTTCGACCGTCCGAAATTCTTCACCCTTTTTGGAAGCGATGCGCAGAACAGGATTTTTGAAGTCATCAGAAGCATAAACCGGAATGCCCGGGATGTCGCATAGAATGCCGTTAATTGACCACGGTCGGAAAATGCTGTATTATGGGTTGTCGAGGTCTCCGTGCGTTTTGGCGGGGATGTTTTCAATTTTTTATAGGGGAATCAAGAATAATGCCGTATTCTGAACCAACCGATCTTGCTGTTGTGGCTTGTCCTGGAGGGGAATCTTTTGCCGACGAGGTTATAGTCCATCTCCGTCACATGTACAAGCACCGTTTCTCACTGAAAAGTGATGTCATCTCCAAGCGATATGGTCTGGACCGTGAGTCGCTCGTCCGTCAGATCAACATGGACAACGATTTGCATACAAGCGACCTTTGCATAAGGGGGATGGTGGACAAGTACCGCGCGCCACAGTTCAAGTTGGACACACGTTTTACGTTCTTCGCCAATGGAGAGTTTAAGTGCGAGCTTAACGAATGTATCCGGGGGAAGGACGTTTTTATTTTTCAGGATGTGGAAAACCACGAGCCGATTTCCCTGAACGATGGAAAAAACAAAATCTCCCTGAGCGTGAACGACCATGTAATGTGCCTCCTTGTCGCTATTGATGCCGTGAGACAGGCCGGTGCGAGGGAGATTACACTTGTTCTTCCTGTCTATCCATACAGCCGCCAGCATAAGAAAAAGGGCCGCGAGGGTCTGACAGCCGCTCTTCTTGGTCACATTTATGAAAGCATGGAGGTGACACGGATTATTACCTTGGACCTCCATTCACGTGAAATAATCAATGCGTTCAGCCACACTCACTGCGAAAATCTGCACGCATCCTACCAGATTATCAGGGAGCTTTCCCGCGTTGTCGATTTGACCAAGGAGGACCTTGTTGTTGTAAGTCCCGACACTGGCGCAATCGACAGAAACAAATTCTATGCGACCGGACTGAAGAAGCCTCTCGCCATGATTTACAAGGAGAGGGACTATTCCGTAGTCACCCAGGATGCAAAGAACACAAACATCAAGAGCATAAAGCTTTTGGGCGACGTGAAGGGCAAGGTTGCTTTTCTTGCGGACGACATGCTTGGAACCGGTGGAACCCTGCTCAAGGCCATGGGATTTTTGCACGACCAGGGAGCGACCAAGGTTATTGCCGCAATCAGTCTGCCGTTCTTCACTGGAAATGCGGTCCAGCTTTTTGACGAGGCGTACCAGAAGGGTCTCTTCTATAGAATAATTGGAACCAACGCGGTCTACCATGAGGATTTGCTGAAGAAAGAGTGGTACATCAGCACGAATGTCAGCGGTCTTTTCGCGAACGTAATCACAAGGCTGCACCACGGACAGTCGCTTTCCGACCTCTTGGACAACCGCTCCATAATCGACAAGATGATAAAGGCCAGCCGTCCTGCGGAAACAAAGGATGCCCAGATTGCCGACCCGATTGATCCAAAGGGAAAGTCGGTGAACAACTGCGACCCAATCGCTTAGTTTGAAAACGGATTCAGGAAAGGGACATGGACAAGGTTTTTTGCGCGGACATAGGGACGACATCCCTGAAGACTGCTGTGATTGATTCCACCGGGACCGTAGTTGCCTACAGCCGTAAGATTTTTGAAAAGACGGAGCCACACATGGAGGCATCCGTTTGGCTAAAGGCGATGAAGTCCGCTATGGATGAGATTTTTTCGGACAGGCGTGAGCTGCGGATTGATGCCGTGTGCGTCAGTGGAAATGGTCCGACCATTGTTGGACAGGATGGCGAAACACTTTTGTGGAATGCCCCTGTCGACAGTGGCTATGCGAGGGCCTTTGTCTCTCCGTCGCTTTTTGTTCCAAGAATCCATGCGTTCAGCAAAACTTTTTCGGAGGCCTGGAGTTCTGGCAAAAAGATTTTTTCTGGACCCGAGTATCTTCTTTACCAGCTGACCGGAAATTCCATGACCATTCTTCCCGAGGAAAGATTCAGGGATGCATACTGGACTGGCGACTCCATTTCAGAGGCCGACCTTGGTGACTGTCTTTCACGGCTCCCGGATTTTGTGGCTCCAACGGCTCTTGCTGGAAAAATCACATCCGGGATTGCGGACTATCTTTCCCATGTCGAAAACGGTGTGTCGGAGGGACTCCCGGTTTACTGCGGCGCACCGGATTTTGTTGCCGCGCTTGTCGGAACTGGAACCCTTTCTGCCGGAAAACTTTGTGACCGCGCGGGGTCCAGCGAGGGACTGAATCTCTGTACGGCGGAAAAAATCGAGGCTCCGGGAATCAGGACGCTTCCTTCAATTGTTCCGGGGCTTTGGAACGCTAGCATACTTTTGCCGGACACTGGAATAAAGTTTGCCGAATACAAAAAGCGTCTTGAGGAATACGAAGGACGCTCCTTCACATACGATGAGGCCGTTCACGAGACGGTCTTCAACGACGGAATTGAGGCAATCTACGACCAGGGAAAATACATGATGCTCGAGATTGCGATGAAGGTCCGGGACGGTTTTGGTGTGCTGCGTAATGCCGTTGCTGGAACCTCAACCGTTTTTCCTGATGAATTTACAATCGCCGGTGGTCAGGCCGGAAACCAGGAATGGGTGAGGATGAAGTGCGACGTAACAAGAATGAAAGCAAAAATTCCTCTGTGCCATGATGCCGAGCTTATGGGGGACGCTGTGTTTGCGTTCACGGGTGCGGGCTGCTACAAAAACATAGTCGAGGCCAGCGAAAAACTTTGCCGCTTTGAAGGTCTCCTGCAGGGTGCGTTCCTGGAGTAGAATGGGACGCGCTCTCACTCAACGGTGACTGTCGTTTTTACGGCCCTGCTTTTGTGTCCGCTGTGGTCGAAAGCTACTGCCGTGAATGTCCAGTTCCCTTTTTCTTTCGGGACATCCAGGCTTTCTGCAAAAACAAATTCCTCCTGGTACTGGTAGTCAAAGTTTATTGAAATTGGGTCCGCCTTTTTGTCTCCGTTCTGGGCCGTTATTGTCACACCCGCGAGGTTCCATTCAGAATCCCTGAGGCGCATATACAGGACGGCCTGTTTCCCCGATTTTATTTTCTGCACGCTCTGTGAATCTTTTCCAAACGATGACGAGAAACCCATCTCCAGAATCTGCGGCGCGAGCGGATTTGTTGACTCGTTTTCTGTTTTTTCAGGGACGGAAACCTTTGGCGGCTCGACAGTCTTTGTCGTTGTGGCGCATGAAAAAATCAAAAGAGAAAAAATCAGCGACGAAAGAATCATCGTGTGCACAAACAAAATCCGTCTCAATGTTGTTGCCTCCGTTTTCCTTCTATTATCTTCTATTATATAGGAGGAGAGTGTGCTGGTCTAGTCTGGGCGTTGACACAATTTCCCCCTTGAAAATTTCCACTTTCTGTGGGATTATATAGTAGAGGTGGAAAATATGAAGAAATTCTGTCTGGTACTGTCTCTGGTAACAATTTTCTCTGCGTCGGTTTTTGCCCAGTCTTCCGAGGAAAGGAAGGTTCTGGATGAAATCAACCTGGCGCGTACTGCCCCAAAGGAGTATGTCAAAAAAGTTCTGGAGCCTCTGGTGGATGGCACTCTTGGTTCCTACCAGTCCGCCGTGGTCGAGTGCATTTCCCTTATGAGGACGATGAATCCGGTCCCAGCCCTGTCCTGGTCGTCCGGTCTTTATAAGTCTGCCAAGGAAAAAACTCTTGGTGAAAACGAGCGGAACGCAGCGGACTATGACAGCCGCATTTCAAAATATGTTTCATGGAAGTCCTGCGGTGAGATGACCGTCTATGGATATTCTGATGCCCGGGGGGTTGTGCTTTCCCTTCTTCTTGATATGGAGTCTGACAAAAGGAGCCACCGCCGTGTGATTTTTTCGGACAGGTTTTCCCATCTGGGGGCGGCAATCCGGGAGAACGGCACGTACAAAAACGACTGTGTTCTTGATTTCGCGTCCGGCTGCATTTCCTATGACGATCTTCCGGACTCTCTCTACCATGAGGATGAAGTGAGGCAACTGATTTCGGAAATCAATCTTGCCCGTACAAAACCGTTGGACTATATTTCGACAAGGCTTGGAGTTTTGGCGAAGGATGGTGGCAGCATGAAAAAGGATGTCGCCGCTCTGATTACATATCTGAAAAATTTTACGCCTGTCCCCGAGCTTGAGTACAGCAAGGAACTCTGTGGCTCCGCAGAAAAATTCGTTCGCGGATCAAATTATTCCGGGTCGGGAAAACTTTCGCAGTCCACAACTTGGGAGCGGAATATACGTTCGCTCAGAAACTGGGGAGCTGTGGCGGAGGCTTTTACTGTCGGGGAGTCTGACCCACGTGCGGCCGTAATCCGTATGCTTTCCGATTCCACATCCGGCAACAGGGACAATCTTCTTTCCGCGAGCCTGAACTATGCCGGTGGATTTATTGGCGAAAACTCTGTTGTGTGTGTGGACATGGCTTCGTGGCATGTTCTGGAAAACACACCCGCCAACGGTATTCTTGCTTCGGATGCAGCGTCCGACATGATTTATGAAATAAACTGGGCGCGTACAAAGCCACGTGAGTATGCCAAGGTGCGTCTGGAGCCGCTTGTGAAAAATGAGGCAAACGATTTTCAGAAGGCCCTGTCCGATTTGATTCGCGAGATGGAAAAAGGAAAGTCCGTTCCCGCATTGAAGATTATGGCCGGCCTGAACGATGCAGCGTCCGAATGGGTTCTGGCACAGGGAAAGACAGCGTCCACAACGTATGACTCCAAGTGGCAGACAAGGATTGCCCGCTACGGAATTCTGAATGGCGGCGGCGAGGTGCTTTATTTTGGTGACGAGATTCCGGAGCTTGCCGTGGCCAGGATGCTTGTTGATGAAAAATTTCCTGCAAAAAATCAGCGCAAGGCTTTGCTTTCGTCCGCGTATTCGTACATAGGTGCGGCGACTTCCGTTCATGGTGTGTACACCGGCATGGCTTTGGTGGAGCTTGCGTCCGACTTTGTTCCAAAAAATGATTCGGTCCTTGAGTCCGGGATTTCGTCTTATGGGAATGGAGTGACGCTTGCGGAATCCGGTGTGGTGGATGAAATCAATTTTGCCCGCGCACATCCACAGGAGTATGTCAGCACAAGGCTTGCCGCACTGGTTTCTTCTGAAAAGAACAGTTTCCAGACTGCGCTTGGGGAACTTATTTCTGAAATGAATTCCATGGTCCCTTTGCCTGAGATTGACTTCTCGATTGGGCTGCATGATGCGTGTGCGGAGTTTGCCGATTCCGCAGCGAAAAAGGGCAGGACCGTTAGCGACACTTTCTGGCTGGAGAGGGTGGACCGTTTCTGCGAATGGGAAAAGGCTGCCGAGCTTATATCGCTTGGATGCTATACTCCGGTGGACATTGTTTTGCAGCTTCTGATTGACGACCAGATTGCGGGACGCGGACACAGGCGTATTCTTTTGAACGGAGAGTTTGATGCCGCTGGTGTCGCAATTGGCAGGCACTCAAAGACCGGCACAATCTGCGTGATAGATTTGGTGAAGACTGAAAGATAGGGACTCTGTGTGATAACAGGAGCTTCCATAGGAAAGAATTTTGCTGGGCTAAAAATGTCGGACCCAGCGAAATAACCATTGGGTGTTTTGTTTGAGGTTCTCTATTGGCAATTTCTAAAAATTATGGAGAGAAAGAATGAATCTGTTTCAATTGTACATGTGGCTTTTTGGAATCAGCACTATTATAGGTGTCCCGTTGCTTTCGTCGTTGCAGGTGACACAGATAAAAGGCGGCGAATGGAGCGAATGGGTCGGAGGCTTGGGTGCGACTCTTGGACCGGCCACAGGCATTGCGGTTGTGATTTCAATCATCGGATATATTGTGATGAAGCCTCTCCTGCAGTTAATAAAGAAAGCCGAGACTCAGGAAATTTCTGAAGAGGAAAAAAGAAGCAGCGAAAGGATACTAAAAAAATTAAAAATCATAACGACGATAGCGCTTATGGTGGGCTATCTGCTTGGAAACGGAACGACAATCATAATCAAAAAACTTGCGGGCAAAGTGACGTACAATGGCATGGATCTGTTCATAATAATGATTTTGATTTTGTGCTACGGATTGGTTGCCGTCCAGTATTCGGTCCGATGCTATATGACCCTTGCAAGTAAGGAGCTGCGTAAACTCAGGTTGGTTTCATGCAAGGATTTTAAAAGGAGCACAGTCTCCGCGTCATTGGGGCGGATTATATTTATCGTCATCGTAACCGTGGCGTGGCATGTCTTCTGTTCTGGATATAGCGCGGCGAGGCATGGATGGACCATGGACAAGTTTTTGGGCAAGGCCGCATTTGCATTGGTTCAGGGGCTGGCAATCTGTATTCCGTTGGTCATAATGAATCTGTACCAGCTCAAGAAGCGTCTCGGAATTACGATTGAAAAGATTGAGAAGCTAAGGACCGAGGGTGATTTGAGGAGCCGCATTTACATTAGCGCGTTCGATGATTTTGGACTTTTGATGTCGGAGATGAACCTTTTGATGGACTCCCTTAGGTCTTCGCTTTTGAAACTGAAGGATGAAACCGAATCCGTTGATTACAGCGCGGAGGAACTTTTGAAACTGACGGAAACTTCTTCAAAGGACATTTCACAGATTGCGGAAAGTTTCCATGCGATGACATCCGAAAGCTACAATCAGACGCAGCTTCTGGGGACTGTGAATTCTGGTGTTGAGAAACTGAGCACGGACGCGGCCAAGGTCAGCGGATTCACAGAAAACCAGTCAAAGTCCGAAAAGGAAAATGCGGTTTCGATGAACGAGATGGTTGACAACTTCAAGTCGATTACGAATCTAATTTCTCGTGCGCAGACACTTTCGACCGAGCTGACGGAGGAGTCAATTTCTGGAAGTGCGGAGGTAAAGAAGACACAGGAAATCATCAACGGAATTTCTGACATGTCCAACAGGATGATTGAGGTCATCAAGGTGATTCAGTCCGTCGCGTCCCAGACCAACCTTCTTGCCATGAATGCCGCAATTGAAGCTGCTCACGCGGGGGAGTCGGGAAAGGGATTCTCGGTCGTTGCGGATGAAATACGGAAGCTGTCCGAATCAACGCAGAGGTCGGCGAAGGACATCAGCAACCTGATAAGCGAAATTGCAAAGTCCATGTCGTCCGGCTCTTCAAACATGGAGCTTACGAGCAATGCGTTCAGCAAGATTCAGAATGACATAGGCGAGCAGAGTCAGGTTGTCCAGGAGATTTCAAGGACGGTTTCGCAGCAGTCTGTCGATGCAGGTTCCATTCTGAATACCACGAAGGGAATAGTGCGGCAGATTGAGGATGTGAACGGTCTTGCAAGAGATCAGGCGAACTACACGGAAGAGATAATGCACAATCTGAATGAAGTTGTTTCGCTTGCGTCCCAAGTCAACGAGTCGGTCGTGGCATCTGAAAACGTTGTCAAATGTTTTTCGGATTCATTCTCGACTGTCCGCAAAAAGGCTGAGGCAAACAAAGAGTCCGTCCGAAACATTACGTCGGAGCTGGACAGATTCAAACTTTAGTTTGCGCGGAAATTTTTTTAGAAATAAAAATCTTTTTCGGTGAGAGTCTGAACTTGGCGATTCAATTGGAGAAATGAAAATGGAATTTGAATTAAGACGGACAATCGCATTCTGCGCAGTTCTTTTTGTGTGTGCCTGTGCATTTGGATTTGAGTGGAAAAGAAGCTCTCCGGAGGAAAGCGGAATAAAAAGGGAAGTCATAGAAAATGTCTTTTCATCTTTTGATGACGACGTTTTTTCATGCGTAATCATAAGGGACGGAAAAATTGTAAACGAATATTTTAAGAAGGGCTACGGACGCTCATCTGTCTTTACTCTTCAGTCGTGTTCAAAAAGCATAACGAGCGCGCTGGTCGGAATTGCAATTGAGCAGGGATACATAAAATCCGTGGACGACTATGCTGCGGACTATTTACCGGAGCTGGCAAAGACGAAATATCCAGCGATGAAAAAAATAACCCTGAAGCAGCTTTTGAACCAAACGTCGGGTCTGCTTGGAACGGATTCAAAAATATGGTCGCAGTGGAGGTCGAGCTCCAACTGGATTGACTTCATTCTTTCAAGACCCATGACAGCAAACCCCGGTTCTTATTTTGAATATTCGACCGGGAACACGCACCTTCTTTCCGCCATAGTGGAAAATGCAACTGGAAAAAAACTTCTTGATTATGCGAAGGAAGTTCTGTTCAGTAAAATTGGAATCTCTTCCGCGGAACTTGGAACTGACCCGCAGGGGATTGGCGATGGTGGAAACGGTTTTTCAATGACGGCATACGACATGGGACGTTTCGGCCAGCTTTTTCTTAATAACGGAAAATGGGATGGAGTTCAGGTAGTGCCGGAAAAATGGGTCAAGGATTCGACATCGGTTCAGGCAAGACGGAACGGTTCGCGCTACGGATACCAGTGGTGGCTTAGGAATTACGGAAAGGAAGGATACCTTGGGTACAATGCGCAGGGGTATGGTGGTGAATACATATTCGTTGTGCCGCAGCTGAATTTGATTGTCGTGTATACGAGCTGGCACCAGGGGAATGTGGATTCCTATTTTTACAATGTCGATAAAATAGTGAATGCGACGAAAGTGCGATGAACCTTTGTCGGAATCTGCGTTTCGGTGCTCGCAAGTTTATGGGACTTTCATACTTCTTGATACAGGTTCTGATTTTTCAGCCTCAAAGTCTTGTCAGTTTTCCCAAAATCCAGAAAAACAGATTCCACAGGAGATTCCGCGCGACAAAGACAATGCAGACTCCAAGACATGCGCCCCGAATTGATTTGAACAAAAAGTATCCTGCGACCGCACCGAGTGGAATGAAAATGGGGCCAGTCCTGAAAAATAAGGTCCCTTTAATCAGCTGGAACAAAAAAAGGGCGAGACATATTCCCGTGGTGATGTAGAGGGCCTTGTCCCAGTGCAGGAAGAATGCCACAATTCCAATAGCGGAGACTGCTGAAAAAAAGAAATAGTTGATTCTTGTCAGCGTAAAAAAAGCCATGCCTATTGCTGTTTCGGTTTTGTCGCGCGAGGAAGTGTCAAATGGTTTCCGGCTGTTTCTGTCGATTTTGCCGCCACATTCCGGGCAAACCAGATTGTCAAGGTCCGAGGAACTTCTTATTTGAAAATCAAACTCCTTTTGGCATTTTGGACAGTATCTATTCATGTCAGTTCTCCAGTACAAGACCGTCGTAGCCAGGACGGACAGAGCCACCCTCTTCGCATATCTTTTTTAGGAGTGGAAATTTTTCAATGTTCCGGTCTATGTAGCTCTGGACATCCGTGTGGAACATGTTGTGTGTCAGATGTGTAAACCATGTGTGGCGCGGTCCAATTTTTTCGGCTGCCGACATTGCTTCCAGAAATGAAAAATGTGTGGAATGTGGATTTTCCCTCAGCGCGTCAATCACAAGATGCTCAATCTTGCCGGTGGAGCATAGCAAATCAAAGGAGGAATCGGAAATGCTGTTGCAGTCCGTGAGATAGGCGATGCAGCCTTTGTCGGTGGAGTCTTTTAAAATCCATCCTGTCGCCTCGGTTGAGCCATGTGTAAGTGGGACGGGCACGATTTCAAGCCCCTTTATTTTCAGCGGATTTTTTTGTGAGTATTCCGCCGCATCGACAAAAAAGAGTTTGGGCTTGCTTCCACCTTCAACAACCGGTGTGAAGATATATGAAAAACTTTTTCTTATGGTGGCTAGAGTCTGTGCGTTTGTGTAGATTGGAAGTCCGGGTCCTGCGGTCTCATTTGTTTTTTTGTTCGACGGGTCCACCGATTTTGTGTGGCTGAAAACACGCAGGTCGTCAAGTCCGTTAAGGTGGTCGGCGTGTCCATGTGTAATCAGAACTGCATCCAGCGACTTGATTTTAAAATCAAGGGCCTGCATCCTGAACTCTGGTCCAGTGTCAATCACGATGTTCGCCGGTGAAAAAATGTATGCCGAGCATCTTTTGCGTTTGTCCCTCTGGTCGCTCGATTTGCAAACCTCACAGTCGCATCCGATTACAGGAACTCCATGGCTTGTTCCCGTGCCCATCAAAACCATTTTCATAATCTATAGCGTCCATGTCAGGGCGGCCTTTACGTATGGGTAGAATGTTCCGCCGTCAGAAAAAATTGAGTCTCCGCCTTCTTCCGGGTAGATTACAACTCCACCCTGTAGACCAAAGGAAAGTCTGGAGCTTGTAATCTTTGTGCCCAGAATGTAGAAAGCGAATCTTCCGCCAAACTCCAGTGCCCTCACGCCGGATGAAATCTCCATGGATTCATCACCCTTTTTGAAAGTCCCGAATCCTGCGGCAATCGATGCGTAGAGTGCAAGGCTTCCGCTGTCAAAATTCTTTGAGGCAAGCAGACCGTTTTTCCAGATTGAGTCGTCCCCCTCGCTTGTGAACATTCCCATGACCGGCCTGAAAATGTATGTGGATTCAAGACCCAGATAGAAATCGTTAATCAGGTAGCCAAAGAGGACTCCACCGCCAAGACCCCTTCCGTTGTCATATCCATAGGGCGGCATGATTGATGATGGGCTTTCGCCGTATCTAAGGACCAGACCATAGCAGACCTGTTCCGAGCCAAACGAACTGATTCCCGCAAGTTTTGCCGTAATGTCCGCACCGAATTTGAATCCGTCGCCCGCAATCCCCATGAATGTTCCAGTGATTTCAAAATATTTTGTCGGTGTCCAGGCAACCGTCGCGTTCAGTGGCGCTCCATAGAAAATGCTGTCGCCAGTCTTGAATATTGCTCCGCTTTCAAAACTCAAAAGCAGCGTGGACTTTGGATAAAGCTGTGCGCTGGAGACAGGCCCAATCCCGAGTCCGCTTGGTGTGGCCTCCAGCATTGGATAGACGATTTTGGAATCCACGACAAAAGTGTATGACGCGGATTTTTCCCCGACCTTGAGCGTGGCGGTGTAGAGTCCGTCCTCAACAACATAGTCCTCAGAATCCTTTCCGTTCCATTTAATCTTCTGGTCCCAGGTAACAAAATCGATATCCTGCTCCCAGACAATTTCGCCAAATTCGGACTCAATTTCAAGAGTGCCGGAGCCTGGAGCCGTTACCGAAATGTTGAACTCAATGTTCGAGAGGGTCTTGTAGTCCTTTGGATTGAAAACGGTCTTCCCCGAATCCATGGACAGAATCTCAAAATCCTGCGGCTCCATTTTGAGTTCCTTTGTGTAGCTGGAGTTCCTCTTTATGTTGATTTTTTCGCTCGCATCCCTGTAGCCAAATTTTCTTGTGGTGATTGTGTGTACGCCCTCGTCAAGCTCTATGTTCTTGTCTCCTGTCAGGTCTCCGTCGCAATAGACCTTCGCACCCTCTGGATTTGAGATTACGGTGAGGTAGCCGCTGATTTTTTCCAGAGTGCACTTTGCTTCGCGGATGGCTCCTTTTTCTACTATTATATAGAAGATATCTGAAGAATGGTGCGCCTTGGAGACCTCCATCCTGTGTTTTCCCGGCTCCAGATTTGTGACGGTCAGCGGGGTGATTCCTCTGTAGATTCCATCGATATAGACGCTCGCCCCGTAGATGTTGCAGCTGACATAGACACCTGTGCTTTCATCCGGCTCTACTATGGTCTCATCCGCCGACAATATTGAGACAAAAAAAGCCATGAGCATCAAAATTAAGAAACGCTTTTTCATTCCGTCCTCCTGCTGAACTTTCTACCAAAGGCTGCTTTTCCTTAAAATTATAACCCAAAATCGATTTTTTTTCTATTTTTCCAAGAAAATTTGCAGATTTGATTACATTTTTGATTTTCGGGGAACATATATATTATATGAAGAGATTTGTTTTTATTTTTTCGCTTATTTTGATTTCGTCCCGCAGTTTTTCCCTGGACCTTTTTTCTTTCCGGGGGCTGGATTTTTACACTTCGGGGACCTCCACAATGCGAACCTCCAGTCCCGGGGAAACAAAAATTTGTGCCGACAGTGGATTCAGGCTCCGTCTTTCAAATGCCGTGGGGATTTTTTCAATAGGATTCCCGAACACAAGGCTCCCTGATTTTTCATCAAAATTTTCGCAGATTTCGGACTGGTCATCCTTTGATTCGGCTTTTGATTTGCGCTATGGTCTTTCTGTGAAGGTTGCCCCAAAAATGCTTCCGGTGGGCGTAAAGATTTTGGCCGGGACTCTTGAACTTGGAGGCGGACTTTCACGTTTGAGGTCGCCGAATATTTCAACATCATCCGCCCTGAAAACTTTTACGCCGCCGACATTTGGAGCGGACGCTTCCTTGCCGGCATTTGACTCTGGTGAAAAACCTTTCGCTTTTTCTGTGAAAGTGTTTCCGTCGGCTGAAAATGCTTTTGTTCCCGAGACTGAGTTTTCGGCGACATGCGACAATAATTTTTTTGCCTCCGTCCACAAAGTTTTTTCGCTGCCTTTTGTCCAGTCCGCCGGTGCCTCGCTGAACTTTGCGTCCTTTGTCTATGGGGATTCCGGCACTTCATCTTGGTTTTTTGACGAGAGACCGTTTTTGAACGAAAGATTTTTTTCATGCGGCATGGAGATTTTTATGCTCTTTCCCGTGGCAAAACTTTTTGTGTGCGCAGCGGCAAGCCAGAGTCCATTCGGTGGATTCTCTCCGTGGATGAGGGCCAATGTTTCCGTTCCGCTTGGACGTTTTTCCGTAAACTCCGCGTTCTATATCGGGTACGGAGAACTTGTGTCTGTGTCCGGGAAACGAACCGACAGCTGGATTCAGGCCCAAATAAATCCAATGGGCAGATTCGACATTGGCAAAATCAAATTGGACATGGGGCTGCTTTTTCAGTGCGACATAAAGTGCGGCGCAGGTCTTTTGGTGGACTATGTTTTCCGCTGGGATGGCAGCCTGAAAATTGGGACCGTTGATTTGGACACGGACGCATCCTATAAACGTTTTGGCCTTGATGGTGGCTGGCTTTTTTCTTGCGGCACGGATTTTTTGTTCAGGGGAAAGACTTTTTCCTCGGGGGCTTCGCTTTCATGCAAGGTGGACGAAAAAAAATCTGAACTGTCATTTTCGGGAAATTTCTCTCCAAAGGGGTCCCCGGTCAAATCCGTGGGCGCGGGATTTTCTGGCTCGATAAGGGACGGAAAACTTTTGTCCCCGGAGGCCGAGATTTCGCTTGGAATAAAAAGGCAGTGGAAATTTGCGTCACTCAATGCACAGTTTTTGTTCAAGCTGGGGTTTTAGGTGGCTGGAAACTTTCGTTTTCCCCATTCCATAATGCGGGGGTCTGTGGTAGAATGGGCGCATGAAAAAGGGACTTTCAATTTTGGTCGCCGTTTTGGCTTTGGTTATGGTTTCGTGTTCAAAGGACGACGGGGACCTTCTTTATATGGAGCCGTGCGGGATTCTGCGTCCAATCGAGCAGGAGTATCTGGACAAG
>JAEEGL014739821.1_pt1 | contig 28065 bp, 19 predicted proteins | sample 9134231 | NCBI WGS metagenome assembly JAEEGL01 (sample SAMN16246548, study PRJNA631951) | gut metagenome | biome: gut microbiome; feature: rumen; material: fiber-attached | host: Bos | place: Iran: Karaj | collected 2018-10
CATTTAGTGTAACCGGAAGCCAGACAGAAGCCGGAAGCAGCGATAACAGCTTTACATATACCCTTAACGAGGGAACAGAGGCTGATAACTACGAGATCGAAAAGACAGAAGGAACCCTTACCGTAACGGCAGTGACCGACAAGGTAACGGTAACGATCACCGAGAAGGGCGGAAGCTATAAGTACGACGGAACAGAGAAGACTGCAGATGGATACACAGTATCGATCGACAACAATCTCTACACCGAGGCAGACTTTAGCTTCAGCGGAAACGCAAGTGTATCCGGAACAAATGCAGGCACCTACGACATGAATCTTACTCCTGCAGACTTCGTGAACACGAATGATAACTTTACCAATGTAGACTTCGTGATCGTAGACGGAGCGCTTGTTATCGATCCTTTGGACGTAACAGTGACCATCACAGGTAAAAACAACACGACCGAATACGATGGGGCAGAGCACGAAGTTGAAGGCTATGATGTATCCTCAAACAACGCTCTTTATAGCAAGGACTACGTTGAATTCTCAGGAACAGCATATGCGGCAAGAACCGAAGAAGGAACTTCCTACATGCTCCTTTCCAGGGATCAGTTCAGCAACACGGAGACAGGCAATTTCAATGTCACCTTTGAGGTAACGGACGGATTCCAGAAGATTACCGCTGTAGATTCTGAAGTAGTTGTAGTAATTACTGAGCATAGCGATGAAGTAGAGTATGACGGAAAAGAACATACCGTAACAGGATATGATGTAACATCCATCAGCAATTCACTCTACACCGCAGCAGACTTTGACTTTACCGGAGATGACAACGCATACGGAACGGAAGCCGGATACTATGACATGCACCTGACATCGGGTGACTTCTCGAACAATAGTGACAACTTCACAAACGTAACATTCGAGATAGTAGACGGAAAGCTCCATATCAAACCCGCAGAAGTTGTAGTAACCATCACAGGTAAAAACAACACGACCGTGTACGACGGAGCAGAGCACAGCGTTGACGGATACGACGTATCTTCAAACAATGCGCTTTACACAGAAAACTACATCGACTTTAACGGAACCGCACAGGCTTCAAGAACTGAAGAAGGTACCACTTACATGGGCCTTGCAAATGATCAGTTCACCAATACACAGACAGGCAACTTCGATGTTAAGTTTGATGTAACGGACGGATACCAGACCATTACTCCTGTAGGTACGGAAGTAGTAGTTACGATCACCGAGCACAGCGACAGAGTATCTTACGACGGAGCAACTCATACCGTAACGGGATACGACGTAAGTGCAAGCGATCCTCTTTATACCGAGAATGACCTCACATTCAAGGGAACTGCAAGTGTTGCAGGAACAAACGCAGGAAGCTACGACATGGAACTTACTGCAGATGATTTTGCAAACACAAGCAAGAACTTTACAAATGTAGTATTCGTAGTAGTGGACGGACAGCTCGTTATCGATCCTATCGATGTAACTGTAACCGTTACCGAGCACAGTGCAACATACACTTACGACGGTGAAGAACACGAAGTAACGGGATACGATGTAAGCTACAGCGATCCTCTCTACACCGTTTATGACTATACATTTACCGGAACTGACAGTGTAACAGGAACCGATGCAGGCACCTACGATATGCAGCTTGCAGCAGGTGACTTCACTAACACAAATACGAACTTTGGCAATGTAACATTCAATATCGTTGACGGACAGCTGATCATCGATGCAAGGGAAGGCGTGGTAGTTACCATCACAGGTCATACCCACAGCGATCCTTACGACGGAGCACTCCACTTCGTAGAAAACTACGATGTAAGCTCAAGCGATCCTCTTTATACCGTTGCAGACTTTGAATTTGATGGCGAAGCAAAGGCAGATAGAACTAACGCCGGAACCACCAATATGGGTCTTAACGGACAGCAGTTCACAAATACCAACGATAACTTCGCAGGTGTAACCTTTGAAGTAACAGACGGATACCAGACCATCGTTCCCATCAACACGACAGTCAACATCGTCGGAAACAACAACACGGCTGTTTACGATAAGAACGAACATAAGGTAACCGGTTACACCGCAACAGCAGAGTCTTCACTCTATGATGTAACAAATGACTTTAAGTTCACCGGAACCGCAGAAGCAAAGAGAACCGATCTTGGTACCACATACATGGATCTCAGCGGAAATCAGTTTGAGAACACCAACGAGAACTTTGCAAAGGTAGACTTCAATATCACCGACGGTTACCAGACCATCACAGGTCATGATGAGGTCATCGTTACCATCATCGGTCATAACTCCTCTGTCGATTACGACGGAGCAGAGCATACAGTTTCAGGATACGATGTATCCACCAACAATGCTCTTTACACCGAGAACGACTTCTCATTTGTCGGAACAAAGGCAGCCGAAGCTGCAAGAAAAGACGCCGGAACAACCTATATGGGACTTACCGGCGAGATGTTCAATAACAACAACAAGAACTTTGAAAACGTAACATTCAACGTGATCGACGGTTACCAGAATATCAAACCCATCAACGTAACGGTTGAGGTCAAGGGTAACACAAGCAGCGTTCCTTACGACAGCTTCGATCATGATGTAAGCGGATATACCTTCGAGGCAAGTTCAGATCTTTACACTGCAGACGACTTTGAATTTAGCGGTAAGGCTTATGCAACAAGAAAGAACGCAGGAAAGACTAACATGGGACTTGAGCCCGAGCAGTTCGCAAACACCGGTGAGAACTTCGGAACGGTAACATTCAACGTAACAGACGGTTACCAGGAGATCACTCAGATCGAAACAACAGTCACCGTAACAGGTCACCACAATTCATCAGTTTACGATGGAACCGAACATTCCGTATCAGGCTACGATGTAAGTCTTAATGACCTCTACACAGCAGATGACTTCACCTTCACAGGTAAGGCAGAGGCAGCAAGAACCGATGAAGGAACCACATTGATGGGTCTTAAAGAGAGCCAGTTCGTAAACACCAACGGCAACTTCTCAAAGGTTACCTTCGAGATCGTTGATGGTTACCAGAACATCACACCTGTAACTGATCCGGTTGTTGTTAAGATCACAGGTAACAACGATACCAAGACATACAACGGAAAAGCACAGTTTGCAGAAGGCTTCACAGCTGTAGCAGACAACAAGCTCTTCATTACCGAAGGTGAGAACAAGTTCTTCACATTCGACGGAAATGACAAGGCAGAAAGAACCGATGCCGGAACAACCTACATGGGACTTGCTTCCGAGCAGTTTGCAAAGGCAACGGATAACTTCGCAAACGTATCATTCGAGATCGTAGCAGACGGTTACATGACCATCGAAAAGAAGGCTGTAACAGTTACCGCAGACAACTACACCAAGGTTTACGACGGCGAATTCGTTAAGGATTCCGACCTGACATTTACCATCGACGGTCTGGTTGAGGGCGACTCCGAGGATCTTATCAAGATGAACGGACCCGCACTTGCGGATGGCGAGGTTAAGGATGTAAAGATCAACGAAGACGGTTCTGTAGGCTCCTATAAGATCACATTCTACGATCAGGGTCAGTATGAGGACCAGGGTAACTACACAGTTTCATTTGAAGACGGCGAATGCACCATCACAAAGAGACCTATAACCGCAAAGGTTAACAATGCAACAAAGACATACGGATCATCCGATCCCGATTTCTCATTCCTCTTAAGCGAAGAACTTAAGGGTGAGGACAAGCTTTCATACGAATTCAGCCGTGAAGCCGGTGAAGACGTAAGAAGCGAAGGCTACAAGATCTACCTTTCTTTCGATACCAAGAAGGCAGTAGCTCCCGCAGATGATGATGAGAATATCAATATCCTGCGTGCAGTAGCAATAAGTGATGCTAACAGCAACTACGATATTACAGTTGAGACAGGCACACTCATGATCACACCTAAGGCTGCAACGATTACCGTAAACAATGCCACCAAGCTTGTGGGCGCACAGGATCCTACATTTACAGGTAAGATCTCAGGCGTACTTTCAAAGGATAAGGCAGGACTTAAGGTAAGATATGTCAGAGCAGAGAAGGGTGAAGCAGTTGGCGAGTACAAACTCACAGCTAAGTACACTGACAACGCTAACTACAATATCAAGGTTAAGACAGGTATTCTTACCATTACGGAAGAACAGCCCGGACCCGGACCTCAGCCTGAGGAACCCGAACCCGAAGAGCCCGAACCCGAGCAGCCCGAACCTGAGCAGCCCGAACCCGAGCAGCCCGAACCCGAGCAGCCCGAACCCGAGCAGCCCGAACCTGAGCAGCCCGAACCTGAGCAGCCTGAACCCGAGCAGCCCGAGATAGTCATCGATGATGAGCCGACACCTTTGGCACCCACCGTTGACATCCCTGAGGAGGACGTACCGCTCGCACCTGCTGAAAAATGCTGGATCCACTGGATCATACTTCTTGATACTCTCATCTATGCTATCTACGCAGTAGTTCGTGTAGTAAGCGTCAGAAAGAAAGAAGAAGAGGAAGAGAAGCAGACAGCTCAGAACTAAAGGAAGGAGGAAGCAGATCATGGAAGAAAACAACGTTCAGATGAATGAAAACGTGGAACTTAACACGGAAGAAAAGAAGGACGAAAAGAAGAGTAAGGGCAGACTTGCCGATGTGTTGATGACACTTCTGGCAATCGCAGTACTGGTTGTCTGCTACTTCTTCTGGGGATGCAAGTACGATCTCCCCGCAACGATCCTTGCGATCGTTGTTATCCTGGCCGGAAGCGCACTCATCTACATGCAGCACAAGCGTGCAAACAAGGATGAGGAAAAGAAGGCAGAGGCTTAAGATTCAACAAACATCAAGGCGGACGCGAAAGCGCCCGCCTTTTTGCATGCCGGAATGAGAAAACGTTTTCTTTTTCCCTTGACATATCCTTCCTGATATCGTATCATTGTTTATGGAAAACGATTTCCAAAACGAGGGAGGCATAAAGATGTATTCAATAAAGGATGTGGCCGATAAGGCCGGTGTAGCTACTTCTACAGTATCTAAAGTTCTTAACAATTATCCCAACGTCAGCGCTGCCACGAAGAAGAAGGTAAACGAAGCCATCAAGGAACTCAACTACGTTCCCAACGCCGTTGCCGCAGCTCTATCAAGCAAGCAGTCAAGCAGGGTTGCGATCTTAATGAATCAGACGACTCAGACCACAGCCATCGACGAGATAGACATGCAGTACTTAACAGGTGCCATCGTAAAGGCCAAGGAGCTGGGACTTGATGTGATCACCATCTTCTTTTCCATGCTTCAGGACAAGACCGTTGACGAGATAGCAATATATTTAAGGTCCCAGAGTGTCAAAGGCCTTGTGATCTACGGTCTTTCAAGAGAAGACAAGACGCTTATCGAGCTTATCAACCGGGAAGAATTCAAATGTGTCCTGATCGACGCACCCATAGTGAATCCCTCGACCTCATGCGTCTGGATCAACCAGGCTCAGGCCCAGTACGATGTTGCAAAGTCCGTTCTTTCCACCAATCCCGCAAGGTCGATCCTTTATATCTCGGGAAAAGAAAACGGTTTTGTCACCGCTGAAAGAAGAAAGGGTATGCAGCGTCTCTGCGAGGAGTCAGGCATCGAACTTACGGAAATGTGCGGAAACTTCTCCGAGCTTCAGGCACGTAACATAACCATGGAGCACGCAAACAACTTCGACATGATCGTCTGTGCTTCAGATATAATGGCCATCGGTGCTATGAAGGCACTTACGGAGATGGACATCTTCAGACCGGTCTGCGGCTTTGACGGAATCACCCTTATGGGGTACGTTGGCAAGCAGATGGCCACCGTCAAGCAGGACTTTTACAGGCTGTCATCCATAGCCATGAGCGAGATCCGTGATCTCTTAAACGGAGGCGAGGGCCGCGAGGTCATCTCTGAGCACGAGATCGTGAGACTTCAGTATCTGGATATCATCTGTTAGGGAGGAAAAACAAAATGTCATTACGAGCAGATATGCAAAAAGAAGTAATGCTTCTTAATCTTGAAAAAGAGCTTGAAAGAAGAGCACAGGAAAATTACAAAAAGACCGTTAAAGAGTGCTCCGACAAAGAGCTTTACTATATCTTACTTAAGCTTACAAAGGAAATGACGGAATTATCCGAGCGCATCAGCGGAGAGAAGAAGGTTTATTACATTTCCGCAGAGTTCCTTATCGGTAAGCTTTTATCCAACAATCTCATCAATCTCGGTCTTTATGACAAGATCAACGAGATCCTTACAAACAACGGGAAGAAACTTTCCGACATTGAAGAGTACGAGCCCGAACCCAGCCTCGGAAACGGCGGCCTCGGCCGTCTTGCGGCATGTTTCCTTGATTCCATCGCAACCCTCGGCCTTCACGGCGACGGTATCGGCCTTAACTATCACTTCGGCCTCTTTAAGCAGGTATTCAGAAACAAGCTTCAGAAGGCTGAAAAGAACGACTGGATCGAGGATAAGTCCTGGCTCATCGATACAGGCATCACCTTCCCCGTTCACTTCGGAGACATGACCGTTCAGTCCCACCTTTACGACATCGACGTTGTGGGCTACAGAAACGGCATAAACAAGCTGCATCTTTTCGATATCGAGTCTGTTGACGAGTCCATCGTTGAGCAGGGCATTGATTTTGACAAGAAGGCCATTAAGAAGAATCTTACACTTTTCCTTTACCCCGATGATTCCGATGAGGCAGGTAACCTTTTAAGAGTTTACCAGCAGTATTTCATGGTATCCAACGCAGCTCAGCTGATCCTTCGTGAACTTAAGGAGCAGCAGTACGATCTGAGAAGAATGTACGATTACTGCGTGATCCAGATAAACGATACACACCCCACAATGATCATCCCCGAGCTTATCAGGATCCTTGTAAACGACAAGGCATTCTCCATGGATGAAGCAATTGAGGTAGTATCAAAGACCTGTGCATACACCAACCACACCATCCTTGCGGAAGCTCTTGAAAAGTGGCCGCTTGAGTACATCGAGAAGGTTGCTCCCCAGCTTGTTCCCATCATCAGGGAACTTGACAAGAAGGTTCGTGCAAAGCACAGAGCAAAGGCCGTTCAGATCATCGACTCCGAAAAGCGCGTGCACATGGCTCACATCTGCATCCACTACGGCTTCTCCGTAAACGGTGTTGCTGCGATCCATACGGACATCTTAAAGAAAACGGAGCTTAATGCTTTTTACAAGCTCTATCCCGAGAAGTTCAACAACAAAACAAACGGTATCACCTTCCGCCGTTGGCTCCTTTCCTGCAATCACGAGCTTGCGGACTATATTTCCGAACTCATCGGCGAGTCCTATAAAAAGGATGCAACACAGCTTGAGAAGCTTCTTGAGTTCATCGACAACGAGATGGTCCTCGACCGTATAGCCGAGATCAAGAAGGACTGCAAGAAGGAACTCTGCGCATACCTTAAGGAAAAAGAAGGCATTGTTGTGGATCCTCACTCCATCTTTGACATCCAGGTCAAGAGAATGCATGAGTACAAGCGTCAGCAGATGAATGCACTTTACATCATACACAAGTATCTTGAGGTAAAGCACGGCAAGAAATTAAGCACTCCCGTAACCTTTATCTTCGGCGCAAAGGCAGCACCTGCTTATGTCATAGCACAGGATATCATTCACCTTATCCTTGTTCTTGCGGAGATCATAAACAACGATCCCGAGGTAAACAAGTACATGAAGGTTGTAATGGTTGAGAACTACAACGTAAGCTATGCAGAGAAGCTGATCCCCGCCTGCGATATTTCCGAGCAGATCTCCCTTGCATCCAAGGAAGCAAGCGGAACCGGTAACATGAAGTTCATGTTAAACGGTGCGGTTACTCTCGGTACCAGCGACGGCGCAAACGTTGAGATCCACGAACTTGTGGGTGATGACAACATCTACATCTTCGGTGAATCTGCGGATCAGGTCATCAAGCACTATGCTAAGGCCGACTACGTTTCCAAGGACTACTACAAGAACTTCAAGGTCATCCGCGAGGCTGTTGACTTCATCGTAAGCGAGAAGTGCTTAAAGGCAGGTATCAGGGAGAATCTTGAGAGACTTTACAACGAGCTCATCAATAAGGACTGGTTCATGACACTTCTCGACCTCGAGGCATATATCGAGAAGAAGGACGAGGCTCTTGCAGACTATGAGAACCGTTCAAAGTGGAAGAGAATGATGCTTACCAACATCGCAAAGGCAGGCTTCTTCTCATCCGACCGTACCATTGAGGAATATAACCGCGATATATGGCGTCTTGGTGAATAAAATGGTAAAATGTTTTCGGGCAGAGTTTTTCTGCCCGAAACTTAACTTTCCTTTCTGAATTAAAGGAGAAATCTTATGCGTGCAAGCGGAATTTTATTACCTGTTTTCTCCCTTCCCGGCAAGTACGGGATCGGCGGATTTACAAAGGAAGCATACAAATTCGTTGATTTTTTAAAGGCTGCCGGCCAGAAATACTGGCAGATCCTTCCCCTTGGCCCCACGGGTTACGGCGATTCACCCTATCAGTCCTTCTCAACCTTCGCGGGCAATCCCTATTTCATAGATGTGGACGAGTTCGTTAATGAAGGCTTTTTAAGGGAAGAAGAATGCTGGGAATTCGACGCTACGGGCGACGACGAGTATATCGATTACGAGAAGCTTTATTTCAATCGTTTCAAGCTCCTTCGCATCGCCTTTGAAAGAAGCAATATCAGGAACAACAAACTGTTCCTTGAATTTATCGAAGACAACGCCTATTGGCTTGACGACTATGTTCTTTTTATGGCTGTAAAGAACAGCTTTGAAGGAAAGGCATGGATCGAGTGGGACAAGGACATCCGTGTCCGCACTCCCGAGGCGGTTAAGGAGTATTCCGAGAAGTTCGCTCACGAAATGGACTTTTACCGGTTCCAGCAGTTTTATTTTTCCAAACAGTGGAAGGCCCTTAAGTTCTATGCAAACGAGGCCGGGATCAAGATCATCGGCGATATTCCGATCTATGTGGCATTTGATTCTTCAGATGTATGGGCCAATCCCGAACTCTTTGACCTTGATGAGGAGAACCTTCCCAATAAGGTTGCGGGCTGTCCTCCTGATGCTTTTGCGGCAACGGGCCAGCTTTGGGGCAATCCTTTGTATGTATGGGAATATCATAAAAAGACCGGCTATGACTGGTGGTTAAAGCGCATCGGTTATTGCTTCGACCTTTATGATGTTGTACGTATCGACCACTTCAGGGGCTTTGACGAGTATTATACCATCCCCTACGGAGATGCAACGGCGGAGTTCGGTGAGTGGAAGAAGGGCCCCGGTTACGATCTTTTCGAAGCAATCAACAACAAGCTTGGCGACAAGGAGATCATTGCGGAGGACCTTGGCTTCCTTACAGATTCCGTAAGAGAACTTGTTAAGAAGACCGGCTATCCCGGAATGAAGATCCTTCACTTCGGCTTCGGCGGAGATCCCGCAAACGAGTATCTGCCTCATAATTATACCAAAAACTCCGTTGTTTATACCGGTACTCATGACAATGAGACCTCCAGGGGCTGGTACAAGCGTTTATGCGAGACCGAACCCTACTCTCAGGAGTATTTCGACGACTACACCGGAAACGAGTTCGTAGACACCGCAGCGGATGTGATGATCCGCATGGCAATGTCTTCCGTCTGCGATACGTGTATCATAATGATGCAGGATTATTTAAATCTCGACAATTCCGGAAGGATAAACGTTCCCTCCACCCTCGGCACCAACTGGCGCTGGCGCATGGAGGATAATGCCTACGATGACATCCTTGCCGAGCAGATCGCACACATCACAAAGGTGTTCGGAAGGTGACTATATTTTTTCTTAAGATTTATTAATCAGTATTTCATTTTTTGACAAAGCCTTTTTAAATTCTCTCCCTTAGTATGGTTTATGAAAATAATAAACCTACAGGGGAGAGTTTTTTATGAAAAAGAAATGTTTGGTTATGCTGTTACTTGCAACGACGCTGGTTTCCTCAATCTTCGCAGGATGCGGAAAGAAGAAAACGGCGGCTGATCCCACTCAAACAAGTGTGGATGACGGATTTATGTACGTGCCCAAGATCGATACGATTACCGCAGGAAGCGGTGAAGAGATCGGGTCTATGGAGTTAAGAGACGGAAAGCTGATCTATCCGGTTTACACGTATGACGATGATTACAACATCAAATCACTTAAGCTTCACGTTCAGGACAGGGACGGTGGAAACGAATCGGAAACGGAGATCGAGAATATCTTTACCGATGATAAGTATGCCCAGAACTTTGGCTTTGTGGGCGATACCATTGAAGCACTGGTTGTTACCTTTAAGGAAGAAAAAACCGAATACGCACTGGCCAAGTTTGACAAGAGCGGAAAGTTCGTATCCGATGTACCGCTTAAGAATATCGATGACAGCGGATATTTAAGATGCGCAGGTATCGACAGGGATGGATTTGCTTACATAATGAGTGATGAATACGCCTTCAAGGTTTCTTCCGAGGGCGAGGTTGTTTCCAGTGTAAGGCTTCCGGAAAATGTCATGAATCCTTTCATGGATAATGATGGAAACTTTTATGTGACCTCTTACGGAAAAGGATATGAGATCACCGGTGTTGACTTTGACAAGAAATCTTTGACAGAAAAATGGGAAAACGTTCCCACGGACGCAGATTCGATCTTTGATATAGGCGACGGCAGGTTCCTTATCTTTACCCAGGATGCCATCTTTGAATACGCAAAAGAAGCGGGTGAAGCTACAGAGATAGTCAAGTACATTGATATGGATATGCCCACCGCAAATCCCTTCGCAGCATGGAAAAATGAGGATGGTACTTACACATATATCTATCAGGACTGGATGGGAGGAAAGGATAATCCCGACCGCGTAACCTTAGAGAAGGTTGAAAAGACCGGAGAAGAGAAGACAAAGATCTATTTTGCGACAGGATACGCAAACGAAGAATTAAAGAATGCCATCAGGACCTTTAACAGAACCAGTCAGGAATACAGGATCGAGATGACTGAATATATGAACCAGGAGACCTGGGATTTTGATATAGACAGATTCAACGCAGATATGTCTTCGGGCAAAGTCGATGTTGTTGCGGTAAGGGATCTGTATGACTCCTTTAAACCCGAGAATTATATCGATCTTAAGACTTACATTGACAACGATGCCGATATCAGCCTTTCGGATTACTTTGAAAACGTATTCAAGGCCTGCGAACAGAAGGGTAAGCTCTATACGCTTCCCACTTCCTTCACTGTCAGCGGATTCGGTGCGAACACAGATTTCGTTGGCAAGGATGAGAAGTTTACCTTTGACAGGTTCCTTGAGCTTATAAAGAACAGCAACGGAAAGAAGATCCTTCCCGAGTACATAGCTCCTGCATTCATTTCCGAGTGCATCGCCTTTGCAGGCAATCGTTTTGTGGACTATGAGAACGCAAAGTGCGATCTTAACAATGATGATTTTATAGCGCTTCTTGATTATGCTAAGAATCTTCCTTTATCCTATGATGACGATCCTGCGTTCATGGATTTTGACTTCTACGGATCGATGCAGAAGGGTGAGACCGTTTTATTCAATCTCAGCGTATACGATGCTATGGAAGTTCAGATCATCAACAAGGTTCTGGGTGACAAGCTTAATGCCGTAGGTTATCCCGGCGAAAACGGCGGAGAATTCGCATTCAACATTGCAGAGAATTATGCGATACCCACAAACAGCAGCAACAAAGACGGCGCGTGGGCATTCTTAAAGACACTCCTTCAGGATCAGTACCAGGGCGGAGATTATTTAAACGGATTCCCGGTAAAGAAGAAGTTCTACGAGCAGAAGATCGATAACCTTATGAACGGCAAGTCCACTTACGGCGGCGGTGCAGTCACAAGCGGAAACACCACCATCGAGGTTGGTGCACCCACCAAGGAAGATGTGCTTATGCTTAAGGATATCATCGACAGGGCAAGCATTGTCATGAATAAGGACAATGGATTGATGGATATAATCAACGAAGAACTTACGGATTACAAGAAGGGCGGCAAGAGTGCTGCGGAAGTTGCAGAGATCATGCAGAACCGTGTAAGCATCTACCTTTCCGAGAAATATGAATAATTGACCTTTATCAGATAAAAAAGGGCGGTCCCGATGAATTGTCTCGGGATCGCCCTTTTCAACTGCTTAGAAAACCTTGCGGCTCATATTTGAGTTGTGGTAAGCGGGATCTTTGGTAACGTCTTCTCCAAACCATTCGGGAGGAATGAAAGCCACTGCTTCTTCTTCCGAATCAAATTCAACTTCCGCCATGATAAGGGGAGAGAAGGGTTCATGGAACTCGTCAAGCTCAATGGTGTATTTCTCAAAGGGGATACGGTAGCGGGTCTTTGAGATGATGTTGCCGTCGGCCTTCGCCAGCAGATGCTCAAAGGATTCCCGGGTAAGGGGGAGATTGTATTCCTCCCTGACCATCATTCCCTGACCTTTGTAAGTAAGATAGTATTCATCCCCGTCCCTGCGGACCCGCACCACGGGATTTGTGGAGAGATATCCCTGAACCAGTTCGGTGTGGGGATAAGGGGAATGATCAAACTTATCTATGTCTACCAGAAATTTTCTTTCTATTTCCATAATTATGTCCTTTACGTATTCAAAGTGTGGAATTGTTCCGCACAATTTAGTATAATTAAACGGTGGGTAAAAGCCAAGGGGTTAATTGGCAAATAACAAAAAACGAGGTAAAAAACTATGCAGATTGGTGTATTTTTGGGTGAAGGTTTTGAAGAGGTTGAAGCTTTGACTCCCGTGGATCTCTTAAAGAGAGCGGGTCACAACGTGTTAACAGTGTCGGTAAGCCACAGTCATCATGTTATGGGTGCACACAGCATCATGGTCAAAGCTGAGTATTGTATCGATGAAGTTCATCTTGATAATTTCGATGTTCTGATCCTTCCCGGAGGCGGCGGATACAAGAATCTTGAAAAGTGCGACGCACTTATGAGAAAAGTTAAGAAATTCAATGAAAAGGGTAAATTCCTTGCGGCTATCTGTGCAGCACCCACCATTTTCGGCCGTCTTGGCATTTTAGCCGATAAGAAGGCTACCTGCTTCCCGGGAATGGAAGCGGACCTTTTTGATGCAACCTATACAGGTGCTGAGGCAGAATGGGACGGAAACATCATTACGGGCCGTTCCGCAGGCTGTGCGGTTCCTTTTGCTTTAAAGATAATCGAAGCTTTGGACGGAAAAGAAGCGGCTGCCAAAATGGCAGGGGGAATTTATTACGATCATTATTGATGACAGGAGATGCTATGAACGCAAAAGAAATCGTTAAAGAGTACGGACAGGAACAGCTTTTAAGATTCGAGGACAGATTATCCGCTGAGGAGAAGGCTAAACTTTATGCCCAGATCGAGTCCCTGGATTTTTCCGTACTTGATGAGCTTAAAAAGAAAGCGGGAGATCTTCACAAAGGTGAGATCACTCCCCTTAAGGCAATGGAGTTATCCGAGATCAAGGCCCGTCATGACGAACTTGAAAAGGCGGGTCTTGATGCAATAAAGGCAGGTAAGGTGGGAGCCGTTTTACTTGCGGGCGGAATGGGCACAAGGCTTGGTTCCGACAATCCCAAGGGTATGTACAATATCGGTATCACAAGGGAACTCTACATTTTTGAATGCCTTATAAACAACCTGATGGACGTGGTTAAGAAGTCCGGTACATATATTCACCTTTTTGTTATGACCAGCGATCTTAATTACGAGTCCACTACGAACTTCTTTAAGGAGAAGAAGAATTTCGGATATCCCGATGAATATATAACCTTCTTCAAGCAGGAAATGGCACCTGCCTGCGATCACGACGGCAAGGTATTTCTTGAGGAGCCCGGCAAGGTTGCCGTATCCCCCAACGGAAACGGCGGCTGGTTCTTATCCATGATGAAGACAGGGGTACTTAAGAAGGTAAAGGATGCGGGCATTGAATGGCTCAATCTTTTCGCAGTGGACAATGTATGTCAGCGTATCTGCGACCCCGTATTCATAGGCGCTACCCTTCTTGAAGGAAGGACCATAGGCGCAAAGGTAGTAAGAAAGAACGATCCCGACGAGAGAGTTGGCGTTATGTGCCTTGAGGACGGCCGTCCTTCAATCGTTGAGTATTACGAGCAGACAGAGCAGCTTAGAAACACCCTTGATGAAAGGGGAGAGAGAGTATACAACTTCGGTGTTATCTTAAATTACCTCTTTAACGTTGCCGAGCAGGAGGAGATCGCAAACACCAGCCTTCCTTATCATGTGGTTGAGAAGAAGATCCCATACATCGACGAAAAGGGCAACACCGTTAAGCCTGAGGCACCAAACGGTTTCAAGTTCGAGCAGCTTGTTCTTGATATGATCCATCTTGGTAAGAGCTGTCTTCCTTTCGAGGTAGTAAGAGAGTACGAATTCGCTCCTGTTAAGAACAAAGAGGGTGTGGATTCGGTTGAGAGCGCAAGAGAGCTTCTTAAGAAAAACGGTGTGGTACTGTAATGGATAAATACGCCTCCTTTATGGAGAAGATCGAGAAAAGGCGGGTGAACCTTCACGGGTTTATGGTGTTTGAAAAGGGTGTTAAGACCTTTGAGCACTATTACCGTCACTTTAACGAGGATTCCCTTCACCGCATGTATTCCGTGGCCAAATCCTTTACGGCCATTGCAGTGGGATTCATGGTGGATGAAGGAAAAATAAAACTGTCCGACCGTATCTGCGATCATTTCCCCGAGTACGAGCCTGAGGGCGGTTTCCATCCGTGGCTGTATGAGACCACGGTGGAAGATTGTCTGACGATGCAGACCTGTTACTCCAAAACCACTTATCTGTTGTTTGAAGATAAGGATTATGTGAAGAGCTTCTTTACGGGAAAGCCGGATCACAGACCGGGATGTGTCTTTGCCTATGATACTTCCGCCGCCCAGGTAATGGGAGCGCTGGTGGAGAAGCTTTCGGGCATGGATCTTTTGGATTATCTGAGGGAAAAAGGCTTTGACCGAATTGGTCTATCCAGGGAAACCTATATGATAAAGGAGCCGGGAGGCCGCTCACTGGCAGGCTCGGGCCTTGTATGCAAGCTTAAGGACGTGGCAGCGGCCATAAACTTTATAGCCGCAGACGGAGTTGTTGACGGAGAGAGGCTTTTAAGTCACGAGTATATCGGGAAGATGACTTCCTTTATCACCGCGACTTCTCTTCGGGGCAATCTTGATGAGATAAACGGCTACGGCTATTATTTCTGGAGAACCAGAGAACCGGGGTGCTGCATGTACGGAATGGGCGGTCAGCTGGCCCTTGTTTTTCCTGATAAGGAGCTTGTATTTGTCTGCATGGCGGATACTCAGACAACGGACGGATTAAGTCATTTATATGACGCATTTTACGATCACATTTACGGAGAATGAAAAATGGTGGAATTTGACAGAGAAAAAGGCGCAATAGAGATGACCTTCGAGGAGAATGCAATGGGTCTTTCGAAGGCATCGCTTCATTTTGCGGAGAAGGTATGTAAGATCGAGAACGGGGAAGGGGCATATGTCATTTCCTACGGAACCGCCGAGGAGCCTGCGGAGATAGTATTTCCCGGAACGCAGCTTAAGACCTTCGCAAGCGGCGAATGGACCGACGATCATACATTCCTTGTAAAGTTTGATGTGGTTGAGGAGGACTTCTCACCCGTGTTCTTTGAATTCGGATTTTCCGGAGAAAATGCGGTAAGCGCACATTTTAAGAATACTTCCGAACCCGAATTCTTAAGAAACTTCTCGGGCTTTGCCGGTGGCGTGTTTAAGCGCAAAAGAAAGATATGGACAAATCGCAAAAAAATGGTAAGATAACCACATAAGCCTCCCAAGCTTTGGGAGGCTTTTTGTGAGAAGGGGTTGAAAGCACTTACAGAAGGAGAGAATGACATGGAATTAAAACTTCTTATGAAGACGGCGCGTATGGCCGTTATTGAGATCTGTGACGGAAACAAATTTGAGACGGAGAATGAATTTACCATTCGAGTCAATGGAGAAACATATATGACTACGGGCAGGACCGTTGTTTCAGTATACGGCCTTGAACCCAATACAGACAATGTAGTTACGGTGATCAGGGAACACAGTACTGAGGAATTGCATTTCCATACGGATCTTGAGACCGTGACTTTGGATGTTAAAGCTTTTGGTGCAAAGGGAGACGGAGTTTCAAACGATACACCTTTCATTCAGGCAGCCATATCAAGCTGTCCAAAGGGGGGACGTGTTGTTGTTCCTGCGGGGGTATATAAGATATATCCCATATTCTTAAGAAGCCATATTACATTTGAAATACAGAAGGATGCGGTTCTGTCCGCATTTACCGACAGGGAGAATTTCCCCATACTTCCGGGAAATGTTCCCTCAAACGATGAGAAGGGTGAGTACTTCCTGGGAACCTGGGAAGGAGAGCCCGCACCCATGTTTGCGGGTATCATCACGGCTGTAAAGGTCAAGGACACCACAGTCTGCGGCGAAGGAACCATTGACGGATGCGCATCGGAAGAAAACTGGTGGTTTGAACCCAAGAAGATAAGGATCGCCACAAGGCCCAGAATGATCTTCTTTGATCAGTGTAAGGACATGAGAGTTCAGGGTATCACCGTTAAGAATTCACCTTCATGGAACCTTCATCCTTACTTCAGCAAGGATCTTGGCTTCTACGATCTTAAGATCATAAGCCCCAAGATTTCACCCAATACCGACGGACTTAACCCCGAATCCTGCAAGAACGTAAATATCGTAGGCGTTTATTTCTCGGTGGGAGATGACTGTATTGCCATAAAGTCGGGAAAGATCTATATGGGAGCCAAGTATAAGACTCCTTCCAAGGGCCTTTCAATAAGAAAGTGCCGTATGCAGGACGGACACGGTGCCATCGTTATCGGAAGCGAAAATGCCGGCGGCGTAAAGGATCTTCTTGTGGAGGACTGTGAGTTTAAGAATACCGACAGGGGCTTAAGGATAAAAACAAGGCGCGGTCGGGGCAAGGACGCTGTGGTTGACGGTGTGACCTTCAATCGTATCGATATGGATCATGTAATGACTCCTGTGGTCATTAATGAGTTTTATTTCTGCGATCCCGACGGACACAGCGATTATGTACAGACAAAGGAAGCTCTTGAAGTGGATGAAAGAACTCCTGAGCTTGGAGACTTCCTCTTTAAGGATATCAAGGCAACCAACTGCCATGTGGCTGCATCATATATCTACGGTCTTCCCGAAAAGAAGGTAAAGAGTGTCAGATTTGAAAATGTTGACATTTCATTTACGGATGAACCCGTAGCGGGAGTTCCGGCAATGATGGACGGAGGTGATCCCATGACAAGGTGCGGACTGTTCGCAAAGAATGTGGAGAATCTGGAACTTGAGAATGTAACCGTAACCGGCCAGGAAGGGCAGGCATTTATCATCGAACAATAACGTAAAAAATGTAAGAACCGCGCAGGCTGCGCGGTTCTTTTTAATTCTTGTTGATGCTTCCGGGAGTTGTCCCGTAGACCTTCTTAAATGCACGTCTGAAGGAATTCTGATTGTTGTATCCCACCAGCGCATATACATCTGTAAGAGGTACGTCTCCGCCTTTTATCAGCTCCATGGCTTTTTTCATCCTGATGTTTTCAAGGAAGGATGAGAAGTTTTCGCCGGTCTTCTGTTTGAAAAGATGGGAGAAGTAGGTCTCGGAGATACTGAATTCGTCCGAGATCTTGTTAAGGCAAAGAAGTGAATCGGCGTAATTTTCCTTGATATATGTAACGATGCTGTCTATGAGATTTCCGTCCGCATTCTTTTCTGCAAACAGATCCGCAAGTTCGGAAGCTATGGTCTCGCAGGTACGGAAGGAAAGCTTTTCTTCAAATTTCTCATCAAGATCCTTAAGCGCTGTCTCGTCGGTTCCCGTAGGAAGCTCGAACCTTGCCTTGATAAGGGTATTCCTGATATCCGTAAGCAGGAACTGAAGCACATTTACCGGCAGGGATCTTTCCACCAGATTTTCCTTGTGAATGAGCCTTAGAAGCTCCATGGCCTGTGTCTTGTTTCCGTTTGTTACGAAATGATTGAGCTTTGCGGAAAATTCCGGCGGATAGTAGAAGGACTTGGAATCCTTCTTTATATATTCGTAAGGAAGGAAAATGTAGTTCTTCGAAGTGTATGTTACCGCCTCGTTTGCCTGCTCGTAGCTTTCCCAGACATTCATGAGGGTCTGTGTTGTTTTTCCTATTCCGGCGAAGAGCCACAGGCTGTACTTATCAAGCATTTCATCGTGAAGATGGATTATGGCATTCTGTACCGCAAGAAGATAATCCGTATGTTCAACCTCGGAGCAGGTGACCAGAACACCCAGGGAATGTTCCCCCGATATGAAATAGTGAAGGGGCTTCTTTAACGCGTTTTCAAGGAATCCGACAATGAATTCCAAAACTTCGGTGGCGATACCCTCGTTTTCGGTGGAAACCATCTCACCGGTCTCGGCGCTGTCGTACACCACGATCTGCATTGCCTTGAAATAGCACTCACTGTCCGGAATCGCCAGATACTCGTGTATGTAGTGAACTTCGTCCTCCGAACTTAAACCCGTAACAAGAAGCTGTCTGACGTAGGAGCGTCTGATGATGGGCTTCTGGCTGTCGATAAGGTTTGCCAGCTGGTTTCGCTCCTCTATTGACTCATCCAGTTCCTTACTGATCTCGAGGATGGGACGCACGTTATTCCTGCTTGCGGTAACAACAAACATGGCACCAAGAAGCAGGAGAGCAACGCCGATGGCAAGATAGATGATACGCTGCATTCCCACGGCACTTTTTTCATCAAAAGTGGGAAAGCCGTAATAGAAGATAAAGCCGGTGGAATCGGAAACGGTACGTCCGAGAGTCATTCCGGAGGGAAGGTCTTTTCCGCGGACCCGGGCAATATCGTTTTCATAGGTAAGATCCGTTACGATGGAAGTGATATCACTGCCGGTGGTATCGGCGGAAAGGATAAAGCGCTCCGTTTTCGGATCGTATATCGAAATGTAGGAAGGTACATTGTCGTTAAAGCCCAGCATGTTATAAAGTTTTGCACGGTCGATGACAAAAATCGCACGTACGTCCGCATCAAGGAAATAAAGATCGTCGATATTGATCATGTAAAGGTAGTAATTGGTTCCGGAGTTGGGCTGGAATTCAGAAAAGGGAAAGAAGGTGTTGTAGCTTTCTTCATCCATTAAAGTGGCAAACCAGGCATCCTCCAGCATTGCAGGATATTTCTTGATCCAGTCATAGAAATGATGCTGGGTTATAAAATAGGAAGAACCCAGAACATAACCGGATTTCGGAAAGTAGTAATATATTTCCTTAACCGGCAGGAGAGAATCGGAGTAAATGTTTACCGCCAGCATGTTGCTTAAGGAATGCCCCGTTGCGAGAAATGCTTCATTATCCTCCGTCTGATTGGCGATCCTGCGAAAATCCGGTTCCTGAAGGAGCTGTCTGCACTGGGTATCCATGATCTTTAAGGTACCCTCAAACTGCTCGATACGTCCGGACATAGAAGAAACAGCCTGATAATTGTAAGAATCACGGCTGTTATCCATTGCGGTGTAATATAACTGTCCGAAAAGAATGAGAATGACGATCAAAAACACGCTGTATGAGACTGCAACCTTTAACATGGTACGGTATGCACGTTCATTTTTTGTTATATCCGGCTTGTTTGCTTTAACTCTTTCTGACATAAAAAACCTCATATGTGAGCTTTATTATATAATCAAAACTCCAAAAATACAACATGTAAGCGGTTACAAAAATCCCTTGTTTACGGGCTTTTCAAAAATTGCACCTTAAGAATTGCACCCTGCGACAAATTTTGTTCCTTTACTTGTAACCGCTTACATGCTAAGTTGTGAACAGATTGTGAACGACGGATTCCAATCACAAACAATTCTACATTGAAAATATGGAGGAAAATTATGAAGAAGAAAGTTTTATCCGTACTTCTTGCATCTGCAATGGTTCTTTCATTAGCAGCATGCGGTGGTAAGACTGATGAGAGCAGCGCTTCAACAGAGACATCTGTAGCTACTTCTACAGAAGCTTCCACAGAAACATCTACCGAGACAGCTGAAGCTGCTCCTTACGAGCTTACAGAGCTCAAGGTTGTAGTTGACGGTACTCTCACAGCTACAGAAGATAATGGACAGGCAGCTTTCGTTGAGCAGTGGAACGCAGCTGTATCCGAAAAGCTTGGACATTCCATCACAATGAACATTACACAGCTTGATCACTCTTCTTATTCAGATGCAGTTGGTCGTCTTATCATCGGTGGAGATCTTCCCGATGTTATGATCATGAGCGCTTCAATGTTTAAGCAGTATGAAACAACCGGACTTCTTTGGAACATGGCTGATGCATATGACAACGCAGAGTTCCAGAGCCGTCTTACATTAACAAGCATCAACGAGAATCTTAAGACAGCTGACGGTGCTCTTTACGGATTCGCTCCTACATATGGTAACGGTTGTGTTACATATGTTAAGAAGGCATGGCTTGACGCTGTAGGTTTAAGCGCTGATGACATCAAGACCTTTGATGACTACTACAACATGCTTCTTGCTTTCCACAATGGCGATCCCGACGGTGACGGCGTAGACGGAAACACATACGGCGTTATCGCTGCAGGTTATGCTAACCTTGGTGAGGCTCCTTACGTTAACTACCTTCCCGAGTTCTGGCAGGACGGTTATCCGGCAATCCTTCAGGATGCTAACGGCGTTTGGTACGATGGTTTCACAGCTGACGCTTGTAAGGCAGCTTTAAAGAGACTTCGTCAGGGTTATGTTGACGGCGTTATCGACCCCGATACACTTACAGCTTCCACAAAGATCGCTCGTGAAAAGTGGTTCTCCAACGAGCAGGCAGGTTCAGAAGGTGCGTTCACTTACTGGGCAGGTACATGGTATCAGACACTTACAGACAACCTTATCAAGAACGAAGTTGATTCCGAGCTCGTTGTTCTTTCTCCTATCGCTGAGATCAAGAACACCCTTGGCGGATACATCAACAGAGAAGCTCCTGTATGGGTAATCGTTGATGACGGTGACGGTGATAACTCTCGTGAGCAGGCTGTATTCGATGCATTCATCGAGACAATGCTTGACGGTGACAAGGTTCAGATGCTTTGGACATACGGTGCTGAAGGCGTTCACTGGTCAACAGCAGCAGACGAGTTCGTTACAAATCCCGGAACAGACAACGAGAAGAGCTACAGCTACGAGGAGGGTACTTTCCACTTACTTCCTTCACCCAATGATGCTAACTCCATCTGGAAGAAGAACGCAATGGATCCCGCTCTTGTAATTTCTCCTCTTACAAACGGATTTAAGGCTTCTACAGAGCTTTCCGATTCCGGTAACGTATTCTTCACAAATAACTGTGTAGATGCTCCCGCAGGTGCTTCTTGTGAGACTCTTACAAACTACTCTGCAGACATCACAGATGCTAAGAGTGCAGTTATCTCTGCTGTAGTTATCGATGGCGTAGACGTTGACGAAGCTATCGCTACATACTACACAGGTGTTGTAGGAACAGTTATCGAGCAGGCTCTTACAGAGTTAAATTCTGCTGAATAATTCATCATTAATTGATGTAAGCTACAATTAAAAATAGCAGCTGTCCTGTCCGAAAGGGCAGGACAGACTGTGATTTTTTTCTGATAAGAAACCGTCGGCATCACATTTCTACCAGTCCCAGAAAGGATTCATCTCTATGAGAAAGAAAGTTCAGTACACTTCCACAGGTGAAGTGGTTCGCAAGAAACCCTTGAGCAAGAGAATATGGAACCATCGCGGTTACTATCTTATGTTCTTACCTGTATTCTTATTCGTATTGATTATGTATTATTGGCCCATGCTTGGTATCAGATTTGCATTCTTTACATACAAGCCTGTAGGGCCCAAAACATTTGTAGGACTTAAACATTTCCAGTCAATGTTTATCGATCCTTTGAAGGCACCTGCATTCTGGCAGGCGTTTAAAAATACCCTGGAGTTGAGCATAATAAAGCTGCTGATAACCACCTTTGCTTCGGTTATTGTGTCAGTCTTTTTAAATGAGATGAAGAATCTCTTCGCAAAGAAGACTCTTCAGACCATCATATATCTTCCCCATTTCATGTCATGGACGGTAGTTGCTTCAATCTTTACCCTGATCCTTTCAAAGTCAGAGACCGGTATGGTCAACGGACTTCTGGTTCAGTGGGGCATCATAGAGCAGAGCGAGAAGATCTTCTTCCTTGCCGACAAGGGCTGGTGGAGACCGATCTACTACATGGTAAACATCTGGAAGGAAACAGGTTGGGGAACGATCATATTCCTTGCAACTTTGTCCGGTATCAATCCTGAACTTTACGAAGCAGCTGACATTGACGGAGCTTCCAGACTTCAGAAGATCGGATACGTTACCATGCCTGCACTGGCAAACACCATCATTACCGTATTGATCCTTAACCTTGCAAAGGTTATGAACCTGTTCGAATCTGTATTCGTTATGTACAACATCGCTGTATACGACGTATCCGATGTTATTTCCACATACATTTACAGACAGACCTTTAACACATTCACCCCGGATTACGGATTTTCAACTGCAGTAGGACTCTTTAAGTCCTTAGTGGGCTGCGTACTGGTTCTTGTATGCAACTACTTAAGTAAGAAGACCCGTGGACGCGGTATCGTATAAGGGGGTGCATGAAAATGGCTAAAGAAAAAGCATCAAGAACACAGAAGACTACCATGTTCGATATCGTGAACTACATTGTCTTTGTTGTGATCGCACTTATCGTACTTATTCCCATATGGAAGGTTTTGGTGGATTCCCTTAACCAGGTTGGTGTATACCAGTTCAGGATTTATCCCCGTAACTTCACTCTTGACGGATACAAGACCATCATTGAAACTTCAAAGCTCTACACACCCTTCCTTGTATCGGTGGTATCCACCGTTCTCGGAACGCTTTTAGGGCTTACACTTGCAACTCTCGGAGGTTACGTTCTTAACCAGACCGAGATGCCCGGACGTAACGCAATGGCGTTCTTCCTTCTTTTTACCATGATATTCTCGGGCGGTATGATCCCCGAGTACCTTGTTATGAAGCAGCTTGGCTTCATCAACCACTGGTACATCCTGGTATTTAAGCACGGTATCAACGTCTACAACCTGGTACTTATGAAGAACTTCTTCGAAGGCGTTCCTTCAAGCCTTTTCGAGGCTGCAAAGATCGACGGATGCTCCCCCATGGGAATATTCTTTAAGATCGTGCTTCCTCTTTCAAAGGCGGCCCTTGCCTCCATCGGCCTTATGTTTGCGGTAACGGTATGGAACGATTATTCAACGGTACAGATCTACATCACAGATACCAAGCAGGTTAACTTCCAGTACAAATTAAAAACAATGATCATGGACGGCGATACGCCGACCACCTCATATAATGTCTCGCAGACGACACTCTATAATGCGGGTATTGTTGCTGCGATACTTCCCTTCATGATACTTTACCCCTTCTTGCAGAAGTACTTCGTAAAGGGTGTAAATATCGGAGCCGTAAAGGAATGATTATACTGCCCGTCGAGACAAATGCGACGGGCATTCTTTTTAAAAAGATATGGGGTTACCCCTATGTTGGGAGATGCAAAATGGAACTTGTTGAAAAGTATATAAACAGTCTGATGGACGAAAGCACGCCCGATCGGCCTGTCTGGAATATAGAAAAGATCCGTGCGGGAAAGAAGAGCTCCTGGGATTACATAGACGGATCAATGATCCTTGCCCTTCTTGAATTCTACAAGGTAAGAGGCGATAAGAAATTCTTTGATTTCTGCGAAAACTATGTTGACTACCGCATCGAAGAGGACGGAACCATCAACGGCTACGATATAAAGGCCTGGAATCTTGACAACATCAATGCGGGAAAGAACCTTCTTACCCTTTATACCCTTACGGAAAAAGAAAAATACAGACTTGCGGCAGATAAGATCTACGAGCAGATTAAAGGCCAGCCCCGCACAAAGGAAGGCAACTTCTGGCACAAAGCCATTTATCCCGACCAGGTCTGGCTTGACGGACTTTACATGGTGATGCCTTTCTATGCGGGATACGCAAACCTCTTCTTAAGCAAAGAGGAAAAAGAAAAAGCATATGCCGACATATACAGGCAGTTTTTCAATGTCGAAAAAATAATGAAGGATCCAAAGACCGGTCTTTATTATCACTGCTACGACTCCTCAAAAGAGATGTACTGGTGCGACATGAAAACCGGACTTTGCGAGAACTTCTGGTTAAGAGCTCTCGGCTGGTTCGGAATGGCCATGCTTGATACAATCGATCTTCTTGAGGATAAAGAAAGCGAAGACCATAAGCATCTTCAAAAGATGTTTACCGAATTTATCGGCGCGGTAGTTAAGGTTCAGACCGATAGCGGAATGTGGTATCAGCTTCCCGCTTTCCCGGGAAGGGAAAAGAACTACCTTGAGACCAGCGGAAGCTCCATCTTTTCTTACTGTATCCTTAAGGGAATAAGGCTCGGACTTATCCCGGCCGGATATGAAGAAAACGGAAAGAGAGCTTTTATCGATATCTGCAGCCGTTACCTTACGGAAAAGGACGGACGTATGGGCCTTGGCGGTATCTGCCTTGTGGCAGGCCTTGGAGGAAAGACAAGAAGAGACGGTTCCTATGACTATTACATGTCAGAGCCCATCGTTGAAGACGATGCAAAGGGAACGGCACCTTTTGTTCTTGCATATCTTGAAATGAGCAGACTTGGAGAAGCATAAATGAGCACAATTTATTATGCGGCAGATTCCACCGTACAGTTTAACAGTTATCTCACCTATCCCCAGACCGGCATAAGTCAGGGCCTCAGGATCTATATAAGAGACGATGTGGAAATAAGATCCTACGCAAGAAACGGAAGGAGTACAAAGAGTTTTATAGACGAAGGACGCCTTGACAGGATAAAGAAGGAGATCAAAAAGGGTGACTTTTTGTTCATCCAGTTCGGTCACAATGATGAAAAGGAATGCGATCCTTCCAGATATACAAAGGCTTTCGGGGCTTTTTCAGACAACCTTAAACTGATGATCAAAGTCGCAAAGGAGGCGGGGGCATATCCCGTTGTGATCTCCCCCGTATACAGAAGGCTTTTTGACGAGAAGGGAAAGACCGTCGACGACTGCCATCTGGATTATCCCGATGCGATGAAGAAAGTTGCGGAAGAAGAAAACGTTCCTTATATCGATCTTTGCTCCCTTTCAAGGGCTTATCTTGACGAGATAGGGGATGAAGCATCCAAGGAGCTTTACATGTTCTTTGCTCCCGGACTTTATAAGAACTTCCCGGAAGGAAAGGAAGACAATACCCATCTGCGTTATCCCGGAGCGGTGGTTTACGCCGGAATGATCGCAGAGGAGCTTAAGAAGTTCGGCGGAGTTTACGAAGGACTGGTACTTACACAGTGGCCCATGACAGAGAAAGGCCCCTGGGAATAAGAATAAAGGGACGGCACATCCGTATCGGCGGGTGGCCGTCTCCTTGTGCTTTTCGGAGGATCATATGACGATCATTGTTTCAAAAAACGGAGACGGAGATTATAGGACCATCGGCGAAGCTTTTGAGGCTGCAAAGGCCTGTGAGGGCGAGGTGACGATCCTTGTTTTTGAGGGAGTATACGAGGAAAGACCGGTGCTTGACAGAAGTTATGTAAACTTAATCGGCGCAGGCGCGGACAGGACGATCATAACTTCTTCCGAATATGCATACAGAGATCATGAAGACGGACGGAAGGTCGGAACTTTCAGGACCGCAACCTTCATGGCGGATTGCGACCATTTCATGGCAAGAGGGATCACCTTTGAGAATCGTGCGGGGCAGGGCTCGAAAGTGGGTCAGGCCATCGCATTGTATGCAGACGGGCAGGACCAGTTTTATGAAGAATGCAGGATGCTTGGATATCAGGATACGGTATTCACCGCGCCCCTTCCTTTAAAGGAAAAACAAAAAGACGGTTTTCTGGGACCGAAACAGTTTGCGCAAAGAAGGCCCGGAAGCATGAGATTCAAAAACTGCAGGATCGAAGGAAACATCGACTATATCTTCGGCGGAGCGGATGCTTATTTTGAAGGATGTGTTCTTTTTACGAGAAAGCGGGAAGATGAGGGAGTATGCTACGTGACGGCGGCTTCAACACCTGAAGGACAGAAGAGGGGATATGTGTTCAAAGACTGCAGATTTCTGACGGATGCACCCGAAAAAACGGTGTATCTGGGAAGACCCTGGAGGGATCATGCAAAGACCGTGATCCTTAACTGTGAGCTTGATAAAGGCATTGCGCCGGAAGGCTGGCAGGACTGGGACAAGCCCCACGGAGCGTTTTATTATGCCGAATGGAAAAATTATGGCCCCGGAAGTGACGGAAAACGTGCGGATTATGTTATAATGTTAAGTAATGACGAAGCGGCGGAGTATTTTTAACGCTTTTTGACTGTGGAGGGGCTCATGAAAAAACAGGGTCTTTACAAGAAAATGCTTAACAATGCGGTGGTTCCCATTCTCATTCTCGGTATCGCCGTGACCTTTCTTTGCTATTTCAGATTTACAAATACCATATACGAGCAGGCAAAATTTGACATGATAAATGTTGCCAAAGCCGTTATGTCTTCTTATGATATCGAGTTCCCCGGCGATTATCATATAAAATATCGGGACGACAGTACTTTCGATCTCTATAAGGGGGATGCGAAGATCACGGATGTATATGAGATCGTGGATCAGTTCGCAGATCTTTCTTTATCGGAACTTTCCCTTATTTATATGGATATGCGTGTAAATACCACCTTCGGTCGCAAGACGGGAAAACGTCTTGCGGGGGTAAGCACGAACAAGCATACCTCCGAGCAGGTCTTAAACGAAGGCGAGATCGCTTTCTATACCAACGTTCCCATCGACGGGCATGATTATCTGGTCCTTTACGTACCCGTAGAAAACAGTGACGGTTCCATCGTCGGAATGGTGGAGATCGCAAGGACCGTTGCCACCATGAGAAGGGCCGTAGCCAAGGCAGTATGGCCGGTAATGCTTGTTTCTCTCGGCGGAATGGCCATCGCCGTTTTCTTTTCATACAGGAGCACAAAGGAGATCACTTCCGTACTTAAGAAGGTTCAGCAGTTCATGAACAAGGTTTCGGGAGGCAATCTTCAGGCGGAGCTTGAATCGTCGGTCCTTAACCGTACCGATGAACTGGGGGACATCTCCAAGTCCGCAACCGCGATGCAAAGGAGCATACGAAGCTTTGTTGAGACGGATCCCTTAACGAAACTCGGAAACAGAAGATATATAAACCAGCAGCTTGAGAAGATCCGCGACAAGGCACGTACCAGCGGCCTGCCCTATTCCCTGGCAATTGCCGACATCGACTTCTTTAAGAAAGTCAACGATACCTACGGACACAATGCAGGTGACGAAGTTTTAAAGGCTGTGGCCAATGTCCTTAAAAAGTCCATGCAGGGCAAGGGCTTTGCCGGCAGATGGGGCGGCGAGGAATTCATCCTTGTCTTTGACAAATCCGGCATGTACGAAGCAGCGGATCATCTGTGGAGAGTGCTTGAAGAAATAAGGGCGATGGTGGTCTCAACGGAAGGCTTTGATATCCGTGTTACCATGACTTTCGGTGTGGTGGACGGAACCCAGTCCTCCATCGAAGAAATGGTTGAAGGTGCTGATGAAAAGCTTTATTATGGTAAGCAGAACGGCCGTAACAGGGTAGTTACGGAGATAGAAAACGAGGAACCGGAACCTGAGCCGGAAAAAGAATAAATCATAAAGGAGAATCCACATGGATAAGAAAGAATTCGCATTACAGAAGCACGCCGAGTGGGCGGGCAAGATCGAGGTCATCGCAAGATGTCCCGTAACAAACAAGGATGAGCTTTCGGTAGCATACACCCA
>JAEEGL013669277.1_pt1 | contig 28062 bp, 25 predicted proteins | sample 9134231 | NCBI WGS metagenome assembly JAEEGL01 (sample SAMN16246548, study PRJNA631951) | gut metagenome | biome: gut microbiome; feature: rumen; material: fiber-attached | host: Bos | place: Iran: Karaj | collected 2018-10
AAGATGCTGGCCTGCGACCACGAAGGTGTGCGTCCCGACCTGCTCATCCTCGGCAAGGCCCTCGGTGGCGGCGTGATGCCCGTCAGCGCTGTGCTGGCCGACGACGATATTATGCTCAACATCAAACCCGGTGAGCATGGCTCCACCTTCGGTGGCAACCCCATCGCCGCCAAGGTTAGTATTGCCGCCCTGCAGGTTATCAAGGAAGAGCACCTCATGGAGAACGCCGAGCGTCTCGGCAAGATTTTCCGCGAGGAGATGAGCAACTTCAAGAGCCCGATGATAGAGAAGGTGCGCGGCAAGGGCCTCCTCAACGCCATCATCATCAAGCCCCACAACGGCAAGGAGGCTTGGGATGTGTGCTTGAAGATGCGCGACCTCGGCGTCCTCGCCAAGCCCACCCACCAGCACATCATCCGCTTCGCTCCCCCGCTGGTCATCACCGAGGAGCAGTTGCGTGCCGCCATGGAGCTCATCAAAGAGGCTATCAAGAGTTTTGAATAATCAGCTGTAAGTTTTAAACTGTAAGTTTTAAGTGGCTGTGCCGACCGCATCAGCCTACTTAAAACTTACAGTTCACAGCTCAATATTTTAAAGATATGGAAGAACAGACTTTTAACCCCAACGAAGCAGTGATGCCGCGCAACAAAGAGATACGACGCGAGGCTCGCTATGCCCTGAAGGGCAACTGGATACCTGCCGTGCTCACCACGCTGGTGTTCACCCTTGTTACCGCCGCCGCCGGCTCCATCCCGCTTGCCGGATTGCTGGTGGTATGTCCGCTGTCGTTCGGCTTCATGATTTGTTTCTTGCGCATGGTGCGTGGTGAGGACAGCGACGAGATGGTGGGCGACCAGTTCAAGGTGTTCAACAAGTATGGCCGCTACCTCGGCGTGTCGCTGCTGTATACGCTGTATGTCCTCCTGTGGACGCTGTTGTTTATCATCCCCGGCATTGTGAAGAGCTATGCCTACGCCATGACTCCTTACATCGTCTACGACCATCCCGAGATGGATGCCGACGACTGCATCCACGAGAGCCGCATGATGATGAAGGGCCACAAGTGGAAACTCTTCTGTCTTGACCTGAGCTTCATCGGTTGGGCCATACTCTGCGTCTTCACGCTGGGTATCGGTACCCTCTGGCTGCAGCCCTACATCGAGGCTTCGCACTCCAAGTTCTACGAGGAGCTGAAAAAAGTCCGTCAATAATATCTATTGGAAACAAAACAGTAAGGGCTGACGCGGAAGCGTCAGCCCTTTGTTGTTTTCTACTTGAAGGCGTTCTCGCTGAGGCCGTGGCCGCTCAAGGCCAGCTCTTTCATGTATGACGGCACCTCGTGGCCGAGATACTTCTCCACATAGAGCTTGGCCAGGTACTGGCCCAGCATGAAGCCGTGTCCGCGCAGGCCGGTGAGCAGTCCCACCTCGGGGTCCACAATATAGCGGGGCTCGGTGTAGCGGCCGGCCCAGCAGGCCAGGATGCTCACATCCTTCAGGCCGGGTATCCACTCGGCGAATACCTCGCATACAATCTCGAGGAACTCCTTGCTATTGTATTTGATGTTCTGGCGGGTCTCATAGGCGTCGGTGTCGGGGCTGGCGCAGCCTATGATCTGGCCCGTGTGGGCAAACTGCTGGCCGTAGACGGCGCTGAAGCCCTTGTAGTGGCGGCGGTCGATAATCATGTCGAGTGCGTCGCCGTTCACACCCATCAGAGGCAGGCGGCGTGTGATGAAGGCCTGGTGCTTGACGGGGTAGAGGCCGGTGTCGATGCCGAGCATGTCGGTGAACTTTTCGGCACCCCAGCCCATGGCGTTGACAAAGTGGTCGCAGGTGTACTCGATGTATTTGCCCTCGTGGTTGCGCACCAGTGCCACCACCTTGCTGTCCTTGCGCCACACGCTGAGCAGCTCGCAGTCCTCATAGTAGCGGCCGCCGAGACCTACACCGATGCCGCGGATGTAGTCTATCACACGGCCCGGGGTGGCCTGCCAGCAGTCGCGCGTCATCAGGGCGTGGCTGTAGGTGGTGCGGCTGTCGTCCCAGAGGGGCGATATCTCTTTCTTGAAGTCTTTGCGGTCCACCATGTAGGCGTCGCTCCAGGCACGGCTGGCGTCGAGGGCCTTGTAGGTGGCCTCGTCGTGCACCAGGTTGACGTAGCGCGTGGGTTTGTAGTTGATATTGTGTACGGCCTGTATCTGTTTGAATATCTCGTGGCTGTGCTGCGCTATGTCGGCAATGTCGGGGTTGCTGAAAGCAGGGCGGCCGCCGCCGATGTTGCGCCACGAGGCACCGCGGCTCCAGTTCACCATCACCGGTTTGAAGCCGGCCTCGCTGAAGTAGCGGAAGAGGCCGCTGCCCGCGATGCCGCCGCCGGCTATGAAGACGCGCACCTCTTCGTGCTGCACGTCGTTGCCCTTGGGGAAGACGTAGACCTCTTTGCGGCCTTCGGTATAGATATCGCCGAGGGTCACCTGGTTGCTCAGCGGAGCACGCGGGGTGGCTTCGCCGGTCACCTCCACGCCGTGGGCGCGCAGCACCTGGCGGGCTCGTGCTATGCAGCGTTTGCCGCGGCAGGGACCCATGCCCATACGGGTGATGTGCTTCAGCTCGTCGACCGAGATATACTTGCGGTCGCCAACCACGTCGATCAGCTGCTGCTCGGTGATATCCTCGCAGTGGCAGATATAGGTCTTGCCCTCCACGGGGAAGAGCGGTTTCATATTCAATGGCTCGGGGTAGCGGTCCTTGGCAATGAAGCCTTTCACGTCGGTGATGGGTCCGTCGGTGCGGGTCACGCTGACTCGGGCCACGTTGGTCTTGTTGTCTTTCTTCAGAACCTTCTCGACCGTGCCTTCGCCTATCTTGCAGCCGTTGTTGTTGACCAGGAACACCTCGGTGCCTTCGGCCACTTCATATTCGATGGGCAGGAAGCACCAGTTCTTGGCCGTGTTGTAGCCGAAGATAGCCAGGCCGGGGCAGTGGTTGACGCACTCCATGCAGCCGATGCACTTGTTGTAGTCGACTGTGGGGGTGCTGCCGGTGGTGGGTTTGCTTATGGCACCCTGGGGGCAGGAGAAGGTGCAGGGGTTGCAGGCGAAGCCGTAGAGGCAGTCGAGCTGCACAAAGGGCTTGGCGGCCATGCGTTCGGGGGTGGGCAGGTTGGGTTTCTCGAGCAGCCGCACGGGGTGTTGCTGCGAGTCGATATACTGGCGCGAGATGTCGAGATACTCGTCGTAGTTGAAGCGGAGCCCCATCTCCTGTGCAATCTCGTAGGCAGCCTGGCGGCCACGCAGCACTGCGCTGGTGCCTTCGCCTATGCGCACTGCGTCACCGGCACCGTAGACGTGGTGGCCGAAGAGCTCCTTGCCCTTGGTGAGCAGCTGGTTGTCGGGCACGAGGCCGGTGCAGATGTTTATGATGTCTATGTCGTCAATCACCTGTTCGGTGCCGGGTATGGCCTTGAAGTTTTCGCACTTGGCTATGACGGCGCCGGTGATGCCGGTGTGGTCGGCGTTGGGTATGGCGCGCACCAGGGTGTAGCCCGTCATGATGGGGATGCCGAGACGGCGCACACGGTTGGCCTGCACGGGGAAGCCGCCTTCGCGCGGCATGGCCTCGATGATGGCCTTGATGGTGGCACCGGCCTGCATGCCCTGGTATGAGGTGAGGTAGCCGATGTTGCCGGCGCCCACGGTGAGGACACGCTTGCCGAGCAGGGTGTGCTCCTGATTCATCATCTTCTGGAACACGGCGGCGGTGTAGACGCCCGGCACGTCGTCGTTTTCGAAGGCGGGCATGAAAGGCACCGCACCGGCGGCCACCACAAGGTGCTGTGCGTCGATGTAGGCCATCTGTCCGCTGACAAGGTTCTTCACCGCTATGCGGCACCCTTCGAGGATGTCCCACACGGTGGTGTTGAGCAGTATGCCGTCGGCTGCGTCGGTCTTGTCGCCCGCCAGGGTCTTGGCGATGTCGAAGCCGCGCATGCCGCCGTATTTCTTCTCCTTCTCGAAGAAGAAGAACTGGTGGGTCTGCATGTTGAACTGTCCGCCGATGCGCGGGTTGCTGTCGATGACGAGGTTGTCGATGCCGAAGGCGTTGAGTTGCTCGCGGCAGGCGAGGCCCGCCGGACCGGCGCCGACTATGGCCACCGTGGTTTTGTAGTAGCGGACCGTATCGTTCTCCTTCGGGCGGGCCGGTGGGGTGAAGGTGACGCCCGGAAGGTCGGCCTCGTGGGTGATGGTGCGCACCTCGTGAACCCCGTCGACGGCGGTGATGCAGATGCGGCGCACACGGCCGTCGACCAGCATCTCGCAGGCTCCGCACTTGCCGATGCCGCACTCCAGCGAGCGGTTGCGCCCGTCTATCGAGTGGCTGTGGACAGGATATCCGGCCTCGTGGAGAGCCTTGGCGATGGTGTAGCCTTTGCGGCCCTGAACCTTCTTCCCTTCGAACATGAATTCCACTATCTCGGCCTCGGGAATGTCGAGTATGGGATGTCGATTGATTTTGTACATAGTGTATGTGTTTGTGGATTAATAGCTTGCCAAGGATGCGCCTTTTCGATGCATCACCGCAAAATTATAAATAATTTCTGTATTTGTCAAAAAAAAATATTTCACATATACCGCTACTATTATATAATAAAATAAGGCCAAAACCGGAAAATGAGTATTTTTAACACTAAATTAACATCCTGGGCTCGTTTACGGCGTTTTATGGCCATATACAAGGCGTTGACAGTCAGTGTTAATGCGGTGTTGGTATGGTGTTGGTACGGCTTTGATACGGTGTTGATATGCCGATGGTGCCTTGACGGGCTGTCTGCCAGCCGGTTGCAGATATTTGCCGACAAAGGGTGGCGAAATCACAATATTTCTTAAAATCCGGCGTTATCGAGATGATAAAAAACAATCATTACTATGAGACTTGACGGAAGAAGACAAAGTTCGAATTACGAAGACCGCCGTGGCAAGGGCGGCAAGACGGCCCTCATCGGCGGCGGTGCCGGTGCCATCATCATTGCACTGATAGCCATGTTCCTCGGAGGCAATCCGTCGGATGTGCTTCAGCAGCTCGGCGAGCAATCGGTGCAGACCACTGAATACACACCTACGGCGCAGGAAGAGGAGCTCAAGACCTTCGCGCTTCAGATATTGGCCTCGACCGAGGATGTATGGGCCGACCAGTTCCGCAAGGCAGGTCGCACCTATCGTGCTCCCAAGCTGGTGATATATACGGGGTCGGTGCAGAGCGGTTGCGGCAATGCCACCTCGGCGGTGGGGCCCTTCTACTGCTCGGCCGACGAGTGTGTATATCTCGACCTCGACTTCTTCAACGAGATGCCCAAGAGCCTCGGTGCCGGCGGCGACTTTGCCTATGCCTACGTCATAGCCCACGAGGTGGGTCACCACGTGGAGCACCTGCTCGGTGTGCTCGACGAGGCCCACAGCCAGATGGCGCGCCAGGACGAGGTGGAGAAAAACAAGACCAGTGTGCGTATCGAGCTGCTGGCCGACTACTATGCCGGCGTGTGGGGCCACCACGAGAACCGTATGTTCGGTTCGTTGGAGGAGGGCGACCTTAAGGAGGCCATCGACGCTGCACAGAAAATCGGCGACGACTACCTGCAGCGCCGCGCCCGTGGCTCGGTGAGCCCCGAGAGTTTCACCCACGGCACTTCGGCACAGCGCATGCGCTGGCTGAAAAAAGGCCTGGAGACGGGCGATATGGCCGGCGGCAATACCTTCGGCGTCAGCTACAATTCACTTTGATAAAGCCCTTTGAGGCCTACGCGACCATAAGAGCCACTATCTTCTCGAGATAGGTGGCGTCGGTTTCGTCGAAAGTGGCGAGGTGCTCGCTGTCTATATCGAGTACTGCTATGACGTTGCCGTCGTGTATCATCGGCACCACTATCTCGCTGCGCGAGGCCGAGCTGCATGCTATATGGCCCGGGAAACGCTCCACGTCGGACACGACGAGGGTGCGGCGCTCTTTCCACGCGGTGCCGCACACACCGCGTCCGAAGCCGATGTGCATGCAGGCCAGCGGTCCCTGGAAGGGGCCGAGGATGAGTTCGTTGCCGGCCACGCGGTAGAAACCGGTCCACCAGAAGCGGAACTCGTAGTGTAGCAGGGCCGCCACGTTGGCCATCTTGGCCACAAGGTCGGTCTCGCCGTCGCAAAGCGACTGCACCTGCGGCAGCAGGCTTTGGTAATGCTCTTGTCGGGTCATGCGAAGAGGGCTCTGAAAGCTTCCTCGATGAGGCTCACGGCCACTATCTCGATGTTGAAGCGGCGTGTGTCGAGGGAGCGTGCGTTATACTTTGAAATGAATATCTTTTCAAACCCCAGGCGGTCGGCTTCGGCTATGCGTTGCTCCACGCGGCTGACGGGGCGCACCTCGCCGCTGAGGCCCAGCTCGGCGGCAAAGCAGTAGCGGGGCGGGATGCTGATGTCGACATTGGACGAGAGCACCGCGCAGGCCACGGCGAGGTCGATGGCGGGGTCGTTGACGCGCAGGCCGCCGGCGATGTTGAGGAACACGTCTTTGGCACCGAGTTTGAAGCCGCAGCGTTTCTCCAATATGGCCAGCAGCATGGAGAGTCGGCGCATATCGAACCCGTTGGCGTTGCGCTGGGGGGTGCCGTAGACGGCGCTGCTGACGAGGCTCTGCACCTCGATAAACATGGGCCGAGCCCCCTCGAGGGTGGCGGCCACGGCGGCGCCGCTAAGGGTCTCGTCGCGCTGCGAGAGCAGGAATTCGCTGGGGTTGGGCACTTCGCGCAGCCCGTTGCCCTGCATCTCGAAGATGCCTATCTCGGAGGTGGAACCGAAGCGGTTCTTCAGTGCCCGGAGTATGCGGTAGCCGTAGTTGCGGTCGCCTTCGAACTGGAGGACGGCATCGACGATGTGTTCCATCACCTTGGGGCCGGCAAGGGTGCCGTCTTTGGTGATGTGGCCTATGAGCAGCACCGGCACACCGGTGGTTTTGGCAAAGTGCTGGAACTCGGTGGTGCACTGGCGTATCTGGCTCACGCTGCCCGCTGGCGAGTCGAGGTCGTCGGTCGAGATGGTCTGTATGGAGTCGACAATGAGCAGGTCGGGCTTGACGGCGTCGATATGTTCGAAGATGCGCTGGGTCACCGTCTCGCTTACCACATAGAGCTCCTGGACCGTAGGCATCCCCTCGGGCGACAGGCGGTCGGCCCGCATCTTTATCTGCTGTTCGCTCTCTTCGCCGCTGACGTAAAGCAGCCTGCGGTCGTGGATGGAGAGGGCCGTCTGTAGCAGCAGGGTGCTCTTGCCGATGCCTGGCTCGCCGCCGAGTAGCAGCAGGCTGCCCGGTACGATGCCGCCACCGAGTACCCGGTCGAACTCGGTGCAGTGGGTCGGGATGCGACGTGTCTCGCTGTAGGCTACATCCTGTATCTTTTTCGGCATGGAGTCGCCCGTTTTTGCCGCTTTTGCGGCAGCAGGTTGGGTTGCCGCTTTGACGACCTCTTCGGCAAAGGTGCCGAACTTGCCGCACTCGGGGCAACGACCGAGCCATGAGCTGCTCTGGTAGCCGCATTCCTGACAGAAATAGTATGTCCTTGCTTTGGCCATTGGGTTATGTTGTTTTCTTTTTTCGTTTCAATCGGGAGGCTACTGCTGCGGCGAGGATGATGGCGCCAGCGATGGCTATTGTCACCTTGAGGGCTGCGAAGCCCGTTGTGGCGGCAAGGCGCAGCTGGTCGCTTACAAGGTAGTAGGCAGTCCAGAATATGCCGCCTCCCGGCACCAAGGGTATGATGCCGCAGATGAGAAACACCGTCACGGGACAGCGACGCAGCACTGCCAGCACATGGCTGGCCACGGCTACGACCAGTGCCCCGAGGAATGCGGCGGCAACAGGATGCGACGGGTCGGAGGTGACGAAGGGTAGGTACATGGCCCATCCGGCCATGCCTGCCAGTCCGCAGTAGAGGTAGTATTTGCGTGGAGCTCCAAATAGTACGGAGAAGCCCACTGTGCCTATAAAGGCTGCCGGCAACTGTATGTACCACTGCCCTGCAAGGTTGTCGACAGCCGGAGTGTCGAGTTGCATGAGTCCACCCATCAGCCACCCGTCGGCGATGAAGGCCAGTGCCACGCCCAAGGCGATGCAGAGGAAGGCCAGGAAGGCGTCGGTGAGGCGGGTGGTGCCGGCAATATAGTCCTCATTGGCCAGGTCGCGCATGCCGTTGGTGAACGGCACTCCCGGCACAAGGGCTATGATGGTGCCGATAACCATGTTTGGAAGATGGAGCGGGAAGGGCGCCATGCGGCTGGCAAATATGCAGAGTAGTCCGCCCACCAAGCCGCCGAGCAGGTTGCCCCCTATGCGGCTGAGGTATGGGCTGACGAAGTTCATGAAGGTGCCGAGCAGTAGCCCGGTGGCGAAGGTGGTAGCTGCATCGATGAGGCTGCCGCCGAAAAGTATGCAGAACGCCGCAACACCCAATGCAATGCCGAGTATGAGCTCCCACCAGGGTTTGCCTGGCATGGTGCGGATGGCGGCAAGGCGTGCGGCAAGGGTCGTCAGGGGCTGGGGGCCGGATGTGAGTTCGCGGCTCAGTTGGTTTACCTCTACAACCTTGTCGAGGCGTGTGCCCTTGATAGGAATGAACTCTGCGCGGGCATAGTGTTGACCGGTGGCTATGATGCCGTTGGAGAGTACAAAGAAACTCTCGTCCTCAACGCCGTAGGCCGAGGCGATGTGGGCCATTGTCTCCTCGACACGCGATATTTCTGCCCCGTTCTCGAGTAGTATGTGTCCGGCTTCGGTGGCCAGCTGCAGTGCCTGTTCCTGTTCAGAATTCATCTTGTACTTTGTCGATGCGGTATACTTTGTCGCCGCGGTGCAACAGTTCGGTGGTGGCAAAACTGAAGCGGTCGCCTTGGTGCACTTCGGGCACAGGGTCGCGGTCGGTGCGGAGTTCCTTTATCGTGTCGCGATAGACTCCGGTGGTCTCGCCGGTGACCATCACTTCGTCGCCCACGCGCAGGGTCTCGGCGGTCTGCAACTGCACCTCGGCTACATTTATCTTGCCGAAGTAGTTGCGCACCAGACCCAGATATACTTTGTTCTCGGTGGCCTGGCTGCCGTAGCGTTCGCTCCATTCGCCGAGCCGGCGGCCGAGGTAGTATCCGTCCCAGAAACCGCGGTTGAAGACGGTGGCGAGGCGGGCTGTCCATGCGGCAATCTTCTCTTTGGTGTAGGTGCCATCGGCGATGGCCTCGACGGCTTCGCGATAGCATTCGGTGACAGTGCGCACATAGTCGGCGCTGCGACCGCGCCCCTCTATCTTCAGCACCCGCACACCGGCTTTGGCAATCTTGTCGAGGAAGCCTATGGTGCAGAGGTCTTTGGGCGACATGATATACTCGTTGTCTATCTCCAGTTCGAGGTCGCTCTCCTTGTCCTTTACGATGTATCCACGACGGCACACCTGCAGGCAGGCGCCGCGGTTGGCACTGTAGTTGTAGTTGTCGAGTGAGAGGTAGCATTTGCCGCTGACGCTCATGCAGAGGGCTCCGTGGGCGAAAACCTCCACCTGTACGAGGTTGCCTTTGGGACCGCGTATGTCGTTGTCGGCTATGAATTGTGTTATTTCGGCAACCTGGCTGAGGGGCAGTTCGCGTGCGGTGACGATGACGTCGGCGAACTGTGAGTAGTAGCGAACCGCTTCGGTGTTGGATACGTTGCACTGGGTGGAGATATGCACTTCGAGACCTATCCGGTTGGCATAGGTTATGACGGCCATGTCGGAGGCTATGATGGCGCTGATGCCGGCATCTTGTGCGGCGTGCAGCAGGCTGTGCATCTCTTCGATCTCGCTGTTGTAGATGATGGTGTTTACCGTCAGGTATGTGCGTATGTGTGCATCGTCGGCTATGGAGCATATTTTGCGCAGGTCGTCGACGGTGAAGTTGGCGGCTGAGCGTGACCGCATGTTGAGTTTCCCTACACCGAAATAGACGGCGTTGGCTCCGCCCTGTATGGCTGCCTGAAGGCTCTCGTATGAGCCTACGGGCGACATTATCTCTATGTTCTGCATCACTTGTATATGTCGGTCACATTCATCTTCGTCCACTCGCTGGGCACCAATTTTGAGTCGTGCATGGTGGCATCCATCGTGGTGACACGTCCGTTGAAGACTTGCTCCACGAAGCCGCAGAAGAGGTCGACGGATCCCGGGAGGAATGAGGCCACTTCATGGCCTATGCCTTCAAATCGCACTATCCACACTGGGAAGCCCTGTTTCTTCATGCGTTTGAACATGGTGTCGGCACCCCACAGGGCGTGGCTGAGTATCGGAGGGAAGCGCTTGTAGGCCACTATCTTGTCTTTGGTGCCATGCATGAGCATGGTGGGGGCGGGAGGAGTGGCGTACTGGGGTTTGCCCTTGCACATCACCGCGCCGGCATAGGGTACTACGGCGGCGGGCTTCCATCCTTGCGGCAACGAGGCGGCCTGCGGCAATGAGTTGGCCCGGCAGTAATCGGTCTGAAGCACGGTGATAGCACCCGCCGAGCAGCCGGTGAGCACTATCCTGTCGGGGTTTATGCCCAGCTGGTCGGCGTGGTTTACTATATATGCCAGTGCTTCCGAGCAGTCTTCGGTGGCTATGTCTATCACCCACTGGAAGAGGGTCTGCAGGCGCGACAGTTTGCGGTTAGCGGCCACCATTGCGCTGTCCTTGAGCCCCAGACGGTAGTCTGCACTGACCACCGTGTAGCCTCGCTGGGTCAGCTGCTGGGCTATCGTGGTCTGCAATGTGTTGTCCCGTTCGCCGGTCACAAAGCCGCCTCCAAAGAGTGCAAAGACGCATGCCGAGTCGGGTCGCGGCTGGGCGGGGGTCCACACGTCGAGATAGAGCGCCGAGTCTCGCATGGCGTATTGGTAAGTGGTCTTCTGTTGTCCTTGGACCAAGGTGGCGAGAGCCACCATCACCATAATGATGATTGTCTTTTTCATTGTCTGTTAAAAACTGAATGTCAATCCGGCTGACAGGCTGAAGAAGTCGTGGTGCATCTTGCATGAGCCGCTTTCCAAGTCGCTGAGCCAGCTGTAGCCCATCCTCACGGTGAATTTGGCAAGGTCGCTGCCAATGCCTACCTGCAGTTGTGGCTCTACGAGGGCGTTGGGAGTCACATAGTGCTCATAGCCGCTGGGGTTCTCGGTGCCGTCGCTGCTGTAGCTGTGGTATTCGAAGTCTGGCTGGAAGACACCGCTCTTAAGGCCGAAGGCGATATGCATGGGTCCCAGGTTGTGCCATCCGATGTTCAGTTGTACAAACGGCAGTGTGAAGTTGCCGTTGTAGGTGTGGCCGCCGTTGCTGCTCTCACTGCTCTCGCTACTCTCCGACGACGATGACTGTCTGTTGTCTTGCCACGCACCGCCGTAGCCATAGCCGATATACGCTTCCGCCACCGCCTTGCCACCCAGCGGGAGGTAGGCTCCGGGTGCTGCCTGCAGGTAGAAGTTCTCGCCACCGTAGTTGGCGTGCACCTGTCCGCAGAGCCAGTCGTTGAAGCCGTAGCTGGCGGTGGTGTTGAAGGTGACCACATCGGGCAGTATGAGCCATACGCTGGCTCCCATGGAGGCGTCGATGCGTGTGTCGCCGCGGTGGTTGATAAGGGGTATGTCCACCGACTGAGGGTGGTAGATGCTACAGCTCGTGATGAGCAGGGTGGCTATTGCCACCAGTGTGATTCTGTTCGCTTTCATGACTATAGTGTCTTATTTCAGTTTCTTTACTGTCGCATAGGGGGCTTCGTCGATGAGGGTGATGGCATACTTGCGCTTGCCGTCTTTGCTCTGGGTGTAGCGCACATTCCCCTCGCAATATGGGTAGAGCGGACGGGTGCCGTATATGGCGTAGCCGTACTTGTCCAGCCAACGTCCCATCTCCTCCATGCGCTGCAGGGCTTCTGCGGGCAGGTTGCCGTCGGGGTCGGGACCTACATTGAGCAGCAGGTTGCCGCCCTTGGCTACCACATCGCAGAGCATGTGTATCAGGGTCTTGGTCGATTTATAGTTGTCGCCTGGCACATAACTCCAGCTATCGCCCATCGTCATGCAAGTCTCCCAAGGGTAGGGGAGGAGGGTGTCGGGCACCTGCTTCTCTGGTGTGCGGTAGTTCTCATACCTGCCGCCCACGCTGCGGTCCACGATTATCATCTGCGGGTTGGCGTCGCGCGCTGTGGCGGCAAGTCGGCCCATGTCGAGCTCCTGCACCTGTCCCGAGCAGCCAAGCCACGGACGCGTCTCGTCGTTCACGCTCCACGCCGGACGCACCCAGCCGCCGTCGAGCCACAATATGTCTATCTTGCCGTAGTTGTGTGTCAACTCTCCTATCTGGCCGTAGGTGAAGTCGCAGTAGCGCTGCCAGCGGTCTGGATGGTCGGCAATCGAGTAGTTCACATTGCGGTCCGGTGTCGCCCACTCGTGTGCCCAGTAGTCGTCGTTGTGCCAGTCGGGCTTGCTGAAGTAGAGCCCTGTCCACATACCCTGTCCACGGAATGCATCCACGATGCCGCGAGTGAAGTCGGTATGTGCCGGACATTCCTTGCCGGTGCTGCTGTAGTCGGTATATTTGCTGTCGAACATGCAGAAGCCGTCATGGTGCTTCGTGGTGAAGACAACATACTTCATGCCGGCCCGCTTTGCAGCCTCGGCCCACTGCTGCGGTGCGAAATGCTGCGGGTTGAAAGTCTTGTTCAGCGACTGGTAGGCACGCTTGTACTCATAGTAGTCGCCGTCTTTCGTGCCCTTCACCGGCCGACCGTCGGCGCCAATCCGCTCACGCACTATCCACGACTCGTTGCAGATGCTCCAGCTCTCCACCACACCCCACTGAGCGTATATGCCCCAGTGCATCATGAAGCCGAACTTCAGGTCCTGCCACTCGCCTATGCGCGCCACTATGGCCGGGTCGCTCTCGGGTATGCTGTCGTGCTGTGCACGGCACACCCCTGGCTGCATTACTGCCATAGCAAGCAGTACTGCAGCGAAATACGCCGCGTTGGCGCAGCGGCTTGCTCTTGTCTTCTTTCTCATCAGTCTGTTTTATTTCAATCGTGCCTTCAGGGTTGGCTGGTTCTTCGGCTTAGCCTGCGTTGACTGCTTCGGTTTCGGCTGCGACGTTGTGCTCGACTTGGATGATGACGATTCGCTCAGCGGTATCGAGAAGCCCGCACCGAAGTTGAGACCGTTCAGCTGGGTGAAACGAGGCACAAACTCATATCCCACCGAGAAGTGCACCATATAAATATTCACCACCAGCGTCGGCGCCATGGTGAAATAGGCTCTCGTCTTCGTGGTCTCCAAGCCGTTCGAAGCCGTTGTCTTCACCTTTGCCCAGTCGGCGCCCATCACCAGCATCGGACGGAACGTAATCGCACCAATGCCGGTCGTCCTCTTGTCGAAGGTGTAGCCTACCCATCCGCAGCGCAGACTCCATGTCGGGAGCCTGTTCTCCGTTGCCGAGATGTTGTAAGTCGCATTCTCGTCGGCAAAACCCACCGAAAGCAGCGTCCCGCCCGACAGCGAGAAACCATAGGGATAGCCCGTCTGGTACGAATAGCCCGCTATCTTGCCCCATTTGTGCTTGATGTCGAAGGCATTGGTGTTGTTGCTAGACTCTTGTGCAAAAGCCCCTGTGCAGAGTGCCGCAAGGACTGCAATCATAATCATTCTCTTCGTCATAAAGTGTTTTTGGTTGTTATTGTTTGTTTTTGAATACTTGCTTTGATATCTATTGCTGCGTAGCCATTTAAAACTTGAAACTTGAAACCTGGAACCTGAAACTTAAAACTTGAAACTCACATCCACCAGGTCCCTGTCGTCGCTGCTGAAGCCTACCTGCAGTGTAAACGGCGTCCCTTTCTCAGGCTCCTCCATCTGGCCCGTCGCTGCATTGTACTGGCGGAACCAGAAGGGGTCCAGCTCTATCTTGAAAGGCACCTTCTCGTCAAACGAGACCGTCTCTATCGGCTCCACCGCTATCAGTTGTTTGACGGGACCCTCCTCGTCCGCCTCGTTCTTCAGGTACACCTGTACCACCGTGCGGTGTGTCGGCGCCTTGCAGTCGGTCGCGCACTGGCTCACCAGCCCGCTCACCGTTCTCCTTTCTCCATTCTCCTCTACCGTCGGTGCCCCCCACAGCTGGTGATAGCTGTAGCTCAGGCCGTAGCCGAAGGGGAATTCCACCCGCTCGCGGTCGGCATAGCGGTAGGTGCGCCCCGCCATCGCGTAGTCGTCGAAGTCCGGCAGGTCGTACGTCGAGCGGTAGAAAGTCACCGGCAGGCGGCCGAAGTCGTCCCGCTCGCCGAAGAGCAGCTGCTTCACCGCCGTGCCCATAGCCTCGCCGCCGTACCACGCCACCAGCACCGCATCGCAGTCGTCGATCACGTTCTCCAGCGCTATGGCGCTTCCCGTGCAGAGCACCAAGACTATGCGGTAGCCCTGGGCTTTGAAGGCTTTTATCTCCTCGACCTGCTCTTTGGGGAGCTCTATCAACGTGCGGTCGCCTTTATAGAATCCTTCCTTCTCTACGGGCAGCTCCTCGCCTTCGAGCTGGGGGTTGAGGCCACCGGCATATACCAGCGTCTTTCCGTCGCCGGCACTGAGGATTTGGTATTTACCCAATGCTTCAGCGATGGTGACGGTGTGTCGGGGTGTGCCGTTGTAGTTGCCCAGCGGCATCAGGCTGTCGTAGGCGTTGGGACCTTCGAGACGCAGCCCCTCGCCCTCCTTCAGCGGTAGCACACCGTTGTTTTTCAGCAGCACCATGCTCCGTGCCGCCACCGTAGTGGGGTCGCTCACCACTCTCCATTCTCCATCCTCCGTCACAGGCCTCTTGGAACTTGAAACTTGAAGCTTGAAGCTTGAAACTTTTAGGCGTGTCTTCAAGATGCGGCGCACATGCTCGTCGACTTTGCTCTCGGGCACAAGTCCCTGCCGCACAGCCTCGCGTAGGGCCGGCAGGCCGCTGCCGCACTCCAGGTCCACCTCCCTCCCGAAGGCGTCGCTATAGGCCAGCGCAGCCGTGGCATGCGTTCGGTGGCGCGGGATGACGGTGTCCCTCTCGTAGGCGTCGTTCAACGCCCAGCAGTCCGTCACCAGTATGCCGTCGTACCTCCACTCGTTCCTCAATATGTCGAAGAGGCGGCGGTTGGTGCAGCAGGGCTCGCCGTTGAGCCTGTTATAGCCGCACATCACCTGCGCCACCTCGGTACGCTTGATAATATACTCGAAAGCCGGCAGATAGGTGCTGCGCAAGTCGCGTTCGTCCACACGGCTGTCGAACTCGTGGCGAATGCCTTCGGGACCGCTGTGCACCGCGAAGTGCTTCAGGCAGGCCGCCGTCTGGCCGCCTTGCAACCCATCCACGCAGGCCAGCCCCATCCTCGCCGTCAGGTAGGGGTCCTCGCCGTACGTCTCCATTCCGCGGCCCCAGCGCGGGTCACGGAAGATATTGATATTCGGGGTGAAAAAGGTAAGCCCCGCATAGTCGCCATAGTTGCCAGTGTCCTGTGCCGCCTCATACTTCTCTCGCGCCTCGTAGGCTATATGTCGGAAGACGCTGCCCACCAGCTCGGGGTCGAACGTCGCCGCCATCGCTATCGGCATCGGGTACACCGTGGCCAGCCCCGCACGGCCCACACCGTGCAGCGCCTCGTTCCACCAGCTGTAGGCCGGCAGCCCCACCCGCTCGATGGCGGGGTTCTGGTGAACCATCAGGCTCAGCTTCTCGTCCAGCGTCAGGTTCCGAACCAGCCACTCCACCCGCTCCTCCACGCTCCACTCTCCATTCTCCACTCTCCATTTTCCATCCTGACCCTGTGCACTGCTATATATAATAGTCACCGCCAATGCCACAAACACACGGAGAATACTCTGTTTCTTCACTGTAACAATATTTTACAAGGCCTCGTCGGCCTTCCGTTCATGCTGCAAAGATACTAAATCAAAACGAACTGTGCAAATATATTTTCCCATCCCTGTTTCCATTGTCGCCTTACTCTCGCATAAACCCCTGGAAATAAGCTTATGACTCCCATACAACGCCGCCCGTTCCATAGTACATCCATAGTCGTTCTATAGTATTTCTTTAGTGGTTGACTATAGAACTACTATAGAACGGTCGGAGAAATGTCGGACCTGGGTCGGAGTCATCACTGCCCCATGGACCGCCGGCCCCTTGCCGGCAAAACAGCCTGTTCCTGGTCTCGGAGTGCAGGCGTCCAGCGGGCGCTGGAGGCCGTTGGGGGCGGGTCGGCAATCTTTTTTTGTTTTGGTTTATTTTTTTTTAGTATTTTTGCGGCATGAAAAGGACTATATTTACCGGCCGTATGAAGATGGCCGACATGATTGCTACGAACTACGACCTAATCCTTATGCTGCCACGGTTTGGCATACCTCTGGGCTTTGGCGACAAGAGTGTGAAGGAGGTGTGCAGGGAGCATGGCGTGGACGAGTTTTTTTTCCTTACGGTATGCAATATCTACAGTTTTGACGACTTCCGGCCCGACGAGGAGGAGGTGGCGCAGATAGAAAACCGTGTGGTGGTGGAGCACCTGCAGGCGAGCCACCGCTACTATATAGAGGAGCGCCTGCCGCACCTGCAGCACCACCTGGACCATATCGCGGACTCGACGAGCGGGCAGCAGTCTTCTATCCTGAAGAAGTATTTCGCCGACTACTGCCGCGAGGTGCGCGACCATGTGCGCCGCGAGGAGAAGAACCTGGAGGCTATGCTGGAGGGGCTGCGGAAGGGAGAGCGGGTGGCTGACCACTACCAGAAAAGCCACGACAATATCAAGGACAAGCTGAGCGACCTGACCCAGATCATCTACAAGTATATCCCCGGCGAGCGGCTGAACGAGGAGATGATGGAGCTGGTCTTCGACATACTGCAGCTGAGCCGCGACCTGGAGAAGCACGCTATGATCGAGGAACTGCTGCTGCTGCCGCCAGAGGACTACCAGCTGAGCGACCGCGAGCAGGATGTGCTGGAACTGGTGGCGCAGGGCCTGAGCAGCAAGGAAATCGCGGCGCGGCTGAATATAGCTGTGAACACGGTCAATACCCACCGCAAAAGCATTACGAAGAAGACGGGCATAAAGAGTGTGGCGGGTCTGGCGGTATACGCGATGCTGAAGAGGTGAGTTCTGAGTTTTAAGCTGTAAGCTGTAAGTTTTAAGTTTAACTATATGAAAGCTTTGAAGTTTGTAAGGATTGTTTTGGCGGCTTTGATGCTGCTGGGGATGACGGCCCTGTTGCTGGATACAACGGGAGTGCTGCGCGAGTGGCTGGGCTGGATGCCGAAGGTACAGCTCCTGCCGGCGATACTGGCGCTGAATGTGGTGCTGGTGGTCGGTGTGCTGGTGGTGACGGCATTGATAGGTCGCTTCTACTGCGCGGTGGTATGCCCTATGGGTGTGTTCCAGGATATCTTCGTGTGGCTGCACAAGTTGCTGATGGGCAAGAAACACCCCTACCGCTACCGCAAGCCTCAGAACTGGGTGCGATATACGGTGCTGGCGGCGTTTGTGGTGCTGATGGTGCTGGGATTGAACGGCATAGCGGTGCTGATAGCCCCCTATAGCGCCTACGCCCGCATGGTGACGGGTCTCTGCAGCAGCGGCCTGGTGCAGTGGGTGGCGATTGCGACCCTGGTGGTAATCGTGACGATGAGTTTCTGCTGGGGCCGCCTGTGGTGCAACACGGTGTGCCCGGTGGGGTCGCTCCTGGGACTGGTGAGCCGCTACCGCCTTTTCGGCATCCGCATCGACGCGGAGAAATGCGTGGGGTGCCGCAAGTGCGAACACGGCTGCAAGGCGATGTGTATCGACATAGACCATAAGACGGTTGACCATAGCCGTTGTGTTGACTGCTGGAACTGCCTCGGAGAGTGCAAGGTGGGCGCCATCAGCCTGGGAACCAGACAAAGCGTCGCCAAAAGCAAACCGGTTGACGAGAGCCGCCGCAAGTTTGTGGCCGGCACGGTGGCGGTGGGAACCGCTATGGCGGTGCAGGCTCAGGAACAGAAGATGGACGGCGGTCTGGCGGCCCTGACGGGCAAGACGGTGCCGGAACGCCGCACGCCGCTGAAACCCTTCGGCGCACGCAGCCTGAAGAACTTCGGCCAGCGCTGTACGGCCTGCCAGCTGTGTGTGAGCAAGTGCCCCGAGAAGGTGCTGCGTCCCTCCTCGAAGCTGGAGAACCTGATGCAGCCCGAGATGAACTATAGCGACGGCTACTGCCGCATGGCCTGCACTCGCTGCAGCGAGGTGTGCCCCGCCGGCGCCATACAGCCTATAAGCAAGGAGGAGAAAACGGCCATAAGCATCGGTGTGGCCGTGGTGCTGAAAGAGAACTGCCTCTCGGCAACGGGCAAGGACCAGTGCGGTGCCTGTGCCCGCCACTGTCCCGCCGCCGCCATCAGCATGGTTGACGGGCTGCCGACGGTGAACGAGAGCCGCTGCCTGGGTTGCGGCGCCTGCGAGTACTACTGCCCGGCACGGCCGGTGACTGCCATCTATGTGGAGGGCAGGGAAGTGCACACCGAGATCTGACAACAAGAACAAATAATAACAAAATATACAACAAGAACTATGAGCAACAAATTTACAGAAGCAATCAAGTATGTAGGAACCTTCAAATTCTGGAAGGAACTGGTGATAATGACCCTTGGTATGATGGTGTGCGCCGCCGCCGTCTACTATTTCCTGGTGCCCAGCAAGCTGATTATCGGCACCATCTCGGGTCTCTCTATCGTGCTGAGCAGTATCTTCTCCATGATAGGCATCAACATCACGGTGGGTACCCTTGTCACCATCATCAACGTCATCCTGCTGATACTTGCCTTCCTGCTGATCGACCGCGAGTTTGGTTTCAAGACGGTATACACCGCCCTCATACTCGGTCCGATGATTGACCTTTGGGGTAAGATCTTCCCCTGGGAGAACATCGCCAACGACAATCCCGTGACCGGTGCCATGTCGGTGATGGGCGACCCGTGGCTGGACCTCTGCTGCTTCGTGCTGCTGCTGTCGGCCTCGCAGGCACTGATGTTCAGCATCAATGCCTCCACCGGCGGTCTGGATATCCTGGCCAAGATAGTGAACAAGTACCTGCACTTCGATATCGGCACCTCGGTGAGCATCGCCGGTGCCGTCATTTGCTGCACCGCATTCTTCATCAACCCCTTCCGTATGGTCATCATCGGCCTCATCGGCACTTGGATCAACGGCTTGGTGGTTGACTATTTCACCGCCTCGCTCAACCGCCGCAAGCGTGTCTGCATCGTGTCGAAAGACTATGAGCGTATCCGCCAGTACATCACCGGCAAGTTGCACCGCGGCTGCACCCTCTACGAGGTTATCGGCGGCTATAGCGGCGAGAAGAGCATCGAGCTTGAGGTGCTGCTCAACAAAGACGACTTCAGCAGCCTGATGGCTTGGATGAAGCAGGAGCAGATCAACGCCTTCACCACCGCCAATAACGTCAGCGAGGTGTACGGCCTGTGGTTCAGCGCCAAGAAGCGCAAGGAGCTGGAAGAACAGATGAACAAACGATAGTAGTTAAGTAGACAGTAGTTAAGTAGTTAAGGCAATACTGTTTGTAGACGACATACTATTGTCTTAACTACTGCCCGAACCATAGGTCGGCGACTTTATGGAGCCAAGGGCGAGCGAAGCGATAACTACTCAACTCCTTAACTACCAAGAAAGGAATATTATGGACAGGAGAACATTCTTGAAAGGACTTGCGGGAGCCGGAGTGGCCGGTGCCGCTATGGCTGTGGGCTGCAAAAACCCCAACGCCAAGAAAGCCGAGGGCTTTGCCGTCGGCGAGGTGCCCGTGGGCCAGATGACCTACCGCACCGACAAGCACGGACAGCAGGTCTCACTGCTGGGTTTCGGCATGATGCGTCTGCCCATAGAGGGCGGCGGAAGCCTGCGCGACAATCCCGATGCCAAACTCGACCAGGAGATGATAAACCGTATGGTCGACTACGCCATGGAGCATGGTGTGAACTATTACGACACGGCACCGGTATATATGCGAGGCATGTCGGAGACGGCTACCGGCATCGCCCTCAGCCGCCATCCGCGCGACAAATGGCTTGTGGCCACCAAGCTGTCGAACTTCCGCACCTGGACCCGCGAAGCCAGCTTGAAGATGTATGAAAACTCGTTCGCTGCCCTGCAGGTCGACCATATCGATTACTATCTGCTGCACTCGTTCGGCGGCGTGGATAAGGATGGCACCAGCGACTTCGAGAAGCGCTTTGTGGACAATGGCATGCTCGACTTCCTGATGGAGGAGCGCGAGAAAGGCCGCATACGCAACCTCGGATGGTCGTTCCACGGCGAGCAGAGCGAGTTCGACAAGGTAGTGGCTCTCACCGACAAGTATCACTGGGACTTCGCACAGATACAGATGAACTATGTCGATTGGCGCTATGCCCACGAGATTGAGGCCGAAAACGTCAATGCCGAGCACCTCTACACCGAACTCGACAAGCGCGAGATACCAATAGTCATTATGGAGCCAGTGCTTGGCGGCCGGCTGGCCACCCTCAACGAACACATGGCTTCTATGCTCAAGGAGCGTGAGCCCGAGCGCAGCCTGGCCTCATGGTGCTTCCGCTACCTCGGCATGTTCCCCCGTATCATGACCTCGCTCAGCGGCATGAGCAATATGGAACACGTGGAAGACAATGTGCGCACCCATTGCCCCTGTGAGCCGCTGGCCGACGATGAGTTGGCTTTGCTGGAACGTGTGGCCGACGAGTTTGCCCACTATCCTGCCATTCCCTGCACTGCCTGCCAGTACTGTATGCCGTGTCCCTACGGTCTCGATATACCTGGTATCTTCTCGTTCTACAACAAGAGCCTCAATGAAGGCAACATAGCCACAGAAGGCACTGTTGAGCAACGGGAATACCGCCGTGCACGCAAGGCGTTCCTCACTACCTACAACAAGAGCATCGAGCGTCTGCGTCAGGCCGACCACTGCATAGGCTGCGGCGAGTGCCTCACGCACTGCCCGCAGAGTATCAAAATACCCGAGAAGATGCGCATGATTGAGGACTACACCAACACGCTGAAAGACTCGTTGGTATGAAACCTTTGAAAAAACGCATAACCTATGGTTACATCATCGGATTCACACTTACACTCCTCTTAATAGTAGTATTACTATACCGACAACCGCTGGAAAGACTCGTTGGTAAGACACTTTTGCAAATCCTCGAATGTATATTTGGGCTCATTGCATTAGTGCTATTTGGAGGTAGAATGGGAGTAGGTTTAATAGATGCGTGGGAAAAAGAAAGAGAAAGCCTCAAAGGTGCCCATGTCTATAAAAACGGCAAGGAATTGAAAAAAGACGAAAAAGGAAATATTAAAAAGATACAAAAATGAAACTGTTATTCTTAGGTACTTGGGAGATTATAATCATCGTTTTGGTAGTGTTGCTGCTCTTCGGCGGCAAGAAGATACCCGAGCTGATGAAAGGCCTCGGCAAAGGTGTCAAGAGCTTCAAGGACGGCATGAACGGTGTCGAAGACACTGACCGCGACCGAAATGGAGCGAACGGCATTGACGACACGAAAGAAGAGAAGAAAGAGGAGTGACCTTCTGGGAACACCTTGACGAATTGCGCCGGCGCATCTGGTATGTGCTGTTGGCGGCAGTTGTGGCCGCTGTGGCATGCTTTTGCTTCAAGGAACAGCTTTTCGCTGTTGTTATGTATCCCAAGCCCGACAGTATGCAGCTCATCAATGTCGAGCTGACGCAACAGTTCCTCACCCACATGCGGGTAGCCCTCTGGGCGGGTTTGCTTGTGGTTTCGCCCTATATCCTGTATCAACTATTTGCCTTTGTGGCACCCGGCCTATACCAGACCGAGCGGCGGCTGGCGGTGCGTGCCGTAGGTGCGGGCTACCTACTGTTCCTGGCCGGAGTGGCACTCAACTATTTCGTCATCTTTCCCTTTACCGTGCGCTTTCTGGGCGATTATCAGGTGAGTGCCGAAGTGGAGAACACCATCACCCTTTCGAGTTACATCTCTGTCCTCGGCGTAATGAGCCTGGTGATGGGTGTGGTCTTCGAGCTGCCGGTGCTCTGCTGGCTGCTGGCTAAGATAGGGGTGCTCAAGGCCGACTTCATGAAGCGTTACCGCCGCCACGCCATCGTGGTCATCGTCATACTTGGCGCCATCATCACCCCCACCGGCGACCCCTTTACGCTCTCGCTGGTGGCGGTGCCCATCTACCTGCTGTGGGAACTGAGCATATTGATTGTAAAACACACACAGAAATGAGACGCAACATTTGGTTATTGGTTATTGGTTATTGGTTATTTAGTTCGTGTAATGCACCTGTCGACTCCAATATCGCCGAGGTGCCTTGTGCCGACGCTCTTATAGCTTATGCCGAGCAATACCCCGAGGCCGAGCCTACAGACCTTTATAAACTGGTGTTCCAAGACCTCTACGGCCCCGGCCACCTTATCACCGACTCGGCCTCCTGTGCCGGATATATAGAACGTGAGGCCGATGCCATGTCCGACACGGTGCTCTTCCCTATGTTTGAATACACCCTTTGCGACAGCAACTTTGTGCGGGTGAACCTTATACTGGTCAAGGACGGCCGTCTGAGTGTGGGCGACCTCACGCGGGCCGTGCTGAGCAGTGCCGACAATATGCCCACCCCAGACCACAAGTTTGTCATGAGCCATAGCGCCGCCTTCAAGGCAGCCTACGACCCACACTACCGCATCGTGCGGCGCGACATATTCGAACGCGACATTTTGCCGCTTGTTGAGAACAAATAATACTTACAAGATGAAGAAGCATATCATATCCTTAATTCTGATTGCAAGCACCGTCATGCTCAGTGCCTGCATGGAGTTGTCCAATGTTGCCGATGCCGCTTACATGGCCGACCAGGCCGAGGCCCAGGCTGCCGCCATAGATCAGGACAACCCGCCCATACCCCGCAATATCATACTTATTATCGGCGACGGCATGGGAGTGCCTCAGGTCTACGCCTCCGTCGTGGCAGCACGAGCCGACAACTCGGCTTTCCTGCGCTTCCCCTATAGCGGCTTCTCCCGTACCTATTCGCGCAACCACTACCGCACCGACTCCGCCGCCGGCGGCACCGCCCTTACCACGGGCCGCAAGGTAGACAACTACCATGTGAACTGGGGCCCCGACTCGGCACGCTACGCTACCATCTTCGACGATGCCAAGAAGGCCGGCATGAGTTCGGGCTTTGTGGTGACCAGCTCGGTGCTCGACGCCACCCCGGCTGCCACCTACGGCCACGTGCCCTATCGCAAGATGTTCGACACGCTGAGCCTCCAGATGTCGCTGTGCGACCACGACGTGATGATCGGCGGCGGCCGCAAGTATTTCTTCCCATCCAACCGCAAGGACGGCACAGCCCCCCTCGACACCCTTGCACGACGTGGCTACACCGTCACCTACAACATCGACACCATGAACGCTTTCACCGGCGACAAGCTGGTAGCGCTGCTCTACGAGGGCGACCCCCTTACGGCACCCGCCCGTGGCGACATGCTGCGTCAGGGAGCCCGCAAGGCCATCGAGATGCTCGACCGCAACCCCCGCGGCTTTGCCCTGATGATTGAAGGTTCACAGATTGACTGGGCCTGCCACAACAACGACTCGGCCTATCTGCGTGCCGAGTTGGCCGACTTCGAACTGCTGCTCAACGCTGTGCTCGACTATGCCGAGCGCGACGGACAGACCCTCGTGGTGGTCACCGCCGACCACGAGACCGGCGGTGTCACCCTTCCTTCGGGCGATATCAAGAAGGGCACCAACGATGTGCGCTTCCTCTGGGGCAGCCACACCGGCTGCATGGTGCCGGTCTTCGCCTACGGCCCCGGTGCCCACTTCTTCTCCGGCATCCAGGAGAATGTCGACATACCCGCCAAGATACGCTGGCTTCTCAACCTGTAATCCATACCCGCCGGTGGCGTAATTGAAGAAAGAGTCATGATAAAGTTCTGTGTGCGCATAGTGCAGCGCTGGCTGCCCGAACCCTTCATCTTCGCCATCTTGCTCACCTTTGTGGCGGCACTTATAGCCATGCCGGTCTGCCACCAGACCCCTGTCGAGGTTGTCGAGCACTGGGGTGGGGGAGTGTGGAACCTGCTGGCTTTCGCCATGCAGATGGCGCTGGTGCTGGTGTGCGGCTCCGCCCTTGCGGCCGCCCCCGCCGTCAAGCGGGCCATCAGCGCCCTGGCGTCGCTGCCCAAGACCCCTGCGGCGGCCATTGCGCTGGTCACCGTGGTCTCGGCCCTGGCCTGCTGGCTCAACTGGGGCTTCGGTCTTATCGTGGGAGTCATCTTCGCCAAGGAGATAGCACGCCACCTGCAGGGTGTCGACTACCGCCTCCTCATAGCTTCGGCCTATAGCGGCTTTGTGGTGTGGCATGCCGGACTCTCGGGCTCCATACCGCTCACTATGGCCACCCCTGGCGAGGCTCTTGCGGTGGCCACCAACGGTGCCCTCACCGCCCCCGTGCCGGTCGGCCGCACCATCCTCGACCCGCACAACATTGTCATGGTGCTGCTCACCATCGCGGGCATCACCGTCGCCAACACCCTTATGCATCCCCGCCAGGGTGCTGTCACCGTCGACCCCGCCCTCCTGCTGGACACCCATGACACTGCCGCCAAACCTGACACCGACGGGAAGAAGACTCCTGCCCAACGCCTCGAGCAGAGCCCCGTCCTGTCGTGGCTCACAGGGTTGCTCCTGCTGGCCTATCTCGTGCTGCGTCTCGGCCTGCGCGGCGGCACCCTCGACCTCGGTGCCGTCATCATGCTCTTCCTCTCGCTGGGCTTGCTGCTTCATGGCACTCCGGTGGCCTACGTACGCGCTTTCGGCAAGGCTGCCACCGGCGCCGCCGGCATCATACTCCAGTTCCCCTTCTATGCCGGCATCATGGGCATCATCACCGGCATCGGCGCCAGCGGCATCTGCCTCGGCACCGTCCTGGCCGACGCCTGCATCCGCATCAGCAACCCCGTCACCTATCCGCTGCTCACCTTCCTCTGCGCCGCGGTGCTCAACCTCTTCGTGCCTTCGGGCGGCGGCCACTGGGCCATCCAGGCACCTATCATGTTCACCGCCGGCGCCGACCTCGGCGTCGACCCCGGCCTCACCGGCATCGCCATCGCCTGGGGCGACGCCTGGACCAACCTCATACAGCCCTTCTGGGCCCTGCCGGCGCTGGCCATCGCCAAGCTCTCGGCCAAAGACATCATGGGCTACTGCCTCATCGACCTGCTGGTAAGCGGTGTGGTGGTATGCGGCGGCCTGCTGATATGGGCTTTGTGAACGAGGATTGTTTAAAGCGAAATGTTGATAATTGAAAGTTAAGAATATGTTCGAAGACGTAATCAAGCATTATCCCGACTTCCCCAAAGAGGGGATCGACTTTATCGATGTGCTGCCGTTCCTGCAGGACAAGAAGGCCTTTGCCGAGGCTGTCCGCGAGATAGACCGCTGCTGCACAGCCCCCAACGTCGCCACCGTCGAGGCGCGCGGCTTCCTCTTCGCCGCACCCCTGCTGTCGGTCTCCGACCATGTGCATACCATCGTCCCTATCCGCAAGAAGGGCAAGCTGCCCCACTCCGAAGGCGACATGCAGCGTGTCTGCATCGAGAAGGAGTATGGCAGCGACGAGGTCTTCTACCGCCGCAGCGACCTGGCGGCCTGCCGCGTCACGGGCGACACCATCGAGCTCTCGCTCTTCGACGACCTGCTTGCCACCGGCGGCACCGCCCTCGGCATTGCCAAGGCCCTCAACGGCGAAGTCATCGACGGGCGCCGCGTGGTGGTGAAGGAGTTTGTCTTCCTTGTCGAACTGCCCGCCCTCGGCGGTCGCCGCCTGCTCGAACCCATAGCCCCCGTCCGTTGTCTCATGAGTTTGGAAGGAGTGGAATGACTATGAGTACCGTGCTGATTATACTGGCTTTTGTATGCCTGCTGGTGAGTTTCGTGGCCGTCTTTACCCCCGTGCCGCCGGCGGTGCCGGTGGCGTGGCTCGGACTGCTCCTGGCACGTCTGGGCGGCGTGGCCATAGGCACCCCGCTGCTCGTGTGGTCGGCTGTGGTGGGTGTGCTGCTCATGGTGCTCGACTATGTGATACCCCTGCTCACCACCCGCCAGTTCGGCGGCACCAAGTATGGAGTCTGGGGCTGCACCATAGGTTTGCTGGTGGCTGTCGTGGGACTTCCCTTCGGCCCCACGGGCCTCGTGGGGGTCTTCTTCTGGCCCTTTGTCGGTGCCTTTGTGGGAGAATATATCAAGCAGCAGGACCTGCAGCGCTCTCTCAAGGCCGCCTTCGGCTCTTTCATCGGCATCATGACCGGCTCGCTGGCCAAGGTGGTCTACAGCGCCGTGTTGCTGGTGTTGCTGATTGTGAAACTGTTCTGACCGGCGGTGCCTTCCGCATAGAAGTGCTCGAACAGGGGGCGCAGCCGCTCCCGGTCGTCTATTATCTGCCTCAATTCGGCCAGCGGGGCCGCGTTGGGCGAGTCGGCGAGCCATAGTTTTATATATCCGCGTTCCGAATATTTCTCTTCGAGGTGCTCGAGGGTGCGCCTCCAATGGCCCTCTTTGTCCAGCTCGGGATAGTGCGAGAGGCCGTACTCCACGGTGCGGCGCACTATGGTCTCGGGCTCCACGTCGCGGTCGGCTTCGGCAATGATGCACCCCAGGTGGCTGCGCGGCGGCGTCGTGGCCGAGGCACGGTGGTCTTCGGCGGCCTGGGCTATCTGCTCCACCTCGTCCTCTGCAAACCAGCGCCGCAGGGTGTCGCAGGCGCGTATTATGCGTCCCGAGGCCGTATGGTGCTCCTCGCGCCCCTCGACGAGCCCCAGGTCGTGCATGGCAGCGGCGACATAGGTGGCGGGCGTGGCTTGCAGCTGCATGGCCCGCGCTATGACGCGGCGGGCGTGGTCGCGCCGGTGGGCGGCGTCGAAGGCGTCGTAGCGGGGCAGCACCTCGCGCTCGACCCACTCGCGCAGGTCGGCCGGCACCGTGTCCCACCGCCACCATTCGTAGGCTATACGCTCGGTGCCGTCGCCCATATACACGATGCCGCACTCCACGAAGCCCTCTTTCCACACCAGGTGGCGTATGGCGGCGTTGCTGTGGTGGGTGTCGAGGCGCAGGTGCGCGTGGCGCTGCTTGGCAAAGGCGAAAACGGCCGCGGCCACCCCGTCTGCACCCGGCGCCTTGGCCAGACGGTGTATGGTGGCGTAGGGGGTACGCCCGTCTATCCAGCGTCCGTGCTCTATGAGTCCATAGGTAGGCTCCTCTCCGTCGACCATGGCGAAGGTGCCGACAATGCGGCTGCCGTCGCATACCACGAACGAGGCTCCGCGTGCCATATCGGCGCGCAGCTGCGCCTCGGTGGGGTAGCCCACCCACTGGGTCGTGTTGCCGGCGGCCCGCATCAGTGTCCGCGAATGGTCGTACAGCGGCATCACCTCGCCGATGTCGCCTTCGCGCGTATCTCTTATATTATATTCCATATTCTTCCTATTGGTTCCCTGTGTGGGTCGGCAGCTCCCGGGCTGGCCTGGCCCACTGTGGTCAGCCTACGGTTCGTCGTCGTGTGTGGCTCGTCAAGGGGCCGGTCGCGGCGCCGACGGGCATCGCGGCCTCGTCCTTGTCTGTATTGTGCTTGTTATCAGTAGTATCTGCCTCTGTCAGGTTGTCAATTGCAGCGGCCTCTTCCGGTTCCGAGGGCTCTATATACACGCTCTCGGCGCAGCGCCCCTCGTCGTCCTGCACCATGCCGTAGAGGTGCACTTCGCGGCCTGCGAACTCGTCGGGCAGGGCGAAGCGCAGCCTGCGGTCGCGGCGGTAGACGGGCGCCGAGAGGTATCCGCCGCCCGCCTCGGGGCAGTAGGCGTAGACCATCACCTTGTCGTAGGCCTCGGCACGCAGGTGCAGGGGGTTC
>JAEEGL012914182.1_pt1 | contig 28061 bp, 12 predicted proteins | sample 9134231 | NCBI WGS metagenome assembly JAEEGL01 (sample SAMN16246548, study PRJNA631951) | gut metagenome | biome: gut microbiome; feature: rumen; material: fiber-attached | host: Bos | place: Iran: Karaj | collected 2018-10
ATGTGGTCCTGCATGAGCTGTCCGCAGACAGAGCACCAGCCGTCCACATCGTTGTGCTTGGGAGCAGGCGGACTGTCGTCGTTGCTGTAAGTCACTTCGCCCAAGGCAACGCCTGCACAGTTCACGTCTCCCACAGCATAGACGGTGCTATGATCGGAGAAGGGTAGGGGCATTGCATCCTCGCCCAGCGTCTGATACCAGTTGATGGTGCTCTGGTCGCCGTTTGCCTTGAAGCAGAGCTCGCCGCTGGCTATCATGTCGTAGGTGATGTAGGTGCAGCCGCTGGGAGGATTCACGCCATCCATGTCCTGCTGCAAGCAGTAGCAATTGGTGTGGGAGACACGGTCGGGCGTGTTGCTCCAAGCATAGGTGTTCATGGTCTCAACCTCTGCAATAGAGATACAGTTGTTGTAGGTCATTACCTTGCCAGAGGTTACCCATCCGGCGAAGCCGTGGTTGTAGCCCTGATTGCCTTTCACCTTGATGGCAGAGAGACAGTTGTTGAAAGTACAGCTGCGGGCTGCATAGCCGATGAAGCCAGCGTTGGAGGCATTGGCGTTGTAGTCCACGTCGATTCTAACGATGCTGACACAGTTCTCGAACCGTGCGTTGTCGCTCCAGTTCCATGCGGCAAAGCCTGCACAGTTCTTGAAGGAAGCACGGATGCTGCCGCCCACGATGAGGTTCTTCACGGTGCCGGCGAAGTTGTAGAACATGCCGGTCTGCTTCCCTTGGAAGTCGTAGTTGAGCGTGATGGTGTGCCCTGCGCCGTCGAAAGTGCCGCTGTACGAAGTTGAGTTCGTACAGAGCATGAAGTCGAGACCCTCGATGTCGCCAGTCAGTACAACATCTGTGCCTTCATAGCCAGCCATTTCCGACCATGCTTGGAGGTCTTCCTTGCTGCCAATGAGGTACGCGCCGCTCTCGTTCTGCTGCAGGTCTGCCCAAGCAGTTTGCCCTGCAAGCATCATGATGCAAGCAAGGGCGAGGGAGTAAAGTTTACGTTTCATTTTGTTTTTTGATTAGTTAGTAGATATGATGATTTTCTTTCCATTCCTTATATAAATGCCTTTTGGCAGTTTGCCATTCACCTTTTGTCCGCTGAGGTTATAGGTTGCATCTTTAAGGACATTAAGGTCTTTAAGGTCTCTAAGGACTTTAATGTTTTTAAGGCCATCAGGGTCGAGGTCCGAGAGACGCTCAATCTGGAAGTAATCCACGCGGAACTTACCTGTGCGGTTCGTGCCGGTTACTTGGGTGCCGTCGCCTTTTATGGAGCCGGAGCGAATGCCGAGCGTCAGGTCTTCACCTTCGTCTAAAACGACAACTACACTCAACTCCTGCATAGACTTGCCGTCAACAGCCTCGCTGATGTAAGCGGCGAAGGAGTTGTTCTCGCCTGCGGTCAGGTTCTGCTCATACTCGTGAGAGGAGGCGTAATACTGCACCTCGTTGTTGGCAAAGAGGCGTCCCATACCTTCCAAACCTGCTTCGCTCCAGAAGAGGCAGCTCACGCGATAAACACCTGCTTGCAGCTTGCTGGCAGGAATTGTCTGGGAGAGGCAGAAGTCGTTGGGCATTGGGACGTAGCCGGCAGGCGTGAAAGCGCAATAGTTCTTGCCGTGCATTCCGTCGCCCTTGCCGTAGAGACCGGAGTTTGTTGTGCTGTAAGTGCCGGTATAAGACAGGTTCCAGCCGTAAGGGACACCTTTTACGGTAGTTCCATTCGCGAGTTCCGTAGCCGATTTATATTCGAAGTCGCTGTTGACGAGGAGTTCGTCGGTTAGATTGTTTGTGTCTTCTGAAGGCAGGTCACCAAGCCTGCGAATGGTGAAATGGTCAACCTTGAACCATCCTGTCTCGTCGGTCATCTTGCCCTCATTGCCGATGCAACTGGTCTTGATGCCTACTGTGAGGTCTTCCCCAGCGTGGAGTGGGAGCACGACACGCATTGGGTGCATAATGGTATGGGTCTCGTAACCGGCTTTGTAACCAGCGAAGCTGCTCACCTCGTCGCCTTTCAAGATATTGTCGTAGTCGCTCTTGTGGGCGTAGTATTGCACGTGATTGTTGGCGAAGAGGCGGCAGGGACCGCGTTTGCCAGACTGGTTCCAGAGCCAGCACCCCACTTCGTAAATGCCCGGATTGAGCTTTTCGGCAGGGATTGTCTGGTAGAGTCGGAAGTCCTCAGGCATAGGTTTTGCCTTGAACCAGCAAATCGAGCCGCCGTCGTTCCAGTTGATGGAGCCGTCGCTATTTGAGATGCCATAGGAGTTGCCGCTCATCGTGCCTTCGAGTGTCCAACCATAAGGCACGCCCCGCTGCACGCCGCCCGTCGGGTTGGTCTGCACCGAACCGCTTGAAGTCTTGTAGAGTTCGAAGTCGGCATTCACGAGAAGTTGGTTGGTGAGGCTGAGGTCTTCTGCGTCCGTCCTGCGATAAGCAATCTGACTTATCACGACGGCCGGGTTCATAGCATAGAATCTGAAGCTGACATCTTTAGCCGTCGTTGCCTTATAGGAAAAGCGAGCCTCGGAATAGCCGTGCATTACGTTGTCGCTCCAAATGTTTGTCTCTGCGCTACATTTAATGCTACGGGAGGTGACGGAGCCTGCCCCGATTCCCATCCCGACACAGAGGTCGTTGGCAGTTGTAATTGGGAAAGTGGGCAGACAGCGCACGATAATCTGATAGTTGCCCTTTTCGAGGGGCAAAGTATATTCGAGGTAGGGGCCTTTGCTGCGTGCTGTAGAGGCCGAGTAGGTTGTGTAGTCGATAGGCCAAACCGTCATACTTTTGCCGCCCACACCGAGGTTCTCGAGCGTCTGCCAAGCGCCGCGACTGGCGGTATAGCCGTCCGAGGGAACATACAAATAGCCTTCGTCGGGGAGTTCACCCGTGGCATCATTGGTGTCGCTTGCTGTTGCGGCGTAGGGCATACCGAACTGCGCACCCGTATCGCTGCCGTTGGGCGACTTGTCCATCATCTTCTCCCACTTGCCTCCAGCCAATACATTATTATATATATTCGTGAGATAGAGAATGTCGCTGTAGCCCTGTCGAGCCAGAGCCGCGTATCTCATAGCCTGGATATGGTCGCCTATTCCGGCGTACCAGTAGCTTAACCTGGCTCCGAAAGCCTTGATGTTCTGTCCGGCAGTCGCGACGATAGGGTAGGTCATCAGCTCGAAGTAGGCATCCTGAAGGCGCTGGGGAATGCTGGCTTCAAGGCTTTGGACGCGGGCGGCAAGTGCCTGGTAGTCCTTGATGCGCTGTTCCATCTCCTGAGTTGTGAAGTTGGAATGCCAGACGGTTTCGGGCTTGCTTTGAGCCGCAAGGCGATAATGTTCCAGACGTATCTCGGCAATCTCGTCGGCGAGGTCTTCTCCGAAGGTCTTCGCAGCCCACCAACGGCTGAACTCCCAAGCTTTGTCTGGCGTCCATGAGTTAACGTCCCAAGCCAACTCCATACAGAACTCGAACTCAACCTCCTGTGGTTTTATGTCTCCGACATTCACCATCCAGAAGCGCGTCATTCCGTTCTCGTAGGCTTTCGACAGCTCATAACTGATGAGGGAGGGCGATATGGTGCTCAGCCAGATGTAGGAACACGGATTCCCAAGGTAGCTAAGATGGTAGTAGATGCCGTGCCCGCCGCTCCGTCTCCTTTCCTGCGCCGTCGGGAGCTGCCTGATGTAGGCGTAGTTGTCGTCAACCCAACACATCGTCACATCGTCGGGAATCTTCAGGCCAGCATTGTAAAGTGTGAGGGCTTCCTTGTAGGGAATGTAAATCTGAGGCACCTTCGTCGGGTCGCCACCCAAGGAATCTGTGATGATTTCACGCTGAGCGGCGATAATGTCGGTAAGTCCCTGGAGCTGGGCCGCCTGCCCTTCATAGCCGAGCAGGGCAACGTCCTGAAGCCCTCTCATACCTATATCATAGATGCCTTCAAAGTCGCGAGCTTCGCCGGCGCGTTTTGCCCAGTAGTCGTAGCAACCCTGCGGATTGGTGGCAAACGTGAAGTTGCTGCTGTTGTTGCCCGATTTGAAGTGCGGCCATTCCCATAGATTGTCGCGGAGCATACTGTCGCCCGAACTCATCACAATCGCCCAAGCCTTCGCCAACCGCTTGTTCTCCTCCAAAGACCAAAAGGCTCGCGAGCTGCCGTGCTTCGCTGGCCAGAGGCAGTTGGCACGCAATCTCAGCAGAAGCTCCATTACTTTCTCGTAAGTATTCGGGCCTATGTTATTGTAGGAAGCGTCTATCGTCTTCTTCGCCCAAGGCAAAAGCGCCCAATCCTCGTCGTTGATGAAGAGGCCACGATACTTTACGGAAGGCTTTTCGACTGCGGTTCTGTCGCCCTGAACATAGATGCAGGACATTGGAGCGGGCGTTACGTCGGCCCACCAAACGTAGGGCGAAACCCCGATACGGCGGCTGATTTCGAAGAGTCCGTAGGCTGTACCGCGAGGTGTACTGCCCATAATGACGAGGGCTTGGCTGATGCCTTCCATCGGATTCTGCACCAACTGGAGCGAATAGGCTTCCCATTCGTCTGTCAAGCCTGTAGCATCTGCCTTCCCGTCGGCAATCAAAGCGTCAATAATGGCTGATTGTCCGATGGTTCCAGCCACGATGGGATAAGCCACATCTAAGCCCCCTCCCTGCTCCCCCTCAGGGAAAGTGCCTTGGCTCCCCATTTTGAATTTTGAATTTAATAATTTTGAATTGATAAGGGAAAGTTGCTTTCCCGTAATTGTTTTAATGTCCTGAATGACGCAGCGGCTGACCGTAGTGACCACCTCGGCATCATTCGCATCAACCACAAACACGGCGTTTCCCTCGCTGCCAACAATCGGGAAGCTTCCTGCGGCCTCAGAAAACGTCAAATCAGCCTTGGCGCACAAGTTGCCGCCAAGTATCAAGAGACAAAAGAACAAAAATCGCGTCAAACAACTTTTCATTGCTCTGGGAACAATATAATATGTAATAATGTTGAGCAAAATTAGCAAAAAGTTTTGATATAACGTGCAAAAACATACAAATATTTTTGTTAAGCCGTTCATTTCTGTTGCTTTTGTGGCTTTATTCGAAATTGGTCATTTTGTCGCGGAACAAGCCTTTTTACTTTCTTTATGACACTTCGGCTTTTGGGGCAGAGTGCCTCGGAAATGGTCGTAAAACATTAAGTTTGCAAACGCAACACGGGTCGTTGGGCAACTTAACGTGGGTCGTTGACCAACTTAACACGTTAAGTTTGGCAAGTCGGCACACCTATTTTGGAAAAAACCTTCGCCTTGCAGCACCCAAAAACACGTCAAAACGGCTGTTTTTGTGTTCTAAATCGGAAGTTTTGGCCAGAGGCTTGAAGGGGAGGAAAATGTATCTTGTTGTGATACAACAAGATACGGAACAAAGGGGAAAGCACGTTTTTCCAGGGTTCGGCTCGGGTTGACTTCAAATTTGGCCTTATTTTTGAAGATGTAAAAAGCAATATGTAAGCAGAAATGGCGTTTCTCTTAGCAAAGTGTAAAATTTCGCAAAAAGATTTTATTCCCGTTTTTTCTTTCAATATTCCATATTTTGTCGTACCTTTGCACGCTGAAAGTGAAAGATGAAATACAAGGCAATCATATTCGACCTCGATGGTACTTTGACCGACACCCTCGAAGACCTCTTCCTAAGCGTGAACCATGCCTTGCGGAGCTGCGGGCTTCCAGAGCGGGGAATCGACGAGATTCGGCGCTTCGTGGGCAATGGAGTCAGGAAACTTATCGAGCGTGCTGTGCCGAAGGACACTGGGTCGAAGGTTTTGGAGCGCTGTTTCGAAGCCTTCCGTGCCCACTATGTCATTCATTGCCAAGACCATACCTGCCTCTATCCAGGCGTGGCTTCCCTGCTCACCACCTTGCACGCAAAGGGCTACAAGATGGCTGTCGTGAGCAACAAACTGCAGTCGGGGGTGGATGAACTGGCTTTGACATTCTTCAACGGCGTGATTGATGTGGCCATAGGCGAGCAGCCGGGCATTCCCCGCAAACCCGCTCCGGATATGGTTGAGGCTGCCCTTACGAGGCTGGGCGTAACGCGAGAGGAAGCCGTTTATGTGGGCGACTCGGACGTTGACCTGCAAACCGCCGCCAATGCCGGCCTGCCTTGCATCTCGGTTCTATGGGGCTTCCGCAGCCGCGACTTCCTCGTCGCCAACGGCGCAACCACACTTGTCAAAAGCCCTCAGGACGTGCTTTCATTCGTATAGGTATTTCTCGTCCCTTCATTCATAATTCATACTCAAGAGGGCTAAAGTGCGTAGGGCATTTGAGCCTTATATTAAGTAATGTAGAAAAAAATGTAGGAAGAAGCAAAAAAATATGAACTGTGAAGGATGAACTTTGAACTATTTTTCGTACCTTTGCGCCCGAATTTGAAAACAACAACAGATAAATTATCAAAATGAAAAGAACAAAACTCATCCTCATGGCAGCCAGCTCAGTCCTGGTGCTGTCATCTTGCAGCAAGCTGGGCAAGCTTACTGAAGAGAATTTCACAGTTACACCAACACCCCTCGAAGCCATTGGCGGCGAAGTTCCCGCTACCATCAACGGCACTTTCCCCGTCAAGTACATGAAGAAGAAAGCCGTTGTGACCGTCACTCCCGTGCTTAAGTACGACGGCGGAGAGGCTGTAGGACAGAGCGCAACCTTCCAGGGCGAGAAGGTAGAAGGCAATGGAACCACCGTCAGCTACAAGATGGGCGGCGTCTATACCATGAAGACCAACTTCACCTACGAGGATGCTATGCTCAAGAGCGACCTCTATGCACGCTTCGACGCTAAGCTCGGCAAGAAGGCCGTCAGCATTCCCGAAGTGAAGATAGGCAATGGCGTGATTGCCACAAGCCAGCTCCTGAGCCGCTGCAACATGAATGGCTCCACAGCTCCCGACGCCTTCCAGCGCATCATCGAGCAGAAACAGGAGGCAAACATCAAGTTCCTCATCAACCAGGCAAACCTCAGAGCCAGCGAGTTGAACACCGTCAGCATCAAGGACCTCGGCAAAATCCTCCGCGAAATCAACGATAACGAGGAGACTCGTGCACTCCAGAATATCGAGGTTAGCGCGTATGCAAGCCCCGACGGAAGTTACTCCATCAACGAGAAGCTTGCTGAAAAGCGTCAGGACGTCAGCGCAGACTACCTCAAGGGAGAGCTGAAGAAGATTCAGATGAAAGCCGACGTCGATACGAAGTTCACGGCTGAGGACTGGGATGGATTCCAGGACCTCATCAGCAAGAGCAACCTCCAGGACAAGGACGTCATTCTTCGCGTCCTCTCTATGTACAAAGACCCCGAAGAGCGTGAACAGCAAATCCGCAACATGAGCGAGGTCTTCACCGATATTAAAGAGAGTATCCTGCCCGAGCTGCGTCGTGCACGCCTCATCGTAAACTATGAAATCATCGGTCGCAGCGACGATCAGATCCTCGAACAATACAGGCGCGACCCCAGCAAGCTTAGTGTAGAGGAACTCATCTACGGCGCTAACAAGCTCGTGACGGACGATGAGACACGCCGCCAATGGAACGAAACCATCGGACGTCAGTACCCAAGCGACTACCGTTCACTCAATAATATGGCTCAGATTGCCATTACCAACGGCCAGGATGCCCTTGCTCAGACCTACCTCAAGCAGGCTGCAAGCATCAACAAGAACGCTTCCGAGGTCAACACCAACCTGGCTCTCCTCGCTCTGAAGGAAGGTGATGTGGCTGCCGCAGAAAGCTATCTCTCTAAGGGTAGCGGCTCTAACACCTTCAAGGAGGTAATGGGCAACCTCAATATCGCTAAGGGCAACTACACACAAGCCGCAAGTGACCTGGCAGGCGTGGCAAGCAACAGCGCAGCCCTCGCACAGATCCTCGCCAAGGATTACACAAGTGCAAAGGCAACTTTGTCAAGCATCAAGAACGCCGACGCCATTACGAGCTACCTGCAAGCCATTCTTGCTGCCCGCACAGGCGACGCTGCAACCGTTACAAGTGCATTGGCTAACGCCATCCGTCAGGACGATTCTCTCGCTGTTCGTGCTGCCAACGACCTCGAGTTCGAGAGGTACGCAAGCGCAGTAAAGAGCCTGCTGAAGTAAAAGGTGAAAAAGTAAAAAGGTGAAAAGGGGGAAGAGCAACGCTGTCTTCTGCGGGAAAGCTTGGGAACAACAAGGGTTGCCGCAAAGGACTTTAAGCAGCGTGACTCATCCAATGTGGTATTCATTGTCCCTCCTTTTCACCTTTTTACTTTTTCACCTTTTCACCTTTTCCTCCTGCACAGGCCATCCCAAAGAGGTAAGAATCGAGGGAGAGTTCGAACATTTGGAGCAAGGAGAGTTCCTTGTTTACAGCACAGATGAGGCACTTGACCGCCTTGATACGCTCCGCATACAGGACGGCTCCTTCTCCTACAAACTGCCCGCCTTGCAGACAGCCACGCTCCACATCCTCTATCCAAACCTTTCGGAGCTTGTCGTCTTTGCCAATCCAGGGGCAGATATCCTTATTAAAGGCGACGCGCAGAACCTTAGCGAAGTGGAAGTGACAGGCTCCGAGGACAATGAACGCTTCACAGAGTTCCGCCTGGAAGTGCTTGGAAAGTCCGCCGCAGAAGCAAAAACCATCGCCCAAGACTACATTCTCAGGCACCCCACACTTGCCATGAGCCGCTATTTGCTGACCACTTATTTCCTCTGCGACACGGCAACTACCTCACAGCAGGCAACCGAACTCTACGACAGCCTTTGTCGCGCCTGCCCGGACGACCTTGCCCTCTCGAAGCTGGCAACTCATGTGCGGGCCATCGGAAAGTTGCGTGTCGGCAATCCTCTGCCGGACTTCTCGCTCACCCTTCGCCCCAATCATGGTGGCAACGGCGCAGAAGAAAGGACTATCAAGCGAGATGATTACAAAGGCAAACCGCTTCTTCTGGCTTTTTGGGCAAGTTGGAAAGGCGGAAGTATGAACGCAATCTATCGGTCCAGGCGCTTTAGGAGGGAGCAGAAAGCCAAAGGCAGGGAGGTCAACATCATTAGTTATTCCCTCGACGCAAGCGAGAAACTGCTCTACAACCTTGAGGAACGCGACAGTATCGACTTCCCAAGTTATTGCGACTTCCGCAGCTTCTCCAGCCCACTTGTGCAGGAATGGGGCATCAGGGAACTGCCTTACTTCATCCTCGTGGCAGCCGACGGACGAATCGCAGCCAAAGGTACCGACTGGCTGAAGGACATTGAACCGGAAGTCAAAAAATGGTAAATGTGAACATTACTCAGGATAAACAACCAAATTATACGAATATGGAGAAATTAAGAATTGCTGTTGTCGGGTACGGCAACATTGGGAAGTACACGATTCAAGCACTTCAGGCAGCTCCAGATATGGAGATTGCAGGTGTGGTTCGCCGTAATGGTGCAGCCGACAAGCCAGCAGAACTGGCCGCTTATAACGTAGTGAAGGACATCAAGGAACTCGGCAAAGTAGATGTCGCAATACTTGCCACTCCGACACGTTCCGTTGAGGAACACGCCTTGAAATGCCTGGCTCTCGGCATCAATACGGTTGATAGCTTCGACATTCACACGTCCATCCTCGACCTCCGACGCACTCTTTCTGCCGCCGCAAAGCAGCACGGAGCCGTAAGCATCATTTCTGCAGGCTGGGATCCGGGCAGCGACAGTATTGTCAGGACACTTATGGAAAGCCTCGCACCCAAGGGCCTCACCTACACGAACTTCGGTCCTGGACGCAGTATGGGACACAGCGTTTGCGTCCGCAGCAAGGCAGGCGTGAAGGATGCACTCTCTATGACCATTCCCGTAGGCGAAGGCATTCACCGCCGTATGGTGTATGTCGAGCTGGAAGAAGGTGCAAACCTGGAGGAAGTGACGAAGGCAATCAAGGCAGACCCCTATTTCTCCAACGACGAGACACACGTCTTTCAGGTGGAAAGTGTTGATGCCCTGAACGATGTTGGGCACGGTGTCAACCTCGTCAGAAAAGGTGTGAGCGGTCAGACACACAACCAACTCTTCGAGTTTAACATGAAGATCAACAATCCGGCACTAACTGCCCAGGTTCTCGTCAACGCCGCCCGTGCCACGATGAAGCAGCAACCCGGGGCTTACACGATGATTGAGATTCCCGTCATTGACTACCTTCCTGGCGACCGCGAACAGATTATCGGGCATCTGGTATAGGGAAATGTAGGGCTTAGAGTTTGCCACATCATAAACTTTTATGAAGATTTTTTTCCATTTTGCTTGGTGATATGGATTATTGTTCTTAACTTTGTGGCGATTCTAAGCATAAAAACAACATTAACGCGACTATTAGAAAGCTGTTTACTTCCGTGGCAAGTATGGTTCCCACATCTTATAATATGTCGTAACCTAAACAACGCATAACCTTTAAGAAGCCGCCTCTGGGGACGAGGAGGCAGGAGGAAAAGAATCATGAAAAAGCTCTTCACTCTAATTTCAATGTTTGTGATTTGTCTGAGCGGAATGGCAGCAGACATCGTGACCACTCTTTTGGATGCCAATCAGATATATGTGACGGCAGAGAACGGCAAGGCTGGCAAGTCGGCTGAACTGGTTCTGAACATGAAGAACCGCAATCTCATCCAAAGCTGGGAGTGCACCCTCGTTCTTCCCGAAGGTGTTACATTTAGCGACGCAACACTCTATGCCCGCGTTCCCGAAGGCTATACCCCAAGTTTTACAGCAACCCCGAACAACGACGGCTCAGTTTTCTTTAATTGTGAACCCGCGGAGGAGGACGCTGTTTTGGTCGGTAACGATGGTCCGATAGCCATAGTAACTGTCAATATCGACAAGACGGTTGCCCCAGGCGCATACCAGGTGTATGTCTCTGGCACTAAGCTTTATGAACCAGATGGCGGCTCTATACGCGTAGACCCCAAAACAAGGACGTTTGAATGGACTATTGAGAGCGTTCCTGAATATACCCTTGTCTTCGACACCGATGGCGGCAGCGAAATCCCAAGCATCACAGCAGAAGTTGGCAGCACAATTACGCCTCCCGAAGACCCCACAAAGGAAGGATATACCTTCAACGGCTGGAATCCTGAGATTCCCGAAGTGATGCCCGAAGGCGGTTTGACTGTTGTGGCTCAATGGGTAATCAATAAATATACCGTTTATCTTGAGACAGAAGGCCTGACGGCAAGCAATATGAATCCCGAATACGGCTCTTCCGTGACCATTACAGTTGAGGAGCTTCCCGACCAAGTCTTCGAGTCTTTGCTGATTAACCAAGAAGATGTGACCGCAGAAATGACGGATAACACCTACGTTATAAAGAACGTAACGAGCGACATCTATGTATGGGCCATCTTCCGTGCCACGAATGAAACCATCGAAATCCAGCAGGACTACACACCTTTCAGCTGTTCTCAGGACCTCGACTTCACGGGTAGCGACCTGAAGGCTTACATTGCATCTGGCTTCAACAGGGCAACAAATCAGGTTATATTGGTGCGTGCAAACGAAGTTCCTGCCTTTACGGGCGTTCTGCTTATCGGCAATCCTGGCTCAACCTACAAGATTCCTTACAACACGACAAACTGTTACTATTCAAGCATCTTTGTTCCTTGCATCCAGGGAGCTGAAGTAACTCGCTATGAAGACTCAACTGGCAACGAGAACTTTGTCTTCGACGTTGTGGAAGGTGAGCCGGGCTTCTATCCCGTTACTGAAGGCACTACGGTTGACCTGCCTGCTCAATCTGCATACTTGCAACTGCCTCGCGGCTTTGCACAAGCAGAGGTTAAGGTCGGCTTCTGGTTTGAAGATGATGTTATTGACGGCATTAACGACCTCAACAGCCAGTCAACAATGGCCAACGGTCAAGCCATCTACAACCTCTCCGGCCAGCGTATCAGCAAGATGCAAAAGGGCATCAATATCGTTAATGGCAAGAAGATTCTTGTGAAATAAAGGCCGAGAAACCTATATAAAGAAGTGGAACGTGCGCGGCACGTTCCATTTTTTTTGTGTTTTCCCTTTGTTGTATAATTAAAAAAACGTAACTTTGTGCGCGGAAACTATAAAACTAACACGAATATGAAAGGCTTAGCCTACACAAAAGGCTTCAGGTTGTTTGTTGCAACCCTTGTATGTTTTCTCTCTAACAGCCTTTGGGCGGTGACAGAAATTAACGTTGAGACAGCTGGCACATTGTCCTCTCTCTTGAGTAATCCCGAAAAGGAAGTCAAGGTGACGGGTGTTATCAATGGCACCGACATTAAATACCTCCGCCAACTTGTCACGGCAGGAACTGTAACAAGCCTCGACTGGTCGGGCGTCCGTATTGTGAGCGGCGGTCAGGCATATTTCGAGAGTTACACGACGGCGGACAACATCATCGGCGAGAAGATGTTCTATCAATGTTCGAAACTTCAGGCAATGGTATTGCCAACAACTGTGACGTCCATCCAGAAGAACGCTTTCGCAAACACGGGACTTAAGTCAATCGACATCCCTAACAACGTCAGGTCGGTGGGCGAGGATGCTTTCGCCTATTGCGGTTCGCTGGCAACAGTTGTTATTGGCAAGAAGGTAAACCAGTTGAACAAAGGTTCTTTCTATGGTTCTTCCGTGACAAAAGCGTATGTGAAGCCTATCACTCCTCCCAGCCCGCCATCTTATCTTTTCTCTTCAAGCCCTACCATTTATGTCTATAAGGAGGCATTGGCAGACTACAGGGAGTTAGGCTGGAACAGTTATGGCACGCTCTCTGGCACGCTGGCAAACTACTATCCTCAGGAGCCGGAAGAAGGTGATTACTTAAACGAGCTGTGTGCCGTCTTCTTCGAGGATGTTGCCTGTACTCAGCTAAAAGCCGAATACCTGTCAATGAGTGACGAGGAATTGAGTGAAGAGTTAAGAGTTAAGAGTGAAGAATTAATGGTCAATGGTCAATGCTCAATGCTCAATGACATCATCCTCAAGATAAAGAACAACACTTGGGCAGCCTACGAGCAAGAGTTCCGTATCCATTCGTACAAAGCTTATAGCGATGCGAATTACTGGAACGATAAGCTGTGGGTGCGTTGCGCCTCGTATATGGGCAACCCGACAGGCATATATGTCCAAAGCGAGGGTTGCCAGCTGTATGTCTTCGTTGATGATGATGTGCCTGCTGACGCAACGCTTTATATCGCTGGTTCTGGTGTTGACCAGATGTTCACAACAGGTAAAACAGGCCAAAAACTCAAGAAAGGTCTCAACATTATAGACGGAGAGGCCGACAAGTTCTACTTCATCCTCTATACTGCCGAAACGAAGGCAATGACCAAAAGGCTCGAGGAATGGCCCGAGATGAAGATACATATCGAGGGCGGCACGGTGGATGGCTACTTCGATGCTTCCCGCCACACCGACACCGACTACAGGAAACTCCTGAATGCTGCTGCCAATTCCACCTTTGTTGTCAAAGGTAAGCACTCGGTGATGAACATTAGGACGTCAATCCTCAAGGAAACATACCCAAGCAAAATCGCTAAGGCTATCGAATGTCTGGACAGCCTTTCTGTATGGGAAAAGGACCTCTTCGGTATCTGCGAGGCTGTGGCTAACGGAGAAAAAGCTGGTGCTCCTTATTATCTTACAGGTGGCGACGCTTTCTATCCCGGCTACTTCAACAATCCCACATACGTTGATAACAACTCGCCTGGCTCTGTCGCCCACTCCACCGAGTACGGCATACACATCTCCTTTGATGCCACAAAGACTTTCCTCAACCCTTATGTCTCGAATTACGACGAAAGTGGTACGGCACATGAATTCGGGCATCAACTCCAGTCCCCCATAATGCTCGAAGGTACAACAGAAGGTAGCAACGACCTCTTTTCATGCTATTGCCGCCTCCACATGGGGCACAGGACATCTATGGCAGGGCCTTTGAGCGAGATGATGGAAACTATGTTCGCCAATCATGAGCCATTCTATTGGCGAGGACCAAACTATGGTTTCATCCGTATGTTCTACTCATTGTACCTTTATTACCATCAAGCACAGAAGAACACATCCTTCTATCCTGAACTCTTCAAGGCATTGCGCAAGGACAAGATAGTGCCTTATGGCTCGAACACCAACAACTCAGGCTTGAAGTTCGTGCGCAAGGTTTGTGAGGTGGCACAGGAAGATCTCACAGACTTCTTCACCGTCTATGGCTTCTTCGAACCTGCTACGAACCGCTACCTCGAATGTTACGGCGACCATTATGTCACAAACAGAAAGACAGACATCAACAGTACGAAGAGCAAGATAGCCAAATATGAGAGGAAGAACCGCGAAATCATCTTTATCGAGGACCGTGTGGAACACGTTCCTGCTACAGGTGTAATCCCGATGGATGGTGCATATCGCATTGGTGAAGATGTCGGTCAGTACGGAGATGTTGGTCAGTTCACCAGTTATCGACCAGGTGCGTGTGAACCTTCCAACTACGTCTATTATCGCTCAGACTCACTTTATGCAATGACAGGCACAGGAGGTGTGGGGTTCCTTATGCTTGATGCAGACAACAACGTCAAGTATGCTGCCAATTCCAGATGCATAGTAATTCCCAAAAGCATTGACCGCGACTTCACCATCTATGGCGTTGATGCCGATGGAACACTTCACGAAGTCATCAAAGCAGGCAATGGTGAAGAGAGCGTCACACTCGCTTCGGCAGGTACACTTCAAACAGAACTTACGAATAACCAGGTCAATGTCATCAAACTTACACTCGGTGGAAAAATCAATGGCAGGGACATTAAGTACATGAGGCAACTCATCAACGAAAGGAACCTTCAAAGCATTAACCTTTCGGACGCAAGAATTGTTGCTGGCGGCGGAGCTTACTACACAAATGGCGGCACTTCATATACCACAAGCATCAACTGCATGGGCGATTACTCCTTCCATGGCTTACGGAAACTGGCTTATATGAAGTTGCCGCTCATTATCACAAAGATAGGCTCGAATGCATTCTCCAGAACCAACCTGAGTATGATAGAGATACCCGATAAGGTGACGACCATAGGCGAAGATGCTTTTGCTTACTGCAGCAAGTTGAGTACTGTGGTTATCGGCACGGCTGTAAAGACTGTTTCGAAAGGTGCATTCTATGACTCTAAGGTAAAGGACGTTTACTGTAAACCACTTACCCCGCCAAGCGTCTCAAGTTACTTGTTCAATAGCAATCCCACGATTCACGTCTATGCCAATGCACTTTCGAAGTATCAGGCATCCAGCTGGGCAAACTATGGCACAATAGTAGGCGACCTCACGGATGAAATCTTAGATGGTATCGAAGACCTTAACGACTCTAAAGACCATAATGACCTTGATGACAAGGACTTTAACGCCGATACCTTCGACTTGATGGGGCGCAAAGTGACAGACTTAAAGCCGGGTAACATATATATACGTAATGGAAAGAAAGTTATTATAAATAGGAATTAAGCAGAACAAACCATAAATCTAACATAAATATGAACACTAAAATCTACACAAAAATGTTTAGGCTGTGTGTTGCAGCCGTGATGTGTTTTGTCCAGACAAGCGTTTGGGCAGTAACAGAGGTTAATGTGCAAACAGCAGGTACGCTGTCTTCTCTTTTGGAAAGCACAGAAAAAGAGCTGAAGGTGACGGGTGTCATCAACGGCACCGACATCAAGTTCATCCGCGAACTTGTTACGGCAGGTACGGTGACGAGCCTCGACTGGTCGGAAGTCCGCATTGTGAGCGGTGGTGATGCATACACAGGAACTTTCAAGACATCAAACGACATTATTGGCGAACAGATGTTCTATGAGTGCTCGAAGCTCCAGCAGATGGTGCTGCCCACGACTGTGACGGCCATTCAGACAAATGCCTTCTCGAGGTCAGGACTCAAGAAGATTGACATTCCCAACTCCGTTACCAAACTCGGTGGCGATGCCTTTGCCTACTGCGGTTCGCTGGAAACTGTCGTCATTGGGCGTAAGGTGAACAGTTTGGCGCAAGGCGTATTTTATAGTTCCAATGTTAAGAACGCCTACGTGAAGCCCCTCACCCCTGCCAGCACACCGGCTTATCTCTTCACGTCAAGCCCGAAAATCTATGTCTATACAAGTGCTTTGGCCGACTATAAGGCATCTGGCTGGAAGGACTACGGCACGATTTATGGCGGCTTGGAGAACACCTATCCGATGGAGGAAGACCCCAGCACCATCGCAAAGAACCTGTATCCCAATTACTTCGAGGATGTCGCAGCCACCCAGTTAAAGGCCGAATATCAGGCTATGACCGATGAAGAATTGACGCAGACCTTGACCGAAGCAGGAATGCCGGAACTTATGATTTCGACAGCTCTCAAGGTAAAGAACCAGAGTTGGGCTGCATACGAAGAGGGTTTCCGTATCCACAGCTACGGGGCATACAGCGATGCCAACTACTGGAACGAAAAGATGATGGCCAGCGGCGGCTCTTATATGGGCAACCCAACCGGCATTTATGCTGAGAATGATGGCGATGAGATTTATGTCTTTGTTAACGACGATGTGCCAAGCGACGCGACTCTCTACTTTGCTGGGTGCGTTGAAAACCAGCTCATAACCAACGCCAAGACGGGAACAAAGCTTCAAAAGGGTCTGAACGTCATTGATGGCGTGAAGGATGCACTTTATTATATTGTCTATACAGCCGACACAAAGTCCATGAAGAAGACGCTTAGCGAGTGGCCGGAAATGAAGATACACGTCGAAGGCGGCAAGGTGAATGGCTACTATGACGTGAACCTTCACACCTCCACCGACTATAGGAAAATCCTTTATGCTGCCAAACTGAGCCGCTTTACCGTTAGAGGCGGGCATTCGCTCTACAATCTCAAGACCGCTTCCTACAAGAAAGTCTTCACGACAGCCACTAAGATGAACAAGAGTATTGCTTGGTTCGACAGCGTAGCTGTTTGGGAAAAGAACCTGATGGGTATGACAGAAGAGGTGGCAACGGGCAAGAAAGCAGGCTATCCCTGGTACTTAACCGGCGGCGAAGCCATTTATCCCCTTTACTACAACAACCCGAACTTTGCTATTGAAGGCGAGGAAAGTGACGCCGGCTATGCCAATTCAACGGCCTACAGAACCAGCTACAACGGCATTGCCTGCATTACAAATTGCCTTGATGCAACCAATAAAAACATGGACGACTGGTGTGCCGGCCACGAGTGTGGCCACAATAACCAGCGGGCCATCAATGTGGAAGGCTGTACGGAGGCGTCGAACAACGTCTTCTCCAACCTTGTTCACTACCTTGATGGACTCAACACATCGGGCGGTTCGTCGCTTGCAACCGTGATGGACGAGTTTGCTCGTCACGAACCTTTCTACTATAGGGACGTGAACAGCCGCTTGCGTATTTACTGGGATCTCTACCTTTATTATCATCTGGCACAGAAGAACACATCCTTCTATCCTGAACTCTTCAAGGCTCTTCGCAACGATCCCCTGACACTTTATAACAGCTCGAACAACAACAACGGCGGTTTGAAGTTCGTCCGTAAAGTGTGTGAAGTGGCGCAAGAAGACCTTACGGACTTCTTTACTATTTGGGGCTTCTTCGAGCCAATCAAGGTCGGAAGCAAGATAGACGACTATGGCAGCCATCCCATTGCTGTTACGAATGCCGGCATAAAGTCCACGAAGAACCAGATTGCCAAGTATGAAACGAAGAACCGCGAGATAATCTTCATCGAGGACCGTGTCGATTATGTGCTCTCGACAGGCTTCCTCCAGGCAGCAGGCAAGAAGCGCAACGGCTCGGATGCTGTTGGAAACTACGGCGACTTGGGTCAGTTCACATCCTATTTGCCTGGTGCTTGCGAGCCTTCGGAGTATATCTACCTGAAAGCCGACAGCCTTTATGCGTTGGAGGGAACAGGCGGTTTGGGCTTCTTTATGCTTGATGAGGAAAACAATATCAAGTATGCTTCCAACTGCAAGAACTTCTGCATCCCCACAAGTATTGGTAACGACTACAAGATTTATTCATTTGATGCCGACGGCACGCTGCACGAAGTCACCAAGGGAGGCAGCGGCACGGAATATGTTGTGCTGACTAATGCCGGAACGCTCAAGACCAATTTGCAGAACGACCAAGTCATCAAGCTGATTGTCAGCGGTCCTATCAGCTCCACCGACCTCACCTATATGAAGCAGCTCGTTACCAAGGAGAACCTCCAAAGCATTGACCTCGACCAAGCCATAATCACCAACTTCCCCAACACATTCCAGAGCGTCACAAAGCTTGCCAGCATAAAGCTGCCGCAGAGCCTGACCTCAATTGCCAGCAACGCCTTCTCACATTCGAACCTCAAGCTGATAAGAATACCTGATAATGTGACGAGCGTAGGCGGCGACGCATTTGCCTACAGCAGCGGCCTCTTGTCTGTCACTATTGGAAAGAGCGTGAAGACAATGGAACAAGGCATTTTCTACGGCTCGGGCAACATTAAGGAGGTTTACGCCAAAGCGCTCACACCGCCAACCCTCAACGGCGTCAGCGACTACCTCTTCTCGGGCAACAAGCGCACCATCCACGTCTATGCAGATGCGCTTGCAGCATACCAGGCAGCCAATTGGGAGAGGTTCGGCACACTTGTGGGTGACCTTACGGACGAGATGGCCGACGGTATCGAGGACATTATGGAGTCTAAAGACCTGATGAATAGTGACGAACTTAACGACTTCAAAGGCTTCAATGCCGACGTTTACGACCTCTTTGGCCGGAAGGTTACGGATTTGAAGCCCGGCAACATCTACATCCGAGGCGGAAAGAAATTCGTGTTTGGCAAATGAGCAAAGTCGTGGTATGAGATTAGGCACGTTTGGTTGAAAAACTAAGCGTGCCTAATTTGCCAACGACACGCGTTAAGTTTGCCAACGACACGTGTGTCATCCGCCAACGACACGTGTATAGTTTGCCAACGACACGTGTGTCATCTGCCAACGACACGTGTATAGTTTTCAAGACGTATAAATAAGAAGGATATGAAAGGCAAAAGTATCAAGGGAATGTTCAATGTGATGCTCTTTGGCATCGCCTGTCTCTTTTCAGCAAATGCTTGGTCGGCAGACACAATTCATGTGGCTACGGCGGGCACGCTCTCCTCGCTCCTGAACTTGACAAGCAAGTCGCTCAAGCTGACGGGCTTCATCAACGGCACAGACATAAAGCTCCTCCGCGAACAGATTAACGCGGGAAATGTGACCACGCTCGACCTGGCGGATGTCAGGATTGTTAGTGGCGGCGAGGCATACAACGAAAGCTACACGACAGCAAACGATGTCCTGGGTGACTATATGTTTGCCGACTGCTCCAAGCTTCGCACCGTCACTTTGCCAAAGACCATAACCTCCATCGGCAAGTATGCGTTCTCGAAGACTGGAATCTCCAAGGCAGACATCCCCAACACCGTCACTCGGTTGGGGCACGCATCCTTTGCCGATTGCAACTCTCTGAGGACTATTGTCATAGGTAGCAGAGTGTCGAGGCTCGACCAAGCTGTTTTCTACAACTCCTCATCCATCACAACTGCCTACGTCAAGCCAAAGACACCGCCTTCGTTGGATGCCTACATCTTTACCGCAAGGCCGACTATCCGCGTCTATTCAAGCGTTTTGGACGAATACAAAGCATCCTCCTGGAGTCAGTATGGCACGATTGTCGGCAAGCTGGAGAACACCTATCCCGAGGAAGATGCAGACTCCAGCGCCATTGTCAACGAGAAGGCCGGCCTCTTCTTCGAGGATGTGGCTTGCACAGAGCTGAAGGCCGAGTACAAGAGCATGAGCGATGAAGAGCTGGCGCAGGCTTTCACGGAAGCTTCTATGCCCTCGTTTATGACAGAAATTGCCCTGAAGCTGAAGAACGAAAGCTGGGCGAAGTTCGAGAAAGACTTCCGCATACACGCCTACAAAGCCTATAGTGACGCCACCTATTGGAACACCAAGCTCAAGAGCACAGGCGGCTCCTTCATGGGCAATCCCACAGGTATCTATACGGAGAGCTACGCCCCGCTCTATGTCTTTGTGGATGAAGATGTTCCTTCTGACGCTTCGCTCTACATCGCAGGCTGTCAGGGCAACGACCTCGTGACGAGTGCCAAGCAGGGAAAGATGCTGAAAAAAGGCCTGAATATAGTCGATGGAACGGAAGGCGCGCTCTTTTACATCTTATATATAGCCGACACGCAATCGATGGCGAAACCGCTCAGCGAATGGCCGGACATGAAGATTCACATCGAGGGAGGCACGGTAAATGGCTATTATGACGTGTCACGCAAGAGCGACAGCGACTATAAGGAGATTCTCAAGGCTGCCACTCATGAAAGGTTTACCGTTAAAGGCGGGCACACGCTCTTCAATTTCAAGACAAGCACCTACCGCAGCGTTTGGCCGAACTCCGTGGAAAAGAGCATTTGTTGGTTCGACAGCTTGGCCGTTTGGCAAAGGGAACTGATGGGCATCAGCGAGAGTGTGGCTTCCGGCAAGCGAGCCGGAGCACCCTTCTATCTGACGGGCGGCAAGGCCTACTACCCGCAATACTACAACAACCCGAACTTCGCTATCGAGGGCGAGGCAAGCGACGGCGGCTTTGCTAACTCGGCTTGGTTCCGCACGATGTACAATACGGCAGGTTGTGTGGAAAGTTCCTTCGACGTAAGCAAGACGGCAACTTTCGACGATTGGTGCGCTTCGCACGAATGCGGACACAACAATCAGGGGCCGATAACCGTGGAAGGAGGCACAGAAGTGTCCAACAACCTCTTCTCCAACTACATTCGCTTCCACACGGGACTCGTCACTACCAGCGGCTCTTCGCTTGCCACCATTATGGATGAATACGCGCGTCACGAGCCGTTCTTCACGCGTCCGCTCGACAGCCAGATGCGTATGTACTGGCAACTTTACCTGTATTATCACTTGGCAGGGCGTAACACGTCGTTCTACCCAACACTCTTCAACACCCTTCGCGAAGACCCGCTCGAGCTGTATAAGTCAAATACGGGGTGCCTGAAGTTTGTCCGGAAAGTGTGCGAAATCGTGCAGGAAGACCTGACGGACTTCTTTAGGATTTGGGGTTTCTTTGAGCCTCTCACCAACTATACCGTTAATGACTACGGAGCGCATTCAATGACGGTCAGGCAGGCGGACATAAACAACACCCTGAAAGAAATAGCTAAGTACCCGACGAAGAACCGCGAGATAATCTTCATAGAGGACCGTGCCGACTATGTTCTCACGACAGACTTCCTGACGACACCTGGTCAGAGGCGCCGTGAATCGGAAAAAGTAGGGGAATGCGGCGATGTTGGGCAGTTCACCGACTACTTGCCCGGAGCCTGTCTTCCCTCGGAATATACCTATCTGAAAGCCGATTCGCTCTATGCCTTGGAAGGCGAAGGAGGCTTGGGATTCATGTTGCTCGACGAGTTCGGCAACCTCAAGTTCGTCGCCAACGCGAAGAACTTCTGCATTCCATACTCTATTGCTTATGGTCAATCGCCAATGTCCAATGGGCAATTCGTCTCTTTGGATTCCGACGGTTCGCTGCACAAAATCACAAGAGGGACTGGTGGCGCAGAGTATATCGTAATGCCAAATGCGGGCGTTCTGCCTGATTTGCTGTCAGAAAAGGCGATAAAAGTAACCATCAGCGGCAACATCAACGGCACAGACATCAAGTATCTGCGACAGCTCATTACCACAGGTAATCTGGCTTCGATTGACCTCACGGACGTAAAGATTTCCAGTGGCGGCGAGGCTTATTACCAAAGTTACAGAACCTCGCTCAACACAATAGGAGCCTATGCCTTCGACAGTTTCAAGAAACTTGTCTCGATGCGTCTGCCCCTGAAGACAACCAAGATAGGCGACAGAGCCTTCCGCTTCTCTGGCCTTCGAATGATTGACATTCCTGATGCCGTAACCACTATTGGCCTCGAAGCCTTTGGCGGCAGCAGTATGCTCACGACTGTTGTTATCGGCAAGAAGGTCAAGACGATAAGCCAAGGCGTCTTTTACAATTCACCTGTCAAGGATGCTTACGTCAAGGCCCTGACTCCTCCGACCCTCTCGGCATACATCTTCAACAGCAATCCCACGATTCACGTCTATCCAAGTGCGCTTGCCAAGTACCAGGCATCAGATTGGGCGAAGTTCGGCACCATTGTTGGCGACCTCACGGACGACTTCCTCGACGGCCTCGAAGACCTTTCAGAACACTCAGATTATTCAGATTATTCAGAAAACTCAGACTGTTGCTTCGACCTCATGGGCCGCCGCGTCACCACTCTTCAACCTGGTACCATCTACATCAGGAACGGCAAGAAGTTCCTGGCAGAGTAAATTAAAGAATAGTATGAAGAACCTAATCAACCGATTACTCCTTTTGCTGCTGGGCGGCATCTTGTTTATGATGTCCGAAGGGGCGTGGGCTTGCACGTCGTTTATCGTGTCGGGCAAGGCTACGAAGGACGGGCGGCCGCTCATCTTCAAGAACCGCGACACGGGGGATATGAACAATGTGGTGGTCGTTATGCAGGGCGAGCGCTACCGATATATGGGTATTGCCGCGTCCTGGGACAAGCAGGCAAGCAGCATTTGGGGCGGGCATAATGAGGCGGGTTTTGCCGTCATCAATACTGCCGCGTACAACATGAATGGCTGCAAAGGCAAGGATACTGACCACGATGGGCGTGTAATGCGCCGCGCCTTGGAGGTCTGCCGCACGCTGGCCGACTTTGAGCATCTGCTCGACACGCTGCCCAAGCCGCTTGGGGTGAACTCCAACTTTGGCGCGTTGGACGGCGAAGGTGGTTGTGCTTATTACGAGACGGGCGACTCCGGCTATGTGAAGTTCGACGCCAACAACCCTGCTGTAGCTCCCGACGGCTATCTTGTGCGCACGAATCATGGCTTGACGGGCTGCCGAGACATTGACCGTGGTGTGGAGCGCTTCATGGCTATCTCCGATTTCATGGCAGAGGCGCACCGCAAAGGGAACATGGAATGTGAGTACCTGATAGCCAATGTGCCCCGCCACCTTACGCACGGCTTGACGAAGCAGAACCTCTATGACCAGCTTCCGAAGGACGAGAGCGACACACGCTTCATTCACTTCTCCGAGTTCATACCGCGCTACATCAGCTCGTCGGCCATCTTGGTTCAGGGCGTAGCACCGGGCGAACCGCCGTCGCATACCATCAGTTGGACCAATATAGGTTGGCCGTGCGGCTCAGTTGCTATTCCTCTGATGTTAGAGGAAGGCGTAACCCTCCCCTCTATCGTGCAGCGCGGCGAGAGCGGCAAGTCTTGGCTCTGTTCGCAATCCATCGAGCAGAAGCTGAAGGTGTTCAGCCTGAAGCGGGGGAACGTGCGCGACTATATCGACGCAAGCAAGATGGTGAATGCGGCTGGCACAGGTATTGTGCAGCGCATGATGCCCTTGGAGCGCGAAGTATTCAGCCACGCCCGTGACGCCCTGAAGAAGGTGAGAAAGGGGAAGAATGGCGCAGAGGCTCTGCAAAGATTCTACGACTGGGCAGACGATTACATCCAAAAGAACTACCCCAAGGACGGGGAATAAGTTTCGCTTCAGCTGTTGAAGGGAATCGGTTAACCGATTGATGCAGGTCGGTTAACCGAATGGGGCAGGTCGGTTAACCGACTTAGTCAGCCGTGTCGGTTTTGGAGATTTCGATGATGTGGCTCACAAGGTCATTCGACGAGGTGACTTTCAGGCCGACCTTCATCAGGTAGTCGCCTGTATAGACCTTTTCGTTGCAGGAGAGCCAGCTCTGTCTGCCGGGCATAAGGCAAATTTCCTTCACTCGATACTTTGCTTCTGCGTCAAGGCCTTGCAGTCGTGTGGGCAGAATCAGTTCCCCGTATCGCGGATGAATGTCGTAGGCAAAGACGATGCTGTGCGTCTTGTCGTCATTAACGCGCTGAACGACACAATGCTGTCCTTCGTAGGGCGAAACAAGTCGGTAGAGGTAGGGCGACCAGACAACATCCTTCAGCCGTTTGTACTCCTTGATGGCCTCGCGGCAGTACTGGCGGTCGTCGTCCGAAAGACCTTTCAAGCTGATGTCGAAGCCCATCTTCCCCTGGAAAGCAACATCCACACGGAACTTGATGCTGGTGCGGCGGTTCCATTCCGTAACGTGGGCGCACATGGCCTTTGCCGGCATGAACTGCGAGTAGCCCCACTGGATGAAGAGCCGCTCGATGGGGTCGGTGTTGTCGCTGCACCAGAACTCCGTGAAGTAACTCAGCCCCTTAACATCCGAGCGTCCGCCGCCGCCCGAGCACATCATCATATAGAGGTCGGGGTACTTTGCCTGTACCCTGTCGAGCACTTTATAAAGGCCACGCACATAATCGACGTAGAGGTTGCCTTGATTCTCTTTGAGGTAAGGGGAATAGATGTTCGTGATGGGCGAGTTGCAGTCCCACTTCAGGAAACGGATGGCCCCCTCCCCGCTCCCCCTTTGGGGGAGTGCTTGCATCAAGCTATCAACAACTCCAAAGACGAAATCTTGCACTTTGGGGTTGCAGAGGTCGAGCACCAACTGGTTGCGGAAGTAATAGGTCTCGCGAGAGGGTAGTTGAATAATCCAGTCCGGATGCTTCTCTGCCAGCTCGCTCTTGGGGTTCACCATCTCAGGCTCTATCCAAATGCCGAAGCTCACGCCGTTCTCCTTGGCCTTCTTCACGAGGTAGGGGATGCCTTGCGGCAGCTTATCCTTCGTCACCTGCCAGTCGCCAAGCCCCGCGTGGTCGTTCTTCCTGGGGTACTTGTTGCCGAACCAGCCGTCGTCGAGCAGGAAGAGGTCAACGCCCAAGTCCTTTGCCTCGCCGAAGAGCGCGACAAGCTTCTCCTCGTCGAAGTCAAAGTAGGTGTTCTCCCAATTGTTGAGGAGCGTCATTCTGTCAGCGTCGGCCTTGTGGAGCTGATGGTTCATCATCCAACGCTGGAAACGGCGGCTGCCTTCCCCAGCTCCTTTATTGGAAAGTGTAAAATAAAAATCCGCTGTGCGAAAGGCTTCTCCCTTCCGCAACAGATAGGTGGAGGCATCGTGATTGATGCCGCTAATGACACGCAGAACGTGCTGGTTATCCACCTCGAAGGTGAAGCGGAAGTTGCCCGTCCAGCCAAGTGTTCCCATGAGAACTGTGCCTTCGTTCTCCCTGACAGGTTCGCCAAGCCCGACCTCGAAGAAAGGCTGTGCCATCATATTGGCGCGAGCACCAAGGCGACTGTCAACAATCTTCTTGCCGAACTGCAACTCCTGCGACTGCATCTGCATCTCCTTCGCCCAGTCGCTGGCAAACTCTGTAAGGAAGTACTTGGGAGCCTCGAAGTAGAGCATCGAGGAAGCATACCTGCCAAGATACACCTTTCCCTTTTCCTCGTGCCTTATCTCCGCCCACTGCTGGATGATGTCCTCTTCGGGGAAGACCTTATAATATAATGTCACTTCGACGGGGTACAGCTCGTCTTTCAGGCTGATTGAAGTCACATTTCCTGTTGTAGAATGCGACACATACTTGAGGACTGATGTGGGGTTTCCGTCGGCGTGATGTATCTCGAATGTCGGCTCATAGTAGTCCTCGGTTCCCATAACTGGATAAGCCTCCAAGCCCTTGATGCACGAGCTGCTCAGACCAGCCTGCGGCATACTGAGCTGCGAGAGGTCGGTCTGCGCGGAAAGGCGTTCCCCGAGATACGTCTGGCAGAGCCGCTTCTGCTGGTTCACCCGCAAGACCATCTGCGTGTGTTCGGTCTCGATACTGATGGTCTGTGCCAGAATAAAAAGTGAAAAGGTGAAAAGATGAAAAAGTAAGAAGGTTCGCTTTGTCATATCTTTGTGTTTTTTGTGATTCCTGCTGCAAAGATACAAAAAAACTCTAATCCTTAACTCCAATCGGTCATTAGAATTTATGTCAGAGTAGTATTTATGTCAATCAGATTGTATAAGTGGTCATTGCGGGCGTAGCGAACTACGTCAAAATGAGAACTTAGACAAGATGACAATAGAAATGCGCAGGCGGAGGGTGCAAGAGCATCCAAGATCTTAACGTGCCTCATCGGGCCTTCCGCGCCTTAAGGGTGCGCCTTCGTGCTATAGCATCCAAGAACATAACGTGTTACGTTGGGCAACTTAACGTGCTGCGTTTGCCAACGCAACGTGCTGTGTTTGCCGAAGACCTTAAGGCCCTTAAAGTCCTTAAAGACCTTAGAGTCCATAGGGTCTTTAGAAAAGTTGCAAATGAAAATCATTTTGCTCTACACTCTACACCAACGGCTGTAATGTATTGATTCCCAACGAATAGCGAGGTGTAGAGTCTCTTCACCACTCTACACCCACTCTACACCCGCATATTCTGCTGAATATCAACAAATTGGAAGCCCTGGTGTAGAGTGTAGAGTGTTTTTAATTTTTGCACAAACACTAAAACACTTTTGCGTCTGAATCACAATTGTTCTCGTAATGCAAAACACTCGTCACTCGTCAGGTTTGCCCGTTATTGTCTGATAGACAGCCGATAATTCCCCTGATGAGTGCCTGACGAGTCATCAGGGTACTCGTCAGGATATAAGGCGTTGAAAATCTTTGTGTTAAACCAAAACCTGATGAGTGACGAGTGTTTTTAATTTGTTTTCGTTTTGCAAATATCTCACTCTAACATCAATTTTGACTTAATTATCTTTGATATTTAAATTTAATAGTTGTATCTTTGCACTCGAAAGGGCAATAAAACCTCAGCGGAGGTGCCCTGGATTATATCTTAGTGGCAGAGTAGATAGCAGTATCTCATTCTGAAAAGGTTCAGGCCGTGTAATAGTTCTACCCCAACAATTACAAAACAAAGAACTTTTGAGGAACTGTGATGCGCCTTGATAGGCGTACACGTTCCCTTCATAGTTTCTTTGTTGGCGCGTCAATTCTAGGGGTAGAACCGCGCTCGGCCTGAGGCTGGAAGGAAAGTTGTGTACGCTTTCTTCATGCCAACGGACAGAGCCAAACAAATCTATAAATAGTTCTACCCCGAATGAAAACAAACAATTTTGTGGCTGCTAAAAGATGTCGTACCCAAACTCATGGGAGGGTGCGGCTATGAGCAGGAGTATTGATAAAGAAGCACTTGTGACTGCCATTAAGCAGTCGCAAGAGTTGAGTGATGAACAAAAAGCTGACATCCTTGAATTGATTAGCACCAAGAAGAAGTATGGCTTAGTGTGGGAAGATTCTAAGGAGGATGCTTTTGAAGAGTTAAAGACCAAGTTGCCGATTCTTCGTGAAATAGAAAATCGTAGGATTCTGAACGATACGGATTCCGAGCATTTTCCCAATCATATCCTAATTGAGGGTGAAAATCTTCAGGCACTTGTTGCCTTAACCTATACACATTCTGGAATGATTGATGTAATATATATAGATCCTCCTTATAATACTGGTGCTAAAAACTGGAGATATAACAATGATTATATCGATAGTGAAGATGGTTATCGACACAGCAAATTCATTTCGTTTATACGCCATAGATTTGAAATTGCTAAGACTTTATTATCGGAGAAAGGTATCATTATATGTGCTATTGATGATTACGAAGAGCATAATGTAAGGCATATTATGGATGATGTTTTTGGTGAAGACAATAGACTGGGAACAGTAACAGTCATCCATAATCCCAGAGGACGTAATGATGATTCTTTCATTGCGACGATGCATGAATACTATCTTTTCTATGCTAAAGATGCGGCTTTTGCAGAAGTTGGATATTTCCCTATGTCGGAGAAGGACATTAACCTGAATAATTCATAGAGACTTTTTCATCTCTGAGTTGATCTTGTTTTTTTTATAGCAGTAACCTCATATGATAGTTCTGCACTGAATTACGATGTGTAATTGTAAGATTTTCCGTATTCATCATAGCATTCCCGCTTCA
>JAEEGL016553510.1_pt1 | contig 28058 bp, 27 predicted proteins | sample 9134231 | NCBI WGS metagenome assembly JAEEGL01 (sample SAMN16246548, study PRJNA631951) | gut metagenome | biome: gut microbiome; feature: rumen; material: fiber-attached | host: Bos | place: Iran: Karaj | collected 2018-10
CCTTTCATAACACCAATAAGAAAACAATTGATAGGTATATATTAAAAGTTATTATAAGACTAAATGCAACTCTTATATTATTACATTTAAAAAGTTGCATTTAACTCTTTAAGTAATAATCAATGTCTTTTTTCTTGATTATCAAACAATAATATGTTAAAATTGGTATGTACATTTGATATGGCCTGTTGGTGAAGTGGCTTAACACATTACCCTCTCAAGGTAACATTCACGGATTCGAATTCCGTACAGGCTACCAATAAATATAACTAGAGAAATCTAGTTTTTTTGTTAAAAAGATTATAATGTAACCTCTTGAAAAAAGAGAAAAAATACGATAGAATAAGTATAGTAGAAAATAGGATGGGTGAAAAAGAATGAATAATGGGGAATTAAACACAAATCAAGTAAATAATACAACTACGCCTACTATAGCAAATATGCCTGGAGTTATAATAGCACCACCACAAGAAGGGCCAAAAGATGCCTCTACATCAAACATAACTCAACCAGTAGCAAATCTCCAAACACCACCAGTTAATCAAACACCACCAGTTAATCAAACACCCCAACCAATACAAAATATTCAACCAGCAATAACTGCCCAACCAATTCCTATTAATCCACCCCAACAAATAAATCCACCAGTAGTAACAAATAATCAAAACGAAGTAAAAATAGAAGAACCACCTAGAAAGAAAAAAGGAAGTGGCAAACTAATTGGATTATTATTACTAATTATAATTGGTTTAATAATATATAATGTATACATAACTAAGGCAAATGCCGCCAAAATAAGTCAATTATATTACAATCGTACCCCAATTGGAACTCAAGAAGAAAAAGAATTAGATATAAACTCTACCTTAGTTCAAGATTTATATAATAAAGTGTATACAACAATACGTGAAGACTACGTTAATCCAAATTTTGATGAACAAATGAAACTATATTTAGCCTATAGACAAGTAACAGAAAAAGAAAAATATGATTCAAACTGTAACTTGTTTAGCACAATATCTATGGAACCATATACTTGTGAAGTATCTGCTACTTTTATTCCTAAAGCTTTTAAAGAAGAAACTTTAATCAGAGAATATAAAAAACTATTTGGAGAAAGCACATATTTTAAACTAGATAATATCCAATTAGGAAATTCTTGTTTAATTGGATACCAATACATCGAAAAAAGAGGAGAATTTGTAGAAGGTTATTGTAAACAAAATATAGCTATATCTTATACAGCAAATAAAAAGTTAAAGAGTGCTATTAGTAGAGGAAATACAATTATATTAACTGAAGATGTTAATTATAAATCAACTGAAAAAATGAATTTACCAAGCTACTTAAAAGATGGAATTTATCGTTATACATTCCGTCTAGATATAAATTATAATTATGTTTTAATCAGTAAGACCTATGAAAGTAAATATTAGAAGGGAGAAATAATACATGGAAATAAAAACCGTTGTAACGGGTTATTTAGATGAAAACTGCTATGTCTTAATAAAAAATGGAACCTGTTTAGTAATAGATCCTGGCGATGACTATCCAAAGATAAAAGATGTAGTAGGGGATAACAATGTAATCGGTGTATTAATAACCCATTCCCATTTCGATCATATAGGTGCATTAAGAAATTTTCTTACTAAAAGAAGTATTAAAATATTTAAAAAAAGTAATTTAGAAGACCAAAAAGAATATAAAATTGGAGATTTTAAATTTAAATGTATATATACCCCAGGCCATTCAAAAGATTCAGTTACTTTCTTTTTTGAAGAAGAAAAAACAATGTTTATTGGAGACTTCATCTTTAAAGAAAGTATTGGTAGAACAGATTTACCAGGTGGTAGTGATAAAGAAATGTATGAAAGCATAGAAAAGATAAAAGAATATCCTGATGATATTAAACTATATCCAGGACATAATGAAGAAACGACTCTAAAATATGAAAAAGATAATAACCCATTTATGAAATGATTATTATCTTTTTTTTTTAAATAAAATATGTTAAAATAAACAATTAAAAGAGGTGTTAATCATGAAAATATGGGCTAAAGTAAAAATAAAAGACAAAAACAAAGAAATAGAAACAGTCGCTAAATCATTAACTAATTATTTATATGGTTATGGCCCAATTCAAGATCTATGTAGAAAGTATAGAATAAATTCTAATGATCGTAAAATACTAGATCAATACACCGCCAATAGAGTAGGGGGTCTATTAATGTTATACTTATCAAAAGATATAAATCGTATCAACGACATAGTTAATAAGTATAATATAGATGCTACTAATTTAAATGAAATACAACCAGAAATAGAAGGATATATTGAAAAATAAAAAATAGCTAAGTATAATATAACTAGGTGATAAAATATGAATAAAAATAATGAAGAAAACAAGACATATATAATAGAAGGAATGGTAATTGGCATGGCTATAGGGACAGCAGTCGGAGCAACAAGCATACTATTTTCAAAAATATATTTAATGCCTATAGGGACATCAATAGGAATGCTGTTAGGTATGATAATTGGGTTAAATATCAAGAAAAAATAAAAGGATTTAATAATCCTTTTTTACATATATAATAGAAAACTGAAGAATCCAAGTACAATTGCAATTAACATAATAATCGCCACAATTTTAATAACTTTATCACTCATCGCTCTACACCTCACAATACCATTATAATATTAATAATTCAAAAAGTAAAAGAAAAAAAAGAATTAAAAAAGTGTCAATTTACACTTGATATTTTACACTCTAAGAATTATAATTATATTAGGAGGGTAAAAACGATGAAAGAATTAAACGTAGTACTAACAGAATTAGGGATTAGTAAGGTAAGACTAGCAAAATATTTAGGAGTATCTAGACAAATGCTCTATAATTATTTAGGCATAGAAAATATAAATAATTGGCCAAAAGAAAAAGCAGCTAAATTATTAAGTCTTTTAAATATAGAAAAAATCCAGGAATTAAAGAATTTAAAGATAACTGGAGATTATATAATTGAAGTAGAAAATCGTTTAAATGAAGGTGTAAAAGACACTTCAAATAAAGAGATAATTGCTGATCTAAAAGGATTTAATAAAAAAGAACAAGAACTATTATCTGATATCATTAATCTATTAAAAGAAAAATTAGCTAATGATAAAACTAAAGATACTTATAATTCTTATGTATACTTACTAAACTTTTTGCAATCAATGGAAACAAATGATGAATTAAAATACATTTTAGCTTTTATGTCAAAATCATTAGGTTTTGCAGATCCACTAGAATTTAATTTTAATAAAGAAAAACAACTAGTATTTGAAAGTATTATGTTTAGTGCCATGACATTATATAATAATGGTGGTTCATCAAAAATTAAATTAGCCGAATCTCATAAAAGATTTGTTCAAAGTATTGAACAGAAAAAAGAAGAAAAATTATCACGCACTCAAGAACTAAATACTGTAAAAATACAAGCTCTAAAAGAACTTGGTTATACTGAAATAAATGAAGATAATGCTAAAGAAGTATTTGAAAAGATTGCCGAGATTCAATCAAGAAAAGTATAAAATAATAGGGGAGAAAAACTTTCTCTCCTTATTATATATATAAGTTAATTATATACTTTTAATGTTAAAAAAATATTATTAAAATTATTAAATTATTAAATTATTATTTATATATTATTATATAAAAACTAAAAAATATAAATAATTATAAAAATAAAAAGATATTATTGCTATAAACAAATATCAATAAAATATGTTAAACCCCTTATTTAATAGGGGGTTCCCCTACATTAACCTCTTAATATGCAACTTCCTATAATTGATATTATGTTAACTTCTATATAGAAAAATACCTAAAAATAGCTCCCCCCTACTAAAAAAGAACCAAAAAAACACTAAATCAGTGTTTTTTTTATATAAATTAATTAAATAATATATAAATCCAAAAAAATTATTATATAAAATTATTTTTATATAATTATAAATTTATATAACATATAACTAATATAATTAAATATAAATAAAGGATAATATAATAAATAAGAGTATATTACTACTATACTCCCCTCTAATCTAAATAATATAGATTAAATAGAAGAAAATTAAAATAAAATTGATAGAGGATAATCCATCTAAAAATATTAGAATGCATTCTAATGAATTTAAATAATAAAAGTAATATAAATATAAGTCTAAATTAATGATATAAAACTATTAATATTAATATATTATTTATTATCTATTGTTATTAATAGAAGTTAAGAAGAGGGGGGATAAAAAAGAAAGTAGAGGAGGTATCCCTTCCCTACTTTTTTATTCAAGAGAATCTAAAATACTTTCACCGATTTCTGGCATTTCAACATCAAAGTTATCAGCAATCAAAGCTCCAATGTTACCTAAAGTATCAAATACATCCAAACGTTTAGGAGATTTAAAATTACGACTGTATAAAATAATAGGAACATTTTCTCTAGTATGATCATTGCCTGGGAAAGTAGGATCATTACCATGATCAGCAGTAATAATTAATAAATCATCTAAATCTAATTTATTTATAATAATAGGGATATCAACATCAAGTTCCTCAATAGCTTTACCATAACCATCAACATCTCTTAAATGTCCATATAAAGAATCAAAGTCACATAAATTAACCATACATAAACCTGTAAAACTTTTATCAATAATATCAGACATCTTATTAATAGCTTCATTATTGTTAGTTGCTTTAATCATTTTATTAATACCTTGTCCATCAAAAATATCATTAATCTTACCAATACCAATTACACTATAATTAGCTTCATTTAAAGAATCTAAAACACTTTTCTTAGGAGGTTTAACCGCATAATCTCTTCTACCATTTGCAATTAATTTATACTTTCCAGGAGTACCAGAAAAAGGTCTAGCAATGATACGAGCAATTCTCCAATCTTCTTTTAAAGTAAGGGCTCTGATTCTCTCACAATATTCATGTAACGTACCAATTGGTATACAATCCTCATGAGCCGCTACTTGCAAATCAGAATCAGCTGAAGTATAAATAATTAATGATCCATAATTATACTGTCTCTCCCCTAACTCCTGAATAATAGATTCATCATTACAACATTTATTTCCAATAACAGAACGACCAGTAACTTCCTCAATACCAGAAAGTATATCATAAATAAAACCTTGATTAAAAGTTTGAAATGGAATATCATTTTTAATCCCAACCATTTCATAATGACCATTTAAAGTATCTTTTCCAGCATTAATTGGTTTAGCAATTGTATAATAAGCTTCAACATCATTCTTATCAGATAAAGACAAAGTATCTAAAAAACCAATTTTTTTAAGATTAGGAATAAACAAATCACACTGCTCTAAAACATGTCCTAACGTATTAGCACCTGTATCACCAAAGTTACCAGCATCCATTGTCTCCCCCACTCCCAATGAATCCAAAACCATTAAAAATATTCTTTTAAATTTCATAATTATTGCTCCTTTTTACTACGATAATGAAACTCTTGATAATCTTCAAGAACCTTTTCATCACTGACTCTCGTATAAATCTTAGTAGTTGAAATATCTGAATGTCCTAACATTTCTTGAATACTTCTTAAATCAGCCCCACTATTTATTAAATGAGTCGCAAAACTATGTCGTAAAGTATGAGGTGAAACATTAGGATTTAAACCTTTTTCTAATAATAAAGCCTTTAACATTTTAAAAAAACCTTGTCTAGACATACCTTCTCCATGATTATTAAGAAACAATTGATTACAAGGCTTCTTTTTTAATAATAAATCTCTTTTTTCTAAATAATAGTTTAAGTATTCAATCGCATACTCACCTAGAGGAATTTCCCTTTCTTTATCTCCTTTTCCTCTAATACGAATAAAACAATTAATCATATCAATATCATTAATTGTTAAAGAAACTAATTCACTAACTCTTAAACCACATCCATACATTAATTCTAGCATAGCTTTATTCCTATAGTCAAACGGTGTATTTAGAGGTATATCTAATAAGATATCAACATCTTCAATACTTAAACTCTTAGGAATAGATTTTTTTAATTTAGGTCTTTCAATAAATTCAGAAACATCTTTAGAAACTAATTTTTCTTTTAATAAATAAGTATGAAAATTCTTAATAACAGTTAAATTATGAGCAATAGTAGAAGCTTCTTCCCCATCTCTTTCTTTTAAAAAATCCTTAATATCATCACTAGTAATATCAGTAATAGATAACACTTGTCTTTGATTTAAAAATATTTTATAGACATCTAAATCATTTTGATAAGAATCTTTAGTTTTATCAGACAAGCCTTTTTCAAAAATACAGTAATTTAAAAAATCTTTAATAGCATCATCTATTTTCATACTCCTCACCTATAATAAGTATACACACTTTTATCTTCTTTTTCAAATTATCCAAGAAAAAAGAACTATCGTTCTTTTTATAAATTAAGAATAAACATCTCTAACGCTTGTTTAGGATCCATATCAGTAGTTTTAAGTTTTAAATCAATATCTGCTAAAGACTGTAAACAATGTAATAATTCCTCATCTGAATATAAAGAAGTAATTTCTCTTGTTTTCTTAATACGATAATCAGACTTTTCACCCAATAGATCAGCAATCTCTTTATCTTTCATATGTTTTTTTTCTAGTACTTTTACTTGATAAGCAATGCGATATTGACTAGCTAATAACCCCATAATACTAAAAGGCTCTAAATTATAATCCAATAATTCATGATACTTTAACAAAGCATCTTTAGTATCTTTAAGAGCTAAACTACGAACAAAAGCAAATACTAAATCCTTAGAATCCCCTATCTTTTTAACAACCATTTTTTCAATATCATCTTTATTTATTACTTTTTCTTCATATTTATATTCTTTTAATTTTAAGCATTCCCCTTTAATTTTAGTAATATCTCCTAAACAATATTCATTTAATAATTGTATACTTTGTTTATCAATTTTATAATCTTTTAATTCTGATTGAATAAAAGATAATGGATCCATAGAAACAGCTTCATAATGACAAATCTTTTTTAATGTCTTAGTAACTTTTAAAGTATTATTTAATTTAGCAGATTCTATTATTAATAAATAATCAAGATTAGGATTTTCTATATAATGAAATAAATGATCAAATAAAGAAGCAAAGTCATCATATTTTAAAGCTTCTATATTTTGAATAACTACCACTTTTTTATTAGAAAACAATCCATAAGTATCTAAATCTTCTAAAGCTTTATCTAAACCCATTTCTTCCATATCATATACCTGTATAGGTACATTTTCAAAATTATTTTCTTTAATAATTTCTTCTCTTCGTTTTTGCAAAGAAAGAGAGTCTTCACTCTCTATCAAATAACTATTCATAGTTTTCAACTTCCTCAGTAATATCCTTTAATAAAGAATCTAAAGAAGAAATATCTTTGCCGCCACCTTGGGCAAAAGTAGCACTTCCTCCCCCATTACCAGAACAAGCTATACTAGCTTTCTTAACAAACTCACCTGCTGGAATAAAACCATTACTTTTAGCAATAAATTGTACTGATTCATGATTTAATACATTAGCAAAGAATATAAAACCAGAATTCATTTCATTCATAATACTATCTGCAACACTCTTTAACAAAGCTGTATCTTTATCTTGTAATTTCATAATCAAAATAGAAATACCATTTTTCTTAACAATATGTTCTCTATAAATATCTAGATTTTGTAAAGCAGTTTTTTCTTTTAAATCATGATATTTCTTCTCTAATTCTTTTACTTCTTGATGGACATATTGCAATTCATTACGATAATAAATAACATCTTTATAACCAGTAGGTTTTTCATTAGAGATATCTACAGAAAACTCTAGGTGAATTCCGTGTTGTCGAGCATCATCTAATATCTCACGAGCTTTCATAAGTAATTTAACTTTTTCATCGTTATATGGCTTAATAACTTCAAATAAAGCAGTTGGAATCTTCTCACCAGTAACAGCCTCAATACGATATACATTACTTCCTTTTGACTCACAACTAGTAATTGCTAAAGAAGAAATATTATGAGTATTAACAGCATGGGTTCCACCACACAATTCAATGGATTTACCAATTTTAACAACTCTTACAGTTTCTCCATATTTTTCACTAAATAAAGCCATAGCCCCTAATTTCATAGCTTTATCAAGAGGCATAACTTCAGTTGATACAATTAAATCTTCATGAATCATATTATTAGCAAATTTCTCAACATCTAATAATAACTCATCTGTTATTTTACCAGAATAAGTAAAATCAAAACGTAATTTCTCATCATCTACATAACTACCAGCTTGTTTGATATCTTTTGATATAACTTGTTGTAATGAGTACTGTAAAATATGGACACTAGAATGGTTAGACATAATCTTTTCCCGACGTTCTTTATCAAGAATAAGTTCACACTGATCTCCAATATGTATTACCCCATCTAATAAACGTACTTTATGAATATGTTGTCCATTAGGAGCTTTAAAAACATCTACTACACGTGCTTTAAAAGTATCTCCAATAATCATACCAGTATCACTAACTTGTCCACCACTTTCAGCATAAAAACAAGTCCTTTTTACGGCTAAATAAGTATCATGATTAATTGAATCTACTATTTGATCTTTAGAAAAAATAGCAATAATTTCACTTTTTAAACGGAAAGTTCCATAAGAAAAATCAGATTGTTCTTTAAAATCTAACAATACCTTTTTCTGACTAGCCATCGAAGAAATATTTTTAGCATTCTTTTTAGCTAATTCCTTCTGCATATTCATATATTGATCAAACTCTTTACGAGAAACCTTATATCCTAAATCAGATAAATACTCCTCAGTTAATTCAAATGGGAATCCATAAGTATCATATAATTTAAAAGCATCTTCTCCACTAATACTACCATCTTTGGAATTAGCAACTAATTCCTTTAATCTTCTTTCTCCAGCTTCTAAAGTATGTAAAAATAACTTTTCTTCTTCTAATACCAAAGTTTCAACTTCTGCTCTTCTTTGAATTAAATAAGGATAAGCTTCCTTCATAACATCTACAACATCAGATACTATTTTATAAAGAAATGGACATTCTAAACCAATTGCTCTACCAAAACGTACACTTCTTCTTAATAATCTTCTTAATACATATCCCCTACCAAAGTTTTCAAAACAAGCCCCATCAGCTAAAGCAAAAGTAATTGCCCGAATATGATCAGCAATAATCTTAAATTCTTTTTGTCCAACATAATCATAAGTACTTAATTCTTCAATATGCTTAATAATTGGTTTAAATAAATCAGTCTCAAAATTTGAATCTACATTTTGAAAAATACAACACCATCTTTCAAGACCAGCACCAGTATCAATATTCTTACTAGGTAATTCTTTATAATCTTTACGGTCTACACCCTCTTTAGAATTAAATTGACTAAAGACATTGTTCCAAATTTCAACATATCTTTCTTGATCTTCATCCTTAGTAAACTTATTAAAAGCATCTCCATCAGGATCATAATCTTCTCCTCGATCAAAGAATATTTCTGAATCAGGTCCACAAGGTCCTTCACCAATCTCCCAATAATTATCTTTTAAAGGAATAATATGATTTTCATCTAAACCAACATTAATCCAACATTCCTTAGCTTCTTCATCATCTATATAAACAGTAACATAAATTAAATCCTTATCAATAGCAAAATAATCAGGACTAGTTAATAATTCAAAAGCATAAGCAATAGCTTCTTTTTTAAAATAATCTCCTACACTAAAGTTACCCATCATTTCAAAAAAAGTTTGATGTCTCTTCGTAATACCAACATTTTCAATATCATTTGTACGAATACATTTTTGAATATTAACAATTCTTCTACTATCAGGAACTTCTCTACCATCAAAATATTTTTTTAAAGGTGCAACTCCTGCATTAATCCATAACAGACTATCATCATTAATAGGAATTAAAGGAGCACTTTCATAAATCTTATGTCCTTTTTCTGTAAAAAAACGAAACCAAGTATTTCTAATATCATCATGACTCATATATTTCATAAACACACCTCTTCTAGTATTTTCTTTAATTTTTCAATAGCTTCCTCTTTTGTACCATTATTACAAATATAGTAATCAGCATAAGCAATAGGTCCACCTTTATAAAGATTCTCTATTTCTGCTATATCACGATAAACAACTGCATCATGATCAAAAGAACGATCAGGACGTGATGCAATTCTTTGATAACGAATTTTTTTATCAATAATCATACAAATTAACTTTAAATCCGGGAATTTTTCAATTAAGTATTTATACTCATACCAAGAATATAAACCATCTAAAACAACATTCTTATGCTTGATAGCCTCACGAATCTCAGGCTCTAAGAATTTAGCATAACAATCATCCCCATATTTTTTTCTTAAACTTTCGCGAAATTCCTTTTCACTCTTCCCATCAGGAGTTCTCTCAATTCCAGCTTTTTCCATTAATTGATAAGTAATACCCCCAAAATAAATCTTTTTCCAATTTTGACTTTCTAGATAATTAGTTATAATACTTTTCCCAGAACCACTCATTCCAATAATCGCAACTAATTTCATACTCTACTCTCCAGTCCTTCTTCATCACGAATTAGTTCAATCGCCGCAGCTTTTAAATCATCTAGGCTTCTATTTTCAATAACATAATCAAAATGTTGGTAATCATCTATTTCTTTTTCAGTAATATGATTAGCTTCCTCTTCTGATAATTCAGCATTAAAATTCTTACGAACTAATTTAATAGTAACAACATCTTCAAAATGTCTCTTTAAATCTTCAAACTCATGAACAAAACGAGCATCAGTAATAATAAAAACATCAAAGAAATTACTTAATATTTCTATATCATCATATAAACGATGTAATAAAAAGTCTTTCTTACCCATTTTTTCTCTAATAACTTCAATACCCATCTTTTGTAAAAATTCACGAGGCTTATCATCTTCATTACCATTCCAATTAAAATAATTTCTAGCATAAGAATATAAAGGTTCAGTTATTCTCATAACACAAGGTTTATATCCATAATCCTTAAGTTCTTCTCTAAGATATTCTCCAAAAGTAGTCTTTCCAGTTTTTGCTAGTCCACCAATCACATATAATTTCATACAATCCCTCCATAAACAAAAAAGGAAGATACCTAAGGAGTGCAAAAGCACGGTACCATCCTCTGTTTCTCTTTCTTCTGATAACGGATACCCGTAAGACTCAAAAAGTAGCTTCAAAACGATTCATAAACTCTTTTCACCAACCAGAGTCTCTCTAATATGAAATAATTCCTACTCATCTTTTTTCAACGTCTTATAAAACTCACAAATTTATTTTACCAAAAATAAAACTTAAATACAATAAAAGAAATTAATTATTTTCATATAAAGAGTTAATCTTTTGATTAAATAAAGAAGATCTTTCATAAATAAACACTACAATAACCTTAATACAAGCAATACAAGGTGTGGCAATAACCATTCCAAAAATACCAAAGAAGTGTTGGAAAACAAGTAATCCTAACATAATAGTAACAGGATGTAATTTCATAGTATGACCCATAATTAAAGGTTGGTAGAAATTATTTTCAAGTAATTGGACAATAATAATTGAAATACAAACACATATTCCTGTAAATGGTGATATTGTAAACCCAACAATAATTGCTGGTATTGCCCCAATATATGGACCAAAATAAGGAATAATATCAGTTAAAGCACAGAATAAAGCAAAGATAATAGGTGCTTCCAAACCAGCTAAAGTAAGTCCTACACATTGTGTTAAAAAAACTAAAAACATAACAATTAAAACACCTTGTACATAACCTCTTAAAGAAGTATTAATACGATGAGTTAATTCAAAATAACCATCTTTCCAATGATATGGAATAAGACTTTCAATTAGTTCTCTTACTTTTTCAAAATCAAATAATAGATAAAAACCAATCATTAATCCTAAAACTACATTTAATCCCCCACTAAAGATATTACGACCAATCATAAAAATATGTTTAGGTAACTCTGAACCAAACCCCATACCCCAGTCCGTAACACTAGCAGTAATATCTTTCTTTAATGCTTTAGCTTCAATCATATGATTAGGGTCTAAACGAGAAACAATATTAACAATAAAATCAGTCAAATTTTCAAAAATAGACGGAGCCGCTTTTACAAAATCTTTTACCTGACTAATCAAAGATGGAATAAATAAATAAAAACCTAAACAAAAAATACTAAGTAATATAACATAAACTAAAATACAACTTACAATTCTAGGAATTTTCCTATCAACCATCTTTTTAACAAGCGGTTCAAATAACCAAGCAATTAAAAAACCAATAAAGATAGGAGAAATAACTCCAAAAAACTCTTTTAAATAAAATAATATTTTCCATTCTTTCATAAGATAAGTAGCTAACAAAATAATACATACAATAGCCATAAAATAACCAATATTAATAATCTTTTTACCAGTATGTAATATTTGATTTAAACTATTATAATCAACTTCTTTATCTTTTACTTTTTCTCTTCCAAATCGAAACATTTTTCCACTCTCCTACTATTATTATATCATGTATTTTAACAATGAAAACACTTTTCAAAAAGAATTAAACAACCTTCATAGAAGAACGAATATCTTCTTCAGAAACATCATTATGTACTTTAACATCTTGTAAATCAGATTCTAAAATTGACAAATTATACATTCCCACTAAAGAACGTTCAAATATAGGTTTAGTAATTTTATTAGAAATCTCAAGATTCTTTTGAACTTGTTCTAAAAATTCTTCGTCAATAACCATAGAATCTATTAAATCATAACCATCTTTAACCAAACTCCCACAAATCATCATATTAATACCATTTTCTTTACGTTTATTATTAATTTGAATCACATTTCTAATACGTTTAATTAACTGATCTTGCTGAAAATTATTAATAAATACTGGTACATAAATAATCATAGACTGATCAATATTATGATCATCATCTTCTGTATTAAATAATCTGAAAACAATATCATTAGTATCCCTACAAAAAGAAAGAAGCCGTATATCCGAATTAGAAATTGAAATACGTCCAGCATACAACACCGATGAAATCGCAGACATCATATGTACATGATGTATACCAGAACCAGGAGCGACAAAGCCAGCTACTTGCGAAGGAGTAATAGCTTCTACCCCAATACCACCAACTCTTTTACCATATTTTTGGGGATCAGCTATACTATTATCAAAATAATCATTATAATTAACACTATTAATAAGAATATCTAAAAAATGAATTCTATTATTAAATGATAATGAATCATAATGATTAGCTCCCCAGAAAATCAAATCACTATCTTTAGAAGATATCTTCGCATTTAACTGTTCATAAAAATTTTTATTAAATGGAAATTTATTAAAATCTATATTATTAATCCTATCCAAAAAATTATTATCTTGAAATAAGCTAGAAATAAAATGCGCTGAATAATAATCAGACTCACAATAACTAGTTAAAAACTTCACAATAAAAGAAGAAGATTGAGCTAAACAAAACTTTCTACAAATAGTTAAATCAGAAGCATTTTGAAAATCAATATCCGCCAAAAGAGAAGCAATATTTTGAGAATAATAATCAGTTAAAAAATTAGAAGAAATGCTACCTAATTGATCTATGCTTGCAGAAAGAAGATAATCTTTTGGGAAAACAGTAAGAAAATCATAATGATTATTTCTAAACAATTCTATACACTGAAGAGAAATACTATTATTTTTAAAACAATCTCTAATGTAGTTATAAGCTATATAATCCATGAGTTGATTACCACATTTATCTAACAATTCATTAGTATTTAATTCAGCATACTGAGGCTGAGATTTTTTTAACTGCTGAAGAGCATTTTTTATTTCAGTACTAGAAAAAAATATATAATTACTATCTTTTTGAGGAATAATTCTTAATTTATAATCAATATATTGCTTAATTTGTGCTGAATATTTCTTAAGAATTAAATCATCAGTTAAATCAGCTACTTCAGAAGAAAATAATTCTCTTATATAATCAACAACTTCCTCTTTAGTAATATGTTTTAATTGAATCTCCTGCTGAATCATATCCAAGTCAGCAGAAACAAAATGAAAAATACCATTAAAATCTTGAGCATTTTTTACAGATGACAATAATTTTTCAATAATACTTTTAAAACTCATTATTAATCCTCCATATTATCACAATAAAAGAATAACACATAATAAGTAAAAAGAAAATATGCTATAATAAGAATGGTGATTGAAATGAAAACAATCAGAGAAGAAATAACAAATGAAATAGAAATAAAAAACTCAAGATTTATTACTAAAATCTATCAAACAGAAAAAGATAATATAAATATATTATTAGAATCAATAAAAAAAGAATATCCAAAGGCAACCCATTATTGTTATGCATATAATAGTAAAAATTATAAAAAATCATCAGATGATAATGAACCATCTGGTACAGCAGGAAAACCAATATTAAATGTCTTAGAAAAGGAACAATTAGAAAATGTCTTAGTAATAATAATTAGATATTTTGGAGGCATAAAACTAGGTGCTGGAGGTTTAATAAGAGCATACACCAAAGCTACTACTGAAGCCTTAAAAAAAGCTAATTACCTAGAAGTAACTGAAGCATATAAAATAAAAATAGAATTCCCCTATTCTGAAGAAAAAAACATCAATTACTTAATACAAAATAAAAATATAATAAAAAAAGATTACCAAGAAAATATAATATACCAAGTAATTATAGAAAAAGATAAAATAAATATACTAAATAATTACAAATATGAAATATTAGAAGATACTATAATAGAAAAAGACTCATAAGAGTCTTTTTTAGATTTTTTTCTTCTTTAAGAATATCTTAATAATATAGGACAGAAATATAGTCATAATACCTACAAAACACCATTTTAATATAGTATTAACAAGATCCATAGAACTAGTATATTTATCTATAATATCAAAAATACTTTCTGGTAAATATTTTCCTATAATAGTCGCAACATCTTCAAGACCAATATTATGTTTAATAAAAGCTAATATTCTTAAAAATATATCAACAATTGCCATAAAAAAAACAAATGATGAAAAACGTTTAAAAAACATTAAAACCAATAATAAACCAACTATAAGTACTAATAAATCAATATACATATAAATCCACCTACTCTATAATAATTTTATCATAGAAAGAACAAAAAGAAATAATAAGAATAAAAATATCATAAAAAAAATACATAATTATACATAAAATAAATGTTTCCTTTTGACAATAAAAAATATCTTTAGTATATTAATAATAGAGGTGTTGAAAATGGCCCACATAAATGATTCTACAATCTATTATAGTGATAAAGATCCGAATGAAATAAGAACTGGTAGAAGAACCAATAGAAAAAAAAGTATGTCTGAAAAAGAAGCAATTAGTAGATTTAAAAAATTTGGTTTAGTAACAGCTTTAACTTTAGCAATAGGAGTAGCAGCTATTACTCCTGGATTAGCAAAACAAATAGAAGAAAGTAATGACCTAAGAGCAGTAAAAATGTGGTTTAGACAAAATTATGTAGTTGAAAATTATGAAGAAATAAATGTTTCTTCAACAATAGAAAAAATCAATAATTCTTTTGAAGACCCACACTTAGCTGCATATTATATACATTCTACAATATCAGACCCAGAAGCAACCGATAAAATCATTAATAAATTAAACTTAGGAGAAGATTGGGAAAGTTACCGAGAAAGCTTAGGTTACAATTCAGATAATGATTATAATAAAGCAATGGCAGAAGTAGCACTTTACTTATCAAATGAACATCAATATGAAGAATATAAAGATGAATATAACCGCTATTTAAATCAAATAGAAGGTATGGTAAAAAGAGGCAATGAACAAACTGATAAAGAAGCATATTATGAAAATATCATAAATGAAAACACAGGAGGTCAAAAAAGATGAAACTAGAATTTGAAATAGCTGAAATTGATAATAAAGAGTATTACATAATGGCCGAAGTAACAAAAAAAGATATAACATATCTATTTTTATCCAATGTAAAAGATGAAAACGATACATTAATTGGAAAAACAACAAAAGAAGATAACAATTCAATTATAGTAGTAGATAATAAAGAAGAAGAAGAAATCGCTCGTAACTTGTTAAATAAAAAAATATTTATAGAACATTAAAAAAAGAATATTAATAAAAATATTCTTTTTTTATTCATCAACTTGGAAATCTACTACATCACCATTTTCTTGAACTAACTTAGTAATAGCTTCTTCAGCTTTCTTTAACTGTTCATCACATCTTTTAGCTAAATTCATAGCTGTTTGAAATTGTGTAATAGCTTCGTCTAAAGGAACATCTCCTGTTTCCAATTTTTTTACAATTTCTTCTAAGTTTTTTAAAGAATCTTCAAAACTAAGTTCTTTTTCTTTTTTTTCAGCCATATTTCCTCCTATAATACTTTAGTTTGTATAATACCATCATGAAATTCTATTTCTAATAAATCATCTTTTTTTATTTTTTTTGAACTATTTAATACTTTTCCCTCTTTTTTAGTAATTGTATATCCTCTTTTTAATGTTAATAGAGGACTAAGAGTTTCTAATTTAGATAATAAAGGAATAAATAAATATTTTTTCTGTTCTATTAATTGATAAGGATTTTGTAAGACATAAGAATTTTTAATTTTTAAAAAATCTTTTTCTTTTAAATTTACCTCTTGGATTAAACTAAATTTTAAACGTTCCATTAAATGATCGAACATTAATTCTTTAGCTTGATAAATCATAATAGGATTTTGAAAAATACTTCTAGATGTAAGTTTTGTTAAAATCTGACGATTTATTTTTAATTGATTCATCATTGTATGATTTAAACGAATAGTAACTTGATGTAAATAGTTTTCAATATCCGTAATTTGTGGAACTGCCATTTCCGCTGCTCCTGTTGGCGTTGGTGCCCTAAGATCAGCTACAAAATCAGCAATCGTAAAATCAATCTCATGTCCTACTGCGCTAATAACTGGTGTTTGACATTCAAAAATAGCCCTTGCAACTATTTCTTCATTAAAGGCCCATAAGTCTTCAATACTACCCCCACCACGGCCTACAATTAAAGTATCAAGTCCTGCTTGATCAGCTCTTTTAATTTGCTTAACAATATCTTCTTTAGCATCTTCTCCTTGCACCAAAGCAGGATATAAATATATTTCTGTTAATGGCCATCTTCTCTTAATCGTCGAAATAATATCTCTAATAGCCGCTCCTGTTGGAGCAGTAATAACACCAATTTTATTAGGAATTTTCGGAATTGGTTTCTTGTATATTTCTTTAAATAAACCCTCTTCTTCCAATTTCTTTTTTAATTGTTCAAAGGCTATATATAAGTTACCTACTCCATCTTCTAATAATTCATTAACATATATCTGATAGCCACCATTAGCTTCAAAAACACTTACTTTACCAGTTACTAATACTTTCATTCCATCTTGAGGAAGAAATTTTAAAGACTTAGTATTAGAAGCAAACATAACTGCATTAATCCTACTTGCTTCATCCTTCAAAGTAAAATAGAAGTGCCCCCTACTATGAGCTTTAAAATTAGATATTTCTCCTCTTAAAAAAACTTCATTTAAATGAATATCATTATCAATCTTATACTTAATATATCTAGTTAACTGTGTAACTGTAATATACTTATCATTCAATCTATCACCTTCAATCAAAAAGAGAAATATTATTTCTCTACATCATGATATATCTTATCAAGGACCCCATTAATTATCTTAGTAACAGCCTCATCACTATATTTTTTAGATAATTCAATAGCTTCATTAATACATACCACAGAAGGTGTATCAGTATGTACTAATTCATATATTCCTAAAGCTAAAATAGCTTGATCAACTTTATTTAGTCTATCATATTTCCAATCATGTAAATATTTATTTGCTAAATCTATAATATCATCTTGATGTGATAAAACACCTTCAATACAATCATTAACAAATTGATTTTCAACTTCTAATTGTTCATGAATTAATTCTTTTAAATCATAATCAATATTAGATTTTTGAAATAAAAACACTTGATAAAGTACTTTCATAATTACTTCTCTTAATTCACTTCTATTTTTCATAGTACCACCTAATTCATTTTACCATAATATAATAAAATTTCAAATAAATAATAGTTCATTCTTTTACCAAGTATAATAATCATAAAATATATTTATAAAGAAAAATAAAAAAAATAGATAATTCTATTTTTTTATAATAATTGTATATTATCTTACTACTCTTTTTCCCGCCTCTATAATTGATCTAGCACACATTGCATCATTTTCTCTTATTTATTTTCTCTTATTTTTTGAGCAAAAAATCTACTATTTCTTTCAGTTGATCTTTCAATGGCAACTTTTCCAAATTCCCGTAAGGCAAAAGATTGTACCATATCCAACTCATCATAGTCTTTTGCAGCTTCATGATATAAATCTTCTAAATCATATTCACTTAGTCCCTCTATTAAGTTCCAAGCTATCCATTGTCCTAATTCATATTCTGCATCTGTTAGTTTTCTAACAATTAAACTATCAATTGACGCACTATCCATATATTTTTTTAACTCATAAGCCTGATGATAAGTTAGTTTTTTATCGCTACGAATATAAGAGGCTATTCGAGATTCTAAGTCAATTTGATCAAGCCAACTTTTCTCTCCTTTAGTTAACTTGTTTTTTTCTAAAACTAGCTTATCATATTTTTCTTTTTGCTCACTAGGTATATATTCTAACCAACGTAACCACTCTGGAATAGCTGATCCCATAGCTAATGCAGTTTTGAAACTAATATATGGTACCCCTTTTTTAATCATTCTTCTTTCTGTAGCAGACCTTGCCCCCATTAATTCATCTCCCTTCCACATTGTCTTGTATGCTAACATATTTAAAATGATATGTCAAAAACTTTATTTATTTTGAATTTCTTTTTTTAAATCATATAAGAATTGTAAAGCTTCCATAGGAGTCATTTCTAAAGGATTGATAGCTTTTACTTTTTCTTCTAATTCATTTTTTTGAGGAACGATTTCTTCATCACTTAATTCAAATAAACTAGTTTGTGTAAAAGTTTCTTTTTTAATATTTTTCTTTTCATATATATTTAAAATTTCATCAGCTCTTTCAATTAAAGAAGTAGGAAGATGAGCAAGACTTGCTACATGAATTCCATAGCTCTTATCAACAGCCCCTGGTTTCACTTTGTGTAAGAAAGTAACTTTTCCATTCTCCTCTAAAGCCGAAACATGAACATTTTTTAATTGTTTTAAATCTTTTTCTAAAGAAGTTAATTCATGATAATGAGTCGAAAACATCGTTTTAGCATGAATTTTATCATGAATATATTCAAGTATTGCTTGAGCTAAACTCATACCATCATAAGTAGCAGTACCCCTACCTAATTCATCAAATAAAATTAAACTATTTTTAGTAGCTTCACTAATCGCATAATTAGCTTCTTTCATTTCTACCATAAAAGTAGATTCCCCACTAACTAAATCATCACTAGCCCCAATTCTCGTAAATATTTTATCAAAGATCGGTAAACTAGCACTTTTACAAGGTACAAAACACCCCATTTGAGCCATAATAACTGTGATAGCACATTGTCTCATATAAGTAGACTTCCCAGCCATATTTGGCCCAGTAATTAATAAAATATTAGTGGTCTTATCCATAACTATATCATTTGGGATATATTCAGATTTCATAACTTGTTCAACTACTGGATGACGACATTCAATTAATTTTAAACTTCTTTCATCTGTAATTTCCGGACGCGTAAATTTATAAGTATCTGAAACAATTGAAAAAGACTGTAACATATCAACTTCACTAATAATTTTAGCTGTCTTTTGTAAACCACCAACGTATCTCTTAACTACTTCACGAATATCCATAAACAATTTATATTCTAAAGAAATAATCTTTTCTTCCGCACCTAATATAATATTTTCTTTTTCTTTTAATAAAGGTGTAATAAATCTCTCACAGTTCGCTAAAGTTTGTTTTCTCTCATAACCAAACTCATCTTTAACAAGATTACATTGTCCCTTAGATACCTCAATATAATAACCAAATACTTTATTAAATCCAACTTTTAAATTCTTAATACCCGTTCGTTTTTTCTCTTCTTGTTCCATCTCTAAAATAAAGTCCTTAGAACCACTACGTATTCTTTTTAATTCATCTAATTCACTATTATATCCTTCTTTAATTAAATGGCCTTCATGCAAAGTAAAAGGAGCATCTTCTAAAATAGTACGATCAAGTAATGAATACAATTCCTCAAATGTTTCAATAGAAGAATCATAATGTAAATTATCTAATATTTTAGAAATAATAGGTAACTGTCCTAAAGAAGTTTTTAGTTGTAGCAAATCTTTAGCATTTAAATTACCATAAGTAATTCTTCCTACTAATCTTTCCAAGTCATATACATTACTTAAAGCACTTATTAAATCATCTCTTAATATAAACTCACAACTAAGTAAAGAAACCATATCATATCGCTTCATTATTTCTTTTTTACTTGTTAATGGATTTAATATAGTATTTTTAAGCATTCTACTACCCATAGCAGTCTTACATTTATCTAAAAGCCATAATAAAGAATATTGTCTTTCTCTATTACGAAGAGTCTCTACTAATTCTAAGTTTCTTTTAGTATTGGCATCAAACTCCAAGTACATTGAACTCTTTACTATTTGACAAGGTTGTAAATGATGCAGATCTCCCTTCTTAGTATCAATAATATAACGAATTAAATGCTTTAAAGTTTGAACAATTCTTAAATCTTCTATCTCATCATAAATGTAAGAATATTCTACATCTTCTTTTTCATCCTTTAAAATAGTAACTAATACTTCATAATTTGTTCTTAAAGAATCTACTAATTCTCTATTAATCGCATCATTTACAATAACCTCACGAAATCCCATCTTAGTAATTTCATGAATAACTTTATCATCTTCCCCATCTACTAAAGAAGCATATACTTCCCCTGTCGATATATCAGCATAGCTTATCCCATAGCAATATGGAAAAGCGTATATATTCGCAATATAATTATTACTCTTAGAATCCATATTAGAATCAATTCTAGTACCCTTTGTTACTACCTGAATAACATCTCTTTTAACCATTCCTTTTGTTTCTTTAGGATCTTCTAATTGTTCTACAATTGCTACTTTATATCCTTGATCAACTAACTGATCAACATATGTAGAATAAGCATGATGAGGAATCCCACACATCGGAACTCTTTCTTCTAGTCCCGCTTGTTTACCTGTTAATGTTAACTCAAGAATCCGCGAAGTTAAAATAGCATCATCAAAAAACATCTCATAAAAATCACCTAAACGAAAAAAGATGATACAATCCTCATATTGATCTTTAATATCCATATATTGTTGCATCATAGGACTTAACTTACTACGATCAACTTCACTTCTCTTCATGTCACATCACCAAGTACTATTATATCAAAAATAAAGAAAAAGAAAACAAAGTTTTCTCTTCCATTATAATTATTTATCTTTATAAATTTCTTGATCAGCTAAACCAGCAATCCGTAAAGCACAATATAAAAACAATAAAATTACCCCTAATATTATTCCAATAATATATTTCATAATCCCCCTCCCAATAATGTTTTAACACATTATTAAAAAGAACAAAAATCTTACTTTTTTATAATTGAACTATAAAATATACTAAAAAATTAAAATTAAAAAAAAAGAAGCTTCAAATTATTGAAAACCTCCTATATTTTATATCATAAATCCATATCCATTATTTTTTTTCAAAAAAAAGGAAATACAATTAATCTTAACCTATTAAAGTATTTCCTTTTGTAGTTATAATATACCACATTTTTTAAATTTTTTCAAGCTTTTTCAAGCAAATCACTTCTTGGAAAGGTATTTTTAGATTACTAATATAAATCAATTTATGAACTAAATCAATCTTATTAATAACCCCTATCATCTTCATATATTCGGTATAATTATAATATGTTACCTCTACAAAATCACCAACAAGTAACTGTTTAAATTGTTCGTTTAAAAAATCTTCATAATCAATTCCTAGTATTTTCTTTTCTTCTACATGTTTCTCGGCTAGTTTTAAAGCCTCTCTAAAACCACTTAAAGCATCAAATGGCATAAATTGACTAGCACGATTAACTCTATTCAGCATTATGACCTCCTATTAAACGATTTCTTTGCTTTTGGGTAGCTCCTGGTAAATAAGAAATAGCCCTTAATAGAGAATTTTTTCCAAACTTATTATGAATCGAATTTGTAACTTTTTCTAACTCCCTATCCTTTTCTTTTTTTTGAACATCTTGAAATAAACTTATTTGTTCTGTTTTTACTTTTTCTAATTTTCCAAAGAATAAACCGATCCTCCGAACAGGAACATTTTTCTCAATCAAAAAATCATATTTTACTAAAACTTCATGTAGAATTTCTGTATATTGATTAGTAGATTCAGAAAAAGAAACACTATATTTTAATGGCGGAATCTTTTCTTTTGAATAACCAATATATACACTAATATGTTTAGTAAAAAGATTTTTAATAACAAGTTGACAAACTAATTGATCAACCATTTCAGTTAAGACTATTTTAGCTTTTAGATAGTCATAATCTTCATAAAGGATTTGACTCATCGAAAGAGAATTAGCTTTAGGACGATAATTCTTAATATCACTAATTGTACAAGACTCTCTACCGTAAGCATGATCAATTAATAATTCAGCATTAATGCCAAATTCCTTATACAAAGTATTAGGATTAGCTAAAGTAATATCTCTCATTGTTTTAATATTATACTTTAAAAGTCTTCTTTCTGTTCCCTTCGCAATTTGCCAAAAATCTGTTAAAGGTAAATGATCCAATAATTGTTCTTGATACAGTTTTTCATCTAAATAACCAATGCCATCTTCCTGATGTTTAGCTATTATATCTAAAGCAATCTTAGCTAAATATAAATTAGTACCAACTCCAGCAGTTGCAAAAATACCAGTACTTTGATAAATATCTTGCATAATCTTTTTTGCAAGCTCTACACCTGTTAAATGATAATAATGCAAATAATTTGTAACATCTAAAAACGCCTCATCAATAGAATAAACATGTATATCCATGGAATCAACATATTTTAAATAAATCTTATAAATCTTCACAGAGTATTCAATATATTTTTTCATTCTAGGTTTAGCAACAATTGGCTTAACATCCTTAGGAATCTCATATACTCGACAACGATTAGAAATACCCATACTCTTCATTTTAGGAGTAATAGCCAAACAAATAGCTCCGCTTGCTCTACTAGGATCAGCAACTATTAAATCAGTTTTAAATGGATCAAGCCCTCTTTCAACACATTCAACTGATGCATAAAAAGTTTTTAAATCAATACATAAATAAACATGTTCCATAATATCACCAAAATTATTATAAAACATCTGTTCGTTTTTTACAATAACAAATCAAATATATTTTCGATTTGTTTGACAAAAAAAGTAGGAATTTACTTCCTACTTCCACTCTTTATAAAGATAAATTCTTTATGTAATAAATAATATAACCCTAATAGAATGAAACCAATTGAAATAAGAGGAATATGTTTAATAACCCCTGTATCTACAACGGGTACTACTTGTAAAACTTCACCACTTGTCAAAGGACTAGGGCTAGATTCAACCACTAATTCTCTTGAATATACTTTTCTAAAGAATTGCTCTGTCTCCTCAGCCACAACCGTTAAAGTAGTAGAACCAGGCGCTACAATAGTAACCAAAGCTTCTTGGTCAATTGTTGCCACCTCTTCATTACTAGATGAGTAGAACAGATCACCATTTCCTATCTCATGATCTACTTCTAATTGATAAGTACCAACAGAATCCAATACCTTAATAGGTGTAGTATCTTCTTCATTTTTAGTAAGAATTTGTTCACCCTTAGTAACATTTAAAGAATAACTAGTAACAGTTCTTAAATAATTATCTGTTTCAGCAGCAATTGCTGAAATAGTTGTTTCTCCAACATTACGAATAGTAACATTACCACTATTATCAACCACTGCTACAGCCTCATTAGAAGATTGATAAGTAACTCTACCATCTCCCACAGTTCGAACAGCCACTACTGAAAAATCATCATCAGTGTACTTCTTTAAAATGCTTGTTTCAGAGAAAGTAATAGTTTGAGCTTTCTTATGAATCGTTAAAGCATAACTAGCAGTAGTCTTAGCATATAAAGCAGTTTCACTAGCTTCAGCAGTAATAGTTACAGTACCAGCTTTTAAAATCACAACTTTACCATTTTGATCAACAGTGGCGATATTATTATCACTAGAAGAATAAGTAACAGTACCATCACCTACTGAATGATGAGCTGTAATAGTAAACACTTCATCACCATATGTTTTTTCAACTGAATTATAATCAAATGTTAATGTTTGGGCACTCTTTGGTGAAACAGTTAAACCATAACTAGCTGAAATAGCTGAATAGTTAGCAGTTTCACTAACAGAAGCTACAATCGTTGTATCTCCAACTCCAACAATTGTAACAACTCCAGAATTATCAATAGTAGCTACATTCTGGTTAGAAGAAGAATAAGTAATTTCACCATCTACTACATCTCTATTTAACTCGTTTGTAAAAGAACTAGCACCCTCAACTTTAGAAATAGAAGATTGTCTAAAAGAAATACTTTGAGCTTTCTTTGCTATATTTACTGTATAACTAGCACTTGTCTCCGCAAAACCAGCTGTTGCTGAAGCGGTTGCCGTAATAACAACACTTCCATCTCCAACATTATGAATTGTAACATTACCATTATTATCAACTGTAGCAATATTATTATCACTAGAAGAATAAGTAATAGTACCATCGCCTAAAGTACGATTCAAATTTACTTTAAATACTGCATCCCCATATGTTTTATTAACAGAAGACTGAGCAAATTCTAACTCTTGTAAACTCCTTGTAACATTTAAAACATAAGATGCTGATCCTTCATAAAAGCCATCGCCTTTAGATATTCTAGCTGTAATAGTTGTATAACCAACTCCCTTAGTAGTAACCGTACCGTTATTATCAACAATTGCTACTGCTTGGTCACTAGAAGAATACTCAATAGACCCATTAGATTCAGTCAAAGCTGGATATGAAAAACTTCCAACTGTATATGGTTTACTAATACTTTCATTATTATTAGGAAAAGAAATATCTGTTTTTTGAGTAGTTAATTCTCTAATAAATATTGATACAGTATTACCATAATTATCATAAGGATTAATATAAAATGAAGCTTTCTTATCATCAAAAGTCTTTGATAAAGAATAACGATCAGAAGATAATGTCCAACCAGAATAAGAACGGAATTGAGAACTACTAGTAATCGTAACAACAGTATTTCTATTACCTTCATCATAAGAAACCGAATAACGAAGAGGTACATTTATATTTACATAATCAAAACGATAAAACTTATAATTATTTGTACTATCATGATCCCCAGCATAATAGCCTAACCAAGCTAAACCATTTCTAAAACTAATACCTGCAAGATCTCCAATATTTAAATCATCAACATAATAAATTCTCTCTAGTCTTCCAAAATCATTTTCTGGACTGCCATCTTTTTTAAATTTAGCATTATAAACATAAATACGAGCAGTATTAGCTTTAAATCCATATAACTGGTTACTACTAGCAGGCCCATCATCAGTTGCTACATAATAGACATAACCATTTTGATATTCTAAGTCTTGCCCAGTTATATAGTGTGGGACATCAAAAGAATATAATTTTTCAAAACTACTATTCGTAAAATAAACTCTTCGTTTTGAATGAACAACATAATATTTTTTATCATAATCATAACCAATAGCTGAATAACTATCTGAAGAAACATCATAAATATTAGATCTCTCTAAAGTATCTGCATCATATTCATATATTTTAGAATAACTATCAGGCCCAACAACTAAGATAGAATTGTTATTAGAATTATATGTAACACCATTAGCATGTCCAATAGAATCATAAAGAATATTATTAAAAGTAGAATACTCACTACCATTACCATTATAAGAGAATAACAAACCTTTATTAGGATTATTACTATTATAAGAGCCAAAAACAAGTTTAGAATTTGAAACAGTAAATCCTTGCAATGAACGATAAGTATAATCATCATAAGTATCAGAAGCAGCCTGATAAGTAAACTCGCTAGCCCCCCTAATAATATTAGAAATATCTATTTGTTCTTGTGATTTAGTCAATAATTCTTTTGAAATTTCAATCATAGGTCTAACACCACGTACCTCTGATTTAAGAATAATTTCATTTTTACCATATTCATTAATCGTATAAGCCCCATCACCAACAGCAGAATTACCACTTAACCAGTAACCATGAGTGTTTGTTGTAACTTGGTTCATAACATACATAGTATTAGTTGCTAAATCATAAGCAGGATAACCACCATCAACATCAATATTAATAGAATTAGGAATATTAGAACCTAATTTCATAATAGATGTAATAATATCTTCACTAGGTAAAGAAACATTCCCTGAATATCGTGTCCAATTACTAGTAGCTGAACTTAAAATAGAAGATGCTTCAGTATAAGTACCGCTTCCAAGATCATGATCCAATAATAATTGAATCGTACTACTAGAAGTAGAATCATTAGAATTTAAAACTATAAAACGATAGCAAGTACTATTAGGATTATATATAGTCCAATAGTTGGTCTCATTACATGTCTTAGCAGATACAGGATCAAAATAAGCATAATCCTCTAATGTATATTTATCATATGCTAAAACAGAAGGAATCCCTATAAAAAAAGCAATTAAACTAAATAATAATAAATATTTCTTCTTCATACACTCACCTACTATAAATATTTTATAATGAATTTAAAATAAAAGAAACCCTAAAATAAAAAAAGTTCTAAAAGAAACTTAGAACTATAATTTTAATTTATCATATAAATCAGGATAATTATCTTTAATAACTTTATTATATTGTATTTGAAATAAACCAATACAACAAAAATAAGTAATTATAAAGATAATAAAACAAATAACTAGTAAAAAGCATAACATCCATTTAAATAAATCTATATTTCCATTAGTTATATAAATAGAATAACTAACAAAAAACATAGAAAAAGCTACAGCAATTGAAAGAATAATAAGAATCTTTTTCTTTTTTTTATGTTCTTCTAATAATTTATTATGTATTTCTTCTAAAGATTCCAAAGAAATATTTTTTGAAATAAGATTTTCTTTAAAATGATTATCTAAAGCTCTAAACCAAAAAGTCATAAAACAATTCCTTTCTATTTTTGAAATTGTGAATTATAAAGTTTAGCATAAAAACCATTTTTCTTTAATAATTCATCATGATTTCCTTGTTCTACAATATTACCTTCATCCATAACTAATATTAAATCTGCATTTTTAATTGTACTTAGACGATGAGCAATAATAAATGAAGTTCTTCCTTCAGTAAGCTTATCCATAGCCTTCTGAACTAATTCTTCAGTACGAGTATCAACATTAGATGTAGCTTCATCAAGTATTAAGAATGGTGCATCCTTTACCATACCACGTGCAATAGTAAGTAACTGTTTTTGCCCAGATGAAATAGCTTGATTATCTCCTACTTCTGAATCCAAACCACCAGGTAATGTATGGATAAAGTGATCAATACCTACAGTTTTACATACATCCCATATTTGTTCATCTGTAACTTTCTTTTTATTATAACGAATATTATCACGAATTGTACCATCAAATAACCATGTATCTTGCAATACCATCACAAATAGATCATGGATATTATTTCTTTTCAAATCATGAATAGA
>JAEEGL016016662.1_pt1 | contig 28054 bp, 30 predicted proteins | sample 9134231 | NCBI WGS metagenome assembly JAEEGL01 (sample SAMN16246548, study PRJNA631951) | gut metagenome | biome: gut microbiome; feature: rumen; material: fiber-attached | host: Bos | place: Iran: Karaj | collected 2018-10
AATACACCTCCTTATTTTAGTTAGGAATGCCATAAAAAAGTCCTATTTATGCACAGACAAATAGAACTTTGTTAAACTAGTTTAAGTTCCTCGGTAGGATTTATTTTTATACCTACTGTCTATGGCACCAATAAATTGCTTTTATTATAATCTATAAAATCCTATTTGTCAAAAGTGTTATCAACTTTGATTCCAGGACCCATAGTTGAAGCTATAGATATATTTTTAATATAATCACCTTTTAATGTTGCAGGTTTAACTCTAAGAATTTGAGCAACAAAGGCATCTAAATTAGCTAATAAATCTTCTTCTGAAAAAGATGCTTTTCCAATAACTCCATGTACATTACCAAAACTATCAGTTCTATATTCAACTTTACCAGCTTTAACTTCTTCAACAGCTTTAGCAACATCCATTGTTACTGTTCCAGTTTTTGGGTTTGGCATTAATCCTTTTGGTCCTAATACTCTACCTAATTTACCAAGTAATGGCATCATATCTGGAGTAGCAACCATTGTATCAAATTCAAACCAATTTTCCTTTTCTATTTTTTCTAACATATCAGTATCACCAACGAAGTCTGCTCCAGCGTCTTTAGCTTCTTGAGCTTTAGGACCTCTAGCAATAACTAATACTTTCTTATCTTTACCAGTTCCTTTAGGTAAAACAATTGCTCCTCTTAATTGTTGATCAGCTTTCTTAGTATCTAAGTTTAATCTGATAGCAACTTCAATTGATCCATCAAATGAACTAGTAGAAGTTTCTTTAACTAACTTTACAGCTTCTTCTTTTGAATACATTTTAGTTCTGTCAACTTTGTTAACAGCTTCAACATATTTTTTACTTCTCTTTCTCATTTTAATTTCCTCCTTATGTGGTCTAAGCGGATTTAATTCCTTCCACATAGGTATAACCTATATGTAAAATAATTTATTATTCTTGTCCTTCTACATTAATTCCCATATTCTTAGCAGTACCAGCAACAATCTTCATTGCTTCTTCTACTGTATATGCATTTAAATCTGGTAATTTAATTTCAGCAATCTCTTTTAAAGTAGCTTGTGAAATAGTTGCTACTGTAGTTTTACTTCCATTAACTGAACCTTTATTGATTTTAGCATATTTCTTTAATAAGAAACTTGTAGGTGGAGTTTTGATAATAAAATCAAAACTTCTATCTTCGTATATTGATATTTCAACTGGTAAAACGTCTCCCATTTTTTCTCTAGTTGCATCATTATACTTAGTACAAAAATCTTGTAAATTAATTCCTGCAGGTCCTAAAACAGTTCCAACTGGTGGAGCTGGTGTAGCTTTTCCAGCAGGGATTTGTAATTTGATTTTCTTTACAACATTCTTTGCCACGAAAAACACCTCCTATAATAGTATTAATTTTTTCGCAAGTGGTTCACGATAATCCTTTTAATCTCCCACTTCTAATTTATATTATATTAAAATATAAATCGACTAATTCATAATAGCATAATATCCCCATAAAATCAAGAAAAAAATGCACTAAAATGCATTTTTATTTTTAATAGTTTTCTGCTTTAATTTCCATATAACTTTCTGGATGTTTACATACAGGACAAACTTTTAAAGCTCTTTTACCTTTATAAACATGTCCACAATTTCTACATACCCATATTTTTTCTTCATCACGCTCAAAAACTAAGTTATTTTCTATATTTCCTATTAGCTTCATGTATCTTTCTTCATGATGCTTTTCGATAGCACCAACTTGTTCAAAAAGAACTGCTATTTCTTTAAATCCTTCTTCACGTGCAGTTTCAGCAAATGTCTTATACATATCTGTCCATTCGTAATTTTCCCCATTAGCTGCATCCTTTAAATTTTCAAGTGTTGATGGAACATCTCCACCATGTAATGCTTTAAACCATAATTTAGCATGTTCTTTTTCATTTCCGGCTGTTTCCTCAAATATAGCAGCTATTTGCTCATAACCTTCTTTTTTTGCTTTAGAAGCATAATATGTATATTTATTTCTAGCTTGACTTTCTCCTGCAAAAGCGGCCATTAAATTTGCTTCTGTTTTACTTCCTTTTAATTCCATCATAATACCTCTTTTCTTTAAAAATATTATAACATTTAAAAAAAGTAATGACAACATTACTTTTTACATTTTAGTTACTTGTACTAAATCTACTTCAACAGGTGTTTCTTGTCCAAATAAATCAATAAGAACAGTAAGTTTTTCATTATCTTTATCTTGACTTTCAACTTTACCAAACATACCTTTAAATGGACCATCTATGATTGAAATGCTATCCCCAACTTCTACATCAGTATTAATTGGTTTTACATTTTCTACACCATCACCAATAAATTTCTTAACTTCTTCTGGTGAAAGAGGAATTGGTTTAGCTCCTTTACCGGAAGATCCAATAAATCCTGTTACTCCTGGAGTATTACGAACAACATACCAAGCTTCATCACTCATAATCATTTGAATTAAAACATAACCTGGAAACATCTTACGAACTTTTTCTTTTTTAACACCATCTTTAATTTCTACTTCAGTTCTCTCTGGAATAATAACCTTAAAAATATTATTTTCCATTCCCATACTTTCACGTCTTGATTCTAAATAATCTTTTACTTTTTGCTCATGTCCAGAATATGCATTAACAACATACCACAATTTTTTTTCTTCTTCCATTAGAATAGCCTCCTTAAAAATGCAAATATTGCATCCAATCCATAAAAGAATAATCCAAAAAATATTAACATAACTATTGTGATGCATGAATACTTAACCAACGTTTTACCATCTGGCCAACGAACTGTTTTAGCTTCTTTTTTTACCCCTTTAAAAAAGCTTTTAATTTTTTTCATAATTCCTCCAAAAAAAAACACTTTCATGTGATATCTAAATATTATCATAAATATCTATGCATTTCAAGTATTTTTTTAATTAATTTCTAATATATCTTCTATATTTATTCTTTCACCATCTATAGTCAATAAATAATCTATACTTTTAGATACAATTATATAATCTTTTTCACTATACTTAGTTTTAATATGAAATTTCTTTTTATATATAAAATCATTTGATTTAAATAAAATATCTATTTTATTTCTGATATCATTAATATTAATATGTTCATAAGTAATATCGTCTTTATCTTTATAAGAATAATAAACCTCATCATTATGACTTATCTTTTTATTTATTTTATTAATAAAAATCTTAGGTAATTTATTCATTTTATTCACCTAAGATATTATATTATGTTAATAATCTAAATATTCTTTTCTTTTAATATCTCTTTCTTTTACACTTTCGCGTTTGTCATATATTTTTTTACCTTGACATAAACCAATCTCAACTTTAACTTTTCCATGACTAAAATATAATTTTAATGGGATTAATGTTAATCTTTTAAGGTCTATTTCATTTGATATTTTAATTATTTCTTTTTTATGAAGTAATAACTTTCTTTCTCTTCTTTCATCATGATTAAATATATTACCTTCTTCATATTTACCTATATACATATTCGTTAAATATATTTCACCATTTTTACATCTAGCATATGAATCATTAATATTAGCATTTCCATTTCTTATACTTTTAATTTCAGTTCCTTTAAGTTCTATACCTGCTTCATATGTTTCCTTAATAAAATAATCATAATGAGCTTTTCTATTAATTATTTCCATATTACAACTTCCTTACTAGAGTAAAATTTACTTCTCTTCTTTCTGGATAAGCTCCATTACAAACAACAAGTATTCTATCACCATATCTTAAATACATTCTACCATTTTTAGAATATCCATATAGTTTTTCATTAAAATCTAAATGAGTTGCTATGGTTTTTTTATGTTCCTCAATAAATTGATATCTTTCTTCATCACTTTCAAGTTTCATAAAATCTCTAGCATCAATTTCTTCTAGATAAAAATCTACTTTTCCATCAATATAATTGTCGGTTCTTGCAAAAAAACTACCATTCATTATACCATCAATATTTGCTTCAAATGTGGATCCCATTTTATCTTCTAAGTATAAAGCATTTATATAATCTTGAACTGCATATTCACATTTTTCAGCTTCCTGTTCACATAAAGATATTCTCTCACATATTTCATCTAAATAATTACCCCAAAATTTCAAAGTATCTATATCATATTTTTTCTCAACAATGAAAACTTTAAACATAGTATGAACTAATAAATCAGCCATTCTTCTTATTGGAGAAGTATAATGACAATATAAATCACTTGCTATACCAAAGTGCCCATAATTTACAGGAGTATATTTAGCTTTTTGCATACATCTTAATAATTTATCACTAAATGCACTATAATTATTTTTATCCTTCAATGTTTCTAAAATCATTTCCAAATCATGACTAGATACATTTTCAGGATCAATATTATAGGGAAGTACAATTCCATATGCATTTAACATATTTATAAAATCTTGTACTTTTAATGGATTAGGTTCCTCATGCGTTCTATATACAAATGGGGTTCTTGCTGTAAATATTTCAGATAACTTATTAACCATAAATGATGCGAATGCTTCATTAGCATAAATCATCATATTTTCAATCAATTCTTCTGCTGGTCTTTGAATTCTTGGCTTAATATCTATTATTTTATCATTTTCATCAAAATAATTTTTAGGTTCCCTTCCATCAAAATTTACTTTTCCACGCCTTTTAAGAGCAGACTTCATTATTCTTGATGCTAAATAATTATTTAAAACAACTTTTCTAGTTGGAATATTTACTTCATTACCATGTTTAAATTCTGTATCCTTATTAACTTTTAATAATTCATCAACTGTTATATTATATTTAAATGCTATCTTCTCTATATCCTCATTATCTTTAACAGTATATTTTAAAGTCGTATAATCTTTTGTGTCTTCAGTATATTTACTATCTATTATATCTTGTACAGCATCATAATTCATTTTTTGCTTAGATTTGATTACAGAAGTAAATACATCTATATTTGTTTTTTCTCCACCTGGAGTAAGTTCAAATTGAACTGTAAGAGCAAATCTATCCTCATTAGGATTTAATGAACATATACCATTTGATAATTCTATTGGAAGCATTGGACCAACTTTATTTCCTAAGTAATCTGAGTTACCTTTAAATTCTGCATACTTCCATATCTCACTACCCATTTTAACATAATGGCTTACATCCGCTATAGCTACCGTTACTAGGAAATTACCATTAGGAAGTATAACTGTGTTAACAGCATCATCTATATCTTTTGTATCTTTACCATCTATAGTTGTAATAGTTTCTCCTCTTAAATCAACTCTTCCAGATTCAAGTCCTTCTAATACTTCTTCTTGTGTAAGATATGTTTTAAATTGCTTTGCTTCTTCTAATACTTCTTTTGGAAAATCCAATCTTCTTCCAAATTCACTTGCTATTATAGCAATTGGTGTGTCCATACCAGCAGCATTCTTATGTCCAACAACATAATCTATTTTTGCCATTACCTGTCCCTTTGAAATATCCCTAATATAATCCAAGTGAACAATTAATCCATCTACTAAATTAAAACCCGTATTTTCAATATCATCAATTTCTACAAGATATGGTAAATCATCTAACATTCTAATACTAAATTTACCATTATTATTTACTACTTCTCCAAGACCACGTCCTAATGAACGTTTAAGTATTCTTACTACTTTACCCTCATGTTTTTCTCTATTAGTGTAATCCACTAATACTACATCTTTATCACGAGCACCATTCATATGAAGACGATTTATAAAAATATCTTCCTCATTTTTAACTAATACATGTGCATTCCCTTTTGCATGTTCGTCAATAACTCCATATAAAAGTTCATTTTTTACATATCCATTGTTATTAGTAAGCCTTATAAGTCCTTCCTGGCATAGTTCTTCCACAATACTGCTTATCTCTTTATAATCTTCAACAGTATTTATAGGTTTAACTATATTAACAATTTCCGTTATATTTAAACTCTTATCAGAGTTCTCAATTATTTCTAGTATCTTTTCTCTCATACTATTACCTCATCTTAATTTTATCATATAAATTAAAAAGTTCATATAAAATATGAACTTTTTTAACACTTTTTTATATAGATAAAATAAATGAAATTAATATAAATGCAAAACCTAATATATAAGTTAACCTAGTAATAATAACTTCAAGTCCTCTTTCTTTGGTTTTACCTAACAATATATTATTTCCACCAGTAATAATTTGACTAGCATCACTAGCTTTATTACTTTGAAGTAGAACAATCATAATAATCAATACTGATATTACTATTAATAATGTTTCCATATATCTCTCCTTGCCAAAATATTATATAATATTTTATTAAATTTTACAATATTATTTCAATAAATATTTTCTTGAAAGTATTCTATCATCTGATGTATATTCTATTATATATTTATTATTTCTTTCTCTTTGGTCTCTATTATTATTGGCTCTTTTATACTCTCTTTTATTTCTTTATAATAGTTCATTTAAGACCTCCTAATAATATAATTAGAAAGTTTTACTTATTACATTACAAAAAAAGAATACTTTTAAAAGTATTCTATATAATAAATAATACCAATTTTTAATGAATCCTGACATTAAGGTGTGAATGTGTTGACGACTATAACTGGGCGAACACCAGCACCACTACCCATACTAGCGCCGCTAGTATTATAGTTTCCTGCATATATACGATGCACATGAGTTGTTTTCGACGCAGATCCCAGCCAATATGACCAATTGCCTTTTATTGTGCTTGATAAAGAAGTAACTTCTTCACGGGTTAATAGCCTTCCTGTTATATTGTTAATAGAGCCAATTCTCTTTATTGTATTTACATATTCTTCCACATAATATGCAATAGTATATCCATTATCATATACTGCTCTTAAAGTGCCTTCAGATGAGGTATATGCCCCATAACTTGGTGCCACAGTTGACATACTGTTATTATATACATATGGATAAGGTGATGAATAATTTTCTGTCTTTCCAGCTTCATTTGATGCATTGACATATTCGCTCTTTAAGCCTTTAATTCCTGTACATCTAGTTGATGTCCCAGATCCACTCCATGCACAATCATAATTATCCCAATATCCTTTTCCTGAAAATGCTACTACTCCTATACGTTCAGTACATCCACTATAATATCCTTTTGCTGTTTCACTTTGTAAACCATATCCTTCATCATTTGTAGTTAATTCTTTTGCGAACGTCCAGGTGCTTCCACCATCACTACTATTATAAACTCCTCCTACTAATATATTATATTTTGCAAGTAATACCATTTCACTTGAATTACTGCTTATTACATAGAAGTGTTCTGTATCTATTGCCACTTCGTCTCCTACTGTTATGCTTCCTTCATTTTGTCTATTTACAAATCTTATAGGTCCACATTCTAATAAATATTCGCCATCTATTTCAGCAATATCATCACTACTTGTTTCACTTACTATTCCATTGCTTTCATATTTATAACTTCCGTTTGTTGCTTTAAAATCTATTATTTTCCCTTCTCCATTTATTGTTATACAATAATTTAATTCTGAATTGCCTGCTAGACTTAGTGGATTAGATTCTTTACTATATATGGCAGCTTGCCCTCCACTTAACAGATATTGTTGCTTTGTTGTTCTTATTATTGTATTTAACTCATTATTAAAGGTATCTTTTCTTGCTTGATTAAACATTCTTAGTACTGCAGGAAGTGCCATTATTACTAAGATTGCTAAGATTGCTATTACTGCTAGTAATTCTACTAATGTAAATCCTTTTTTATTCATATTACCTCTATTTATTCTCTAATTCTTCTTCTATTTTTAATAATCTATTAAATTTACAAATTCTTTCTCCCCTTGATACAGAACCCGTTTTAATAAATGGTATTCCAAGAGCAACTGCTGCATCAATTATAAATGTATCTGTTGTTTCTCCACTTCTGTGAGACATAATACATGTATAATTATTTTGCTTTGCTAAAACTACAGTTTCTAATGTTTCATAAAATGTGCCAATTTGATTTGGTTTAATTAAAATCGAATTACATAATCCATTCTTAATACCATTTTCTAATTCTTTTTTATTTGTTACAAATAAATCATCACCAACAATATTTATTTCTTTACCCAATCTATCAGTTATTAATTTAAATCCTTCATAATCATTTTCATCAAACGGATCTTCTATTGATATAATTGGATAATTCTTAACTAAATCCAAATAATAATCTAATAATTCTTCTTTTGTTAGTGATTTATCTTCTATTTTATATGTTTGAGTTTGTTCATTGTATATAGAAGATGCCGCGACATCAAGAGCAATAAAGACATCTTTTCCTGGAACATAACCAGCCGTTTCTATTGCTTTAATTATATAACTTAATGCAGTTTTATTTGTTTCCAAGTTTGGCGCAAACCCACCTTCGTCTCCAACTGATGTAACAAGTCCCTCGTTATCTAATAATTTTTTTAATGCATGAAATACTTCACTTGCACATCTAAGTCCCTCTTTAAAAGATTCTCTTTTAGGAACTATCATAAATTCCTGAATATCTAAATTATTTTTAGCGTGCATTCCACCATTAACAATATTAAACATTAGTCTAGGTATATGTTTTTCTCTAGAATTTAAATACTCGTATATTTCTTTACCACTTTCTAAAGCAGCTGCTTTAATACATGCAAGCGAAACGCCAAGTGTTGCATTAGCACCTAATTTAGATTTGTTTGGAGTACCATCTAATTCTATCATTTTCATATCTATTTCCTTTTGATGAGATACTTCCATTCCTAATACAGCATCTTTTATTAAAGTATTAACATTATTAACTGCTTTTAATACTCCTTTACCACAATATCTTTCATCATTATCGCGAAGTTCTAATGCCTCTCTACTCCCAGTAGAAGCACCACTTGGCACTGCTGCAATTCCTATAAATCCTTTTTCAGTTTCTACTTCAACTTCAACAGTTGGAAAACCTCTAGAGTCTAAAATTTCTCTAGCATGAACATTAATTATCTTACTCATATAGTCTCCTTTATATTTTTACAAATATATTATACTATTTTTTTAAATAATATGCTATAATTATTTTGTTAAAAAGGGAGTGGAAATATGAAAGTACAAGATATAGATGGTGATACTTTTAATGAGTTTGCTAGTAAACATATTCTTAAGAATTTTTTTCAAACAAAAGAATATGGTGAAATTATGCGTCATAGCGAATTTTCAGTAAGATATATAGGTGGATTTGTTAATAATGAAATTGTTGCTGCTTCTCTTATCTTATATAAATCTATAGCGCCTAGTATTAAATATGGATATGCTCCCCGTGGGTTTTTAATAAATTATTATGATACTGAACTTTTAAAAGAATGGACTAAAAAATTAAAGGATTTTTTCTTTTCTAAAGGTTATGCGTTTATAAAAATTAATCCTGAAGTAACATTTGCTACTGTGAATTTTGATGAAAAAACTAAAGTTATAAATTCTAAAAGTGAAGAATTAATAAAAATACTAAGAGAATGTGGATATGATAAATTAAAAGATAATTTGTATTTTGAATCACTACTTCCAAAATATACTCCTGTTATTAATTTACCAACATATGAATTTGATAAGTTAGATCCAAAATTAATTGAAAAAATAAATGATTATGAAGATCAAGGAATATATTTACTTAATGGAAATGAAAATGATATAGATACATTTTATTCTTTCGTTGAAAATAAGAACAATAAAACTGTTACATATTATAAAACAGTTTATAAAACTTTTAAAGCAAGTGATAAATCTGATTTATTACTTGCAAACCTTGACTATTCAGATTATGTAAAATATTTACAAAGAAAATATATTGAAGAACAAGCTAATAATGAAAAAATAAATGAAATGTTTAGAAATGATTCTAAAAATCAAGAATTATTTAATAAAAAAATGGAATCTGATAAACTACTTAATGATATAGAAGCAGACATAGCACTTGGTAATCAAAAAATGCAAGAAAGTGTTCTTCAAGAAATATATGGAGCCGCTTTAATAATAAGACATGAAGGAAGAGTATCTATAATAATATCAGGACAAAAGAAAGATTTCAGATTGCTTGATACTAAAACATTTATATATTATAAAATTATAGAAGAATATAAAAAGAAAGGTTATTTATTTATAGATTTATATGGTATTACTGGTGATTTTACTGAAAATAATCCATATAAAGATTTAAATGATTTTAAACTAAAATTTAAACCAACTATTTATGAATATATTGGAGAATTTGATTTAATAGTTAATAAACCAATTCATCAAATATTATGGTCAACAAATAAAATTCAAAAAGAGTTTTACTACAAATAAAACTCTTTTTAAATATACTTATCTAAATCTTTAGGTACTTTATCATTAACAATCATATTAATAATTTTATTTTCCTTCTCTTCTGATACATCCTTACCAGTTATATCAGATAGTTCATGTATTATTTCTCTTAATGTGTTTTCATCTTTAAAATTACCTTGTTGTAATTTCCTTGCCAAGTCTATTATAGTATCCTTACTAACGTTTGTTTTCTCTTCTATTCTATTTAAAAAATTATCATTCACATATATCACCTATTTTATTATATGTTTATGATAATTTTTTGTTTTAAAAATTGAACATTAACCATTCTGGCTTAAGAATCATTAATAAACCTATAATTAACATTATAATTCCACCGATCAAATGAGAATATTTACCATATTTATTTGATATAGCCTTAATTTCTAAAGTTTTCATTGCTATTACAAATATAATAATATCATCTATTAAAAAGAAGAAAACATATATTAATGAATATATTATTTGCATTAAACCACTAACTTCATTAATGGTTAATATTTCACTAAACATAACAGGAAGCCCAAGTGAACATAACAATTCTATTATATTTACTGATGCTGCCAATAAAACTATTCCTAGTAATGCCAATATAAATGATTTTTCTTTTACTATCTTTTTTATTGAGTTAATAATTCTTTTTCTATTTTTAGTATCTACTACTTCACACCCATCATCTTTTTTATTGCCAAAAAATTTAACAACTGAATAAGTACCAAATATAACTGCAACAAAAGCTATAGCAACTCTTATATATATTATTTTATTTAAAAATACTGCTAAATTCAACCAAGAAATTAAAAATAAAAAGTATACAGCTGCTGAAGATACTAAAAATGTTATTCCTAAAGCCCACATTCTTTTTTTATCTTTCATACCAAGTAACATTGATATTAAAAATAAAAGTATCCACATAGCGCATGGATTAAATCCATCTACCAATCCAATTAATATTGCTGATAAAATTATTGGAACTTCCTTTGCATCTTTTTTACCTATAATTGGTAAATCAACTTCACTTGTTTCATATTTAACATTCTCATCATCATTTTTAATAACTTCACTACCAGATTCATTTTCATCAACTATTCCCAAAAATATTCCAACTTCATCTTTGTAATCATATTGCTGATAATAATTAATTGTATTTTTAATTCTTTCATTTGTTACATCTTCTGAATAACCAACAATAGGATTATTACCAATTATTAAATATGGTATGCCACTTGAATTATCCTTTAATAATTCATGAATTTTTACATAATTTTCAGCATTTTTATTATCATACCATACTTCAAATTTATGTAATTTTATATATTCTTTATCAGATAGATATTCATCTAAAAATTTTTCCTCTGCAGCACAATGAGGACATCCATCACCATAAAATAAATATATATTCATCTCTTTTTCTTTAGCGAATACTATTGTTGGAAAAAATAACAATAATAGTATTAGTAAATATATTTTTTTCATTTATTCACCTCTTAAAATATTATCAAATTCTTCTTTGCTGTGCTCTCCACATAATCTATTTATTTCTATACCATTTTTATAAAAAATAAATACGGGTAATATTTTTCCAACATTAAATTTTTGAATTTCATCTTCATTAAAATCATAATCATATTCTTCGAATTCTATATTGTATTCTTCTTTTATTTTGTTAAAAACTTTATTCATAATAATGCAAGATGGACAACCCAAAGAATTAATTTTAATAATTTTCATAAAAATACCACCTATAAAATTATAATATTTAATTTAATTAATGTAAAGATTTAGATTTTTGAATATTATATATTATTTTTGCAATTCCTTTTCTAGATATAAATCTTGTACCAAATATTCCTAATTTCATACCAAGTCCTGGAATTATTATAGTTTTATTTTTCTTGATACATTTCAAAGTATATTTAACCACATCATCACTTTCAAAAGATTTTACTTTAAATGATACTTTTGCTCTTTCATTAAATCCAGTATCGACAGGGCCAGGACATAATATGTGTATTTTTACATTACTATTTTCTCTTCTTAATTCTTCATATATAGCAATAGTTAAATTATATACATATGATTTAGTAGCGTAATAAGTAGCCATTAAAGGACCCGGCCCAAAAGAAGCTGAAGATGCTACATTTAAAATGCGTCCACTATTTTTATTTACAAAATCTTTTAAAAATAATTTAGTCAACATATGATAAGTAATAATATTTAAATCTATCATATTAAGTTCATTATCCAAATCGGTTTTATAAAATAATCCATGAGCACCAAATCCAGCATTATTAATTAAAAAATCTATTTTGTTCTTGTATTTATTATATAATTTATAAACATTATCTCTAATGCTTAAATCCATTACTTCAATTGTCACTTTACATTTTAATTCACTAGATAATTTTTCTAGTTTTTCTTTAGATCTTGCAACTAGAATTAATTCATTATCTTCTAAATCAAAATTTCTTGCAAAATCAGCACCCATACCATTAGATGCTCCAGTTATTAATACTTTCATATAATCACCATTTATATAATAACAAAAAAACAGAATGTTTTAAATATTCTGTTTCATTTCTAATTGCTTCCCTTTCCTATTTGATAATGCTGCTTCCTTAAAATACTCACATATGATTTTAGGTTCTACTTTTTGTGTTATACCATCATCTACATAACCTCCAAAAAAGTATAAACCTATCTCTTCGCTAATCATTTTATTACCATTTAATTTAAATATAGTATTAGTTACACTTTCATGGCAACTATCTTCATCATCTTTAATAAATGTAACTGCTTTTCTACTAAATAGTTGGAAGGCTTTTAAAGAATATTTACAATTTAGTTCATTATCATTATTCATTGTTTTTATTCCGTGAAATGATATTGAAAAAGATGCCCCTTGTTTTAATTCGTCATATCTTATCATAATTATCTACCTATAAAATTAATTCCTCTTTGTAACAATGCATATCTACCCATTGCTTCTTTTTTATCATCTTTTTTCTTCAAATTAACAAAACAGTTAATATAATTCTCTATAGCATCTCTATATTCTATAAGTTCAATATATTTCTCATCACCGTGAGTTCTTTCAAAGCATCTATTAATATCAAATGATAATCCAGTTTCCTCATTATAAAATATATCTTCATCAGTCCTATAAAATAATTTACCAGTAACAATTTCCCTACAAGTATAATCACTTTCTTTAATAAAGTAAAATGATACTCTTACTAGTGCTGGTAATGTATGTGCAGGATCGAGTGCTTCATTTGCAACACCAATTTTAATTCTTTCAAATTCGTAATTTGGTTTTACATCGTAAATGACTTTTCTAAACATTTCACCTTTTTTAAAATTTTCATATTCTTTCATATTCTTTTCCATACTATGAAATAAGTCTTGATTATCCATATAATTTTCCCCCTTTAATAATGGCACGTATTATAACATTTTAGATAGATTTAGTCAAATTGTCTTAATGATAGTCTAATTTGATTTCCCTTATTTGCAATAATAGTATTTATAATATTAATTATTTCACTTGAGGTCATTAGTTCACTTAATGAATTAATTGTTAAATAATGTTCACTTTTTGTATTTGAAAATTTAATACCATATCCACCACTAGCAATCCAACATTTTAAATTTCCACCATAGTCATCAACTAAAATAGAATTAAGTGGATTAACAATTTCACTTTTTTCTATTCCTTTAGGTACGCATATAATTGGTATTGTTGGATTTTTACTTCTTATAAATGATACTTTTGCTTTAATTTCTTCTATTGAATGAACAGTTGTTAATATTTTAATATTAAATATTCCACTTTCCTGTAATAATCTAATATTTTCAAATGCGTTATTTATTTCTTTAGTGTCATTTAATGTTTTATACCAATCTAATTCTCTATAAAACTTATTAACATTATTTGTATCACTAAGTCTAATACCTAAATCATTTATTTGTTTATAGGTTTCGTTAATTGTATCAACTAATACTCCATCAAAATCAATATATAAATCTATCATTAATTCCTCCTACATATTATTGTTTATTTTACTAGTGCAAGTTTTTGCTCAGAATCTAATGTTTTTTGTCCCAAAAACGAACTAACTCTTTCAACTTCAGATATTTCAATTCTATCTATTAATCTAAATTCTACCAATGATATTAATTCATTAAAATATTCATCTATATGTTCCTGATTTTTGTTTAATTCTCTTATCCTTAATAAACTAGATAATTCCTGTTTCATTTTTGATATTTCTTTTTTGGTAATTTTTTCTAGAGACTTTAACTCTTTAATTAATTTGCTAATTTTTTTATAATTATCTGGTGATTTAGAAAAATCGACTTCCGAATATTTTTTATTAATAGCATCAAGTTTGTCTTTTTGTTCTCTAGCATACTTGCTTTCTAATTCAGATAGTTTTGAACTTAAACTTTCTATTTTTTCTTCAACTATTGGAAAATATTTAATAGATGAAATATCTCTATTAAATAATATTGATAAAGCATCTGTATCCAATGACATTATTCTTTTAATAAAATATGCAAAATAAGGTGCAATATATTTATTATATTCACAATCATATAATGCTTCTAAACAAGGTGTATATTCATAATAATGTGTAGTTATTTTTCCATTCTTTTTAGCTTTTACATTTTCATAGTGAATAATATTAACATCTCCATTATCATTAATATAACTATTAGATTTGGGAATGCATTGATATTCGCATTCCTTTTTCTCATGATGCAACTCCCCACATCTTATAATTACTCTATTTAGTAATTCTTCAAGTTTGTCTTTATCAAAACTAACTTCATATTTTTCTAAACTGTCTCCATTCTTTCTGGTACAAATCATAAATACCTCCCTATTTTTATTTGTGTATTTTTTACACATGTATTTTTATATATAAAACATATTTTTAAAATATGTTTATATCCTTCTTTCTATTGTCAAATTTATATAATTTAGCTTTTTTCTTTCCTATGTAATTTATTTCTTTACCAGTATCTATAATAACATTTAACATTTTCTTTCTAAAATTTCTTCTATCAATTTTAATATTCAAGATTGATTCATAAACTTTTTGAAGTTCAGGTAATGTAAATCCATTTGGGAAAAATGATTTTAATATATCTGTAGTAATAATTCTTTCTTTTAATTTTTCAATAGCATGATTCAAAATATCATTATGATCATATGCAAGTTTAGGTATATTATCTAGTTGAAACCAATCAGCATTTGATGTTTTATTAGTACTTTTTAACACCTTAACTTTTTCTGAATCAATAATACCAATATACCCAATGCCAATCATTCTTTGAATAGGACTTCTGTCTATTGAATCAAAAGTTCTAAATGGAGTTAAATCATTAAGTTCAATGCCAGTCTTCTCTTTTAATTCTCTTAATGCACCATCTTTAATAAGTTCATTATTATACATTGCTCCACTTGGAAGTGCCCAGTATCCATTAAATGGATCATTTGTTCTTCTAATAAGTAATACTTTAGTAATTCCCTTCTCTACAGTAAATAAAGCGGTGATGACATGAATTCCAATATTTTTATATAATTTATTTTTAAGTTCCATATCTCCTCCTTCTTTATAATTTAATTATATGCGTATTTTTTACACTTGTCAATACTTTTTTCAAAAAAATAAAAAGAAGTTACTATTTAGCAACTTCTTCAGCCCTTGTTTCACGAATTACAACTACTTTAATAGTACCAGGATATTGCATTGTTTCTTCGATTTTATCTTTAATTTCACGAGCAACTTTATAACTTGATAGATCATCTATTTGATCTGGTTTGACAATTACTCTTAATTCTCTACCTGCTTGCATTGCATAAGTTTTTTCTACACCTTCCATTGAATTTCCAATTGTCTCAAGTTCTTCAAGCCTTTTAACGTAATTTTCTAATGAATCATTACGAGCTCCTGGTCTTGCAGCACTTAATGCATCTGCTATAGCAACTAATTCTGAGATAATATACTCAGATTTTTTATCACCATGATGAGATTCAATTGCATTAATTACAACCTTATCCTCATTATGTTTCTTTGCTATATCTGCGCCGATTTCTACATGACTACCTTCCATTTCAAAATCAATTGATTTTCCTATATCATGTAAAAGTCCAGCACGCTTTGCTAATGAAACATTTTCGCCTAACTCAGCAGCCATTAATCCTGATAAATGTGCAACTTCTTTACTGTGATCTAAAGCATTTTGACCATAACTTGTTCTAAATGCTAGCTTACCAACTAATTCTACCATTTCTGGATCAAATTTAGAAAGACCTAACTCAAATAATGCTTCTTCACCTTTTTCACGAATTATTTTCTTATAATCTTCGCAGACTTTATCATATAATTCTTCAATTCTTGCAGGATGTATTCTACCATCCTTTATAAGAGTCTCTAATGTAACTTTAGCTATTTCTCTTCTTAAAGGATCAAATGATGATAACACAATCACTTCAGGAGTATCATCAATAATTAAATCTACTCCAGTAACTGCCTCTATCGTTCTAATGTTTCTTCCTTCTCTACCAATTATTCTTCCTTTCATTTCATCATTTGGAAGTTCTACAATAGATACTGTTTGTTCACTTGTGACATCATTACAATATCTCTGCATACTAGAAACTAATAAATCTTTTGCTTTTCTATCAGCCTCTAATTTTGCCTCATCTTCTCTTTCCTTTAAGTAGACAGCTATTTCTTTAGACATCTCTTCTTCTACTTTTTTAAGTACCATCTCTCTTGCTTTTTCCTTAGAAAAACCAGAGATTTTTTCTAAAAGAGCTATTTGCTCCTTTATTATACTCTCCATTTTTGCATCTTTTTCTTGAATTTCTTTTTGTTTTGCTAATAAATCTTTATCTTTTTCTTCTAAGTTTCTTTCTCTTTCAGTCAATAACTCATCACGTTTGTCTAAACTTTTCTCTCTGTTATCAATTCTTGCGCTTAATTCATTAAGTTCTTTTTTCTTTTCCTTAATTTCAGCATCAGTTTGATTTTTTAACTTATAACTTTCTTCTTTTAATTCTAAAATTCCATCTCTTTTAGCTTTTTCAGCTTCTTTTTTGGCATTTTGAATTAATTTATCAGCTTCTCTTTGAGCGCCACTTACTCTAAACTTATTTATAATAATCATTATAAATGCGCCCAAGAATAATCCAACTACCGCAAGCAAAATGGAGAATGCTAAACTATCCATAACAATTCCTCCATTACTTTCTAGAGATATTTAAATATCTCCATTAATATTGTAAAATTTTATTATAATATTGTCAATGTCTAAATCATTAAAAAAGAAAACATACTAGTTTTCTTTTTTAGAATATTTTTTCTTTTCTTTCATCATGAATTCGGTAATACAAGTTTCTACTTCTATGGCACCCCTTGGATCTAAATTTGAAATATATACATTTTCTTTAATAGTATCTATTTCTATATCACTCCATATTAAGTTTTTTCTAACTTTTAAGTCATTATACATATCAGGTGTTATAGCAGTAAAGAAATATCCCCATAATAATCTTTTTTGCCCAATTATAATTCTTTTATTAGTTAATGCTACTACGCAAGAATTAATAAGTAATAATGATTCCTTATTCTTTTGACCACAAAAAGCAAATAATACTTCTTCACTTGGATTTAAATGCATCTCTACTACTTGAGAATGCTTTTTAACTCTAAATGCTATTGTCTTTGAATAATTACTTTTAAATTCTTTTACTTTTTCATATATATTTGCCATATATATTCACCTCGATTTTATTTTAACATAAAATTTCAAAAATACAATTATATATTTTTAATTATATTTTTAATAATTGTATTTATTGATTCAATAACAAAATTATAATTATTTCTATTAAATTCATTTATTATTTCATTAGTATCCATTTTTATTCTACCAGCTATATCTATATTTAAGTTATAGTTATCATAAACAAATACCATAGAATTCATTGATTCTAAGAAATTATTCATTGTACTTTTAGGAACTATTTCTTTATTCTTATGCTCTATTCTTTTAACGAATGTCATAGTAGCTTCTTTAATTACTTTAGTAGATTCATTCTTACTAACATAATTAAATATTATTGATTCATAATTCTTAAGCATTTTAACATATTTATAAATCGTTTCACTATTTATTTCATATATACTATTTATAAAATTCTCTTCTATATTTTTATTTATTATTTTTTTATTAACCGGAATATTATACTTTTCAAATATATGAACTAATCTTAATGTTAATCTATTCTGATAAGCTGCAAACAAAAAATTATTATCTTTGATAATATTGTCTGCCTCAACTTCAATTTTATTCATTATACTATTCATACTTATATTTTATCATTTAAATACACCATAATAAAAATCAATATGTATACTTTACATATTGCTTTACTTTATTAATTAGGCATAGCACTTGTTGGCACAATAATTACTGGGCGTATACCCTTACCATTGTTAGCTGGATTTACATTGTTTGTAGAACCGGCACTAGTCACATATCTGATATAACTTGCAGAAAAAGCAGATCCAAGCCAGTAATAATATCCATTCATATCTTTTCTTACATCCACAGATAAATTGCTTGCTTCTTCATATTTCAATAATCTTCCTGTTACATTTGCCCCAATTATATTTTCTATTTTATTTGCATATCCATTTACTGCAGGATATATATGTACTGCATTTTCATCATATACATATGCACAATTCGTTTGTGAACTGGTACAATATGATTTTCCATTATCACTATATGGACTGAGCAAACCTGATGTACTTCCACTAGCGCATCCCCATGATCCAGAAGCATTGGAATATTGGCATCCATCCCAATATGCTGTATTATTACTATTTAAAAAATCTGCTATTATAATATTGGAGCCACTTAATTGTTTATATGAACCGGAGCCATCATTTGCTAAATCATACTTAGTAAGTAATACCGTTTCATTTTCATCACTGCTTACAACATAAAAATGATCAGTTCCTATTGCCACTTCGTCTTCAGCAGTTATTGAATTTTCATTAGCACGGCTAATAAATGTAGTTGGATTTACTCCTACTTCAATAGCATTTGAATCTGTTACTTCTTCTACGTCAATACTACTTGCAACATCTATTCCATTATTATTAGTTATATTATATTGATAATCACCATTAGTTACTTGTAGTTTTGTTATCTTTCCTCCGCTATTCATTTGTACATAGTATATTAAATTACTATTACCAGTTAAATCTAATGACTTAGTGCTCCCCTCTATATTTGACCATCTTGTATCAGTTCCCCCACTTAACAAGTATTGTTGTCTTGCTGTTCTTATTACTGTATTTACTTCATTTGTAAATGAATCTTTTCTTGCACTATTAAACATTCTTAAGACTGCTGGTAGTGCCATTATTACTAAGATTGCAAGAATTGCTATTACTGCAAGTAGTTCTACTAAAGTGAAACCCTTTTTCTTCATCTATTATCACCTATTTTATTATAACATATTTGTTTAAAATTAAAAGAAGTGATTACTCACTTCTTAATGCTATTACTGGGTCTTGTTTAGATGCTTTCTTAGATGGAATTAAACCACCAGTTATTGTTAATAATATACTTAATACAATTAATATAATTGATGTAGTTAAAGATATAGTAGCATTTATATCTGTATTATCAGTAGATTTATGTATTATTATGTTAATTATTGGTATTAATATTAATGTTATTCCTATTCCAATAGTTCCAGATAATAAACCTATAATAAATGTTTCTGCATTAAATATAGATGATATATTTCTCTTAGAAGCACCTATAGCTCTTAAGATACCGATTTCTTTAGTTCTTTCAATTACAGAAATATATGTAATAATACCTATCATAATAGATGATACTACTAATGAAATAGAAACAAATGATATTAAAGCATAACTAACACTATTAACTACTTTTTTAACTGAAGACATTAATATACCCGTTGTATCTGTATAATTAAGTACTTTATCCTTTAAATCATTTTCTTCCATTTTTTTATTATAGTCTTCTATAAAATCAATTACATTTTCTTTAGAATCAAAGCTTTTAAAATAAAATGCTATTGATGTTGGCTCATTAAAATCTTGATATCCAAGATTAACTAAATTTAATGTTGCACTTCCACTATTATTTTTACCCATCATTGCATTCATTATTCTCTTAAGTTCATCTTCACTTAAATCAAATTTAAATGCACTAGCTATTTTAGATGGATCTACATTAAATGCATTAGCTAAACTACTCATTAATGTACCAGATAGCTCTCCTACTTTAGTTAATATTTGTTTTTGCATAACAGCTTCAGTCATCTTTTCTGCCATTGTTTCAGATGTTGTTTCAACTATAGCTTGTTTCATAAATTCTGTTATTGAAGGATTTACTACAGCACTCATAAGAGGCGCTCCTGGATTGTTAGAGTCTATTGTATATGATGTATCATTTTGATTATAAACACTAATATATCCTTTTAATAATCCTGCTGCTAAAGAAGTATAAGTACTATTGAATACTGTTTTAGGAACTACATAATTATTTTCTAAAGTTGTTAACATATTAGTAGCTTCTTCACCATTCATATATTCACTAACAATATTATCTACATCATTAACAAATATTACAGGCATATTCATTGCACCTGTCTCTTTAGGATTACTAATATAATTATTCATAATATTGGTAGCTATACTTTTTAATGTATCATCAAATGCTTTTTTAGCAGGATCTATATCAGCTGTTATAGAAGATGATATTTCATTCATATAATTACTTGTTGTTTCTTTTAATTTATTTTCATCTATATTAACATTAAATGCACTTTCTAATCGATTCTTATCTACTTTAATTAAATCATCAAAATCTAATGTAGAATTATTTTCTTTGTCATCAAATCTAGTATTAGAAAATACATCTACTTCTTTATTATCTAATTGTTTTCTAACTATATCTGTTTCTTTAGCTCTATCAATTATGTGTTTAGTTAACTTAGAAGTATAAGCAACACCATTTTGAAGAGCTAAAGACGTAGTACCTTTTTTAGGACATACTACCCCTACTATTTTTAAGTGTTCAGCATTATTATATAAATTCATCATATAATTATCATCTTCACTCATATCTTCATAAATTTTATATTTAGAATTGTATTTATATATATCAGTATTATTTATAAGTCTCAAATCTAAAGCTAATAATTCATCATATGTAAATTCAAATGGTTTATTTTCAATATTTACAGTTTCTCCTGCCATCATTTTTTGAATCATTTCATTTAACTCTTCTGGATTTCTTAAGCCTAAATAATAAACTAACATATCTGCTATAGTATGTGGCTCTGTTAATACAATTATTAATTCATTATATTCTTTAGGCCAAGATCCAGCTAAGACATCATATTGCTCTTCCAAAGATTCAATATCATCTTGCATCTCAAAATATATATTCGAATATTGTGCATATAAACTAGAACTACCTAAACCTGCCATATCCATCATAGAATTAGGATTTAATTTATATATATCATTATTTAGTTTACTATATATTAAAGGACTTACACTATAACTATATTTTATAGAAGACACATCATTCTCTATTAATTTATAATTTTTTTCTAAATATATTTTAAAATTCTTTAAATCGTTTTTACTAACATTACCAAACATAGAAGATACAAATTGACGTTCATATACTTTATTACCTTCCATAGTATCATCTTCTGTACTTCCCATCATAGAAAGTAACATTTGAGTCATGTCCGCATTTTCTTGATATATTGTAAGTGGATATGATGATAAAGTATCTTCTTGTATTTTATCTATATAATTTTGAAATCCTGTGGATAATGCCATAATTAGGGCAATACCTATTATTCCAATAGAGCCTGCTAAAGCAACTAAAATAGTTCTACCTTTTTTAGTCATTAAATTATTAAATGATAATGATAATGCAGTTAAGAAAGACATTGTAGTTTTCTTTGTTTTATCATTATTTAATTCTTTTTCTTTAGATTCTTTATATGGATTTGTATCAGATGTAATTTTTCCATCTTTTAAAGTTATTATTCTATTAGAATATTCTTTTGCTAGATCTGGATTATGAGTTACCATTATTACCAGTTTATCTTTTGCAATCTTTTTTAATAGATTCATGATTTGTATACTAGTTTCAGAATCCAATGCACCAGTAGGTTCATCTGCAAGTAATATATCTGGATTATTAACAAGAGCACGTGCAATTGCAACTCTTTGCATTTGTCCCCCAGATAGTTGACTTGGTTTTTTATTCATATGGTTCTCAAGGCCAACACTAATTAATGCTTTCTTAGCTCTATCTATACATTCTTTTTTAGATATACCTGATAATTTTAATGCAAGTGCTACATTTTGTAATACACTTTGATGTGATATTAAATTATAACTTTGAAAAACAAATCCAATTCTATGATTACGATAACTATCCCAATCACTATCTTTATATTTCTTTGTTGAAGTTGAATTTATTATTAAATCTCCACTTGTATATTTATCTAATCCGCCAATTATATTCAATAAAGTTGTTTTACCACTTCCGGAAGGTCCTAAAATAGATGCAAATTCACATTTTCTAAAACTAAGACTAACATTATCTAATGCTTTTTGAGTAAAACTATCTGTTTTATATATTTTAGTTACATGTTTCAATTCTAACATCCTATTACCTCCCTTCACTAGCAATATGTATTTTAATACATATTATGTTTTTTTTCAATAATAATTAAAAGCAGAATAAATATGGTTTATTCTGTTAATTTAAATGTATTTGGTATATTGAATTTACTTGATGATGAATCTGGTCCTTCTATCGTTATATAATGCATATTTTTATCATCAGCATCAAAGAACCATGATACTCTCCATTTGTTTTCAGACTCATAATATCCATGCACTCTATATGCTACATAATTAGCTACTTTTGTTAATGTTGCGGTTACATTACTAGCCCTATCATCTTGCATACTCTTTGCATAATTAGCTGCATATTCTTTAGCATTTTTTCCGTCAGATACGCCCATTGTTAATACATATGATGTGTCAGATTTATATTGTAATGAAGTACCATTTTCAGAAGAACTATGTTCATGCCAATCACTTGGTATACTAACATATCCTATCTTATCAGAGCCTATTCTCTTAATTTCTATATTATTTTCATCTTCATTGTAATCTCTTTCTTCTATTTCTATAGTAGATAATGTTTCTATAACTTTATCATGTAATATAGAAATATTGCTATTTTTAACTGATACAAGAAATGTTAATGCAACATCTTTACTTTTAGATGTTAATATATAATATCTTCCAGTTGTATTTGCAGATTGATTAATATCTATCATCATATAATATATATCATCTTTTAACAATTCGTGCTTAGTATCGGTTTTTTCTAATTTCATAGTTTCATCATCAACACCAAGTAGCATTGAATCATATATATAATTATAAAAATCCTCTTTACATGAATCTGAAACATAATCACAAGATAATGATGGTATTAATTGAGCACGTGCTACAGGTACTAAAAATGCATTTGTTCCATTATATTGTAATACTCTTTTACCATCTGCTAATTTACTTTCTTGCCATTCATAATTATATTGATATTTAAATCCATCACCTTCAAAATAATTAGTATCAAATGCCCCCATAGAAATGGCAGTCAAAACAAATATAACAACTATTGAACAAACAATAGCTATTGAATTTAGAATTATTCCTACTGTTTTTAAAGCACCTTTTTGCTTACTAAGTATTCCTATAATCAAACCAAATATTGCAAGTGGTAGAACATATATATTTACAATAAAAGCAAATAACAATGAAATAATACCAATTATTAAAGAAGTTGCCGCTTTCCAATCTTTAGTATCAAATTGTTCTTCTTTTGGAATATTATTTTTAACTGGTTTACTTTCTACTATTACATTTACTGGTGCTGAAGAAACTTCATCATGATTACTTTCTTCTTCATCAACAATTTCGATTATATCAGCAGTTTTTTCAATTATATTTCCACAATTAGGGCAAAATTGATCATCATTTTTAAGTGGATAACCACAATTCTTACAATTCATAATAAACCTCTTTTTAATATCCAAATTCCTTTATAATTTCTTTAACTTCTTCCTTATACTTTTCCTCTACTCTTAAATATATAAATGTATTATCTATTCTACTTATATACATATAATAACCACCAGTTGTTAAACCATATTTATTATAATTAGAACCATTTACACTTGTTTCAATAGATGCTTCAGTTTTAGATTCTTCAAATAATGTTTTATTTGTTTCAAATGTTGTTTTAGCACTATCATTATCTTTTAATACATTAAATTCGATTTGCCATCCTTTATTAGATTTTGCTATATGTGATTCTTCAAAAAAATCATATGTAGAATAATGTGCCATACCATCTACTACTGACAAATCATATTTACCTGCTAGTTCTAAAAAATCTCCAGTTGCTTTAGCATCTTTAGAACATCCAGTAAGAAAACACATCATCATAACTAATAACGTAATTAATAAAAATCTTTTTTTCATATCTGCCTCCAAATATACACATAAATTATAACATATGATTATTCTATTTTCTATCTTTAATTATCATTTTAGAACTAATATATGATGTTATTGGAATTATCATGACTGATGCTATAAAACATAATAATAATTGAATAATGTTTTGCTCAAATGATTTAGATACTGCCCAAAAATTAAATGATAAACTATAATACCACATAAAGAATCCAATAAAGCTTCCAACTACAGCAAAATATAATGTATTAATTGTAGTACTTAATATATCTTTGCCTATATTCATTCCAGAATTATATAATTCTTTTGCATTCATACCCTTATTATTTCTATATACCTCATACATAGCAGAACTTATAGAAATAGATGTATCTATTATAGTTCCAATAGTACATATTAAATACATACCAATAATTACATTGGTCATATCATAATTAATATCATGAGAATAATATCCAATACTTTCAATAGATTCCACAGAAAATCCTTGTATATTAGCACTCTTTCCTATAAAAAGAGTTACTAATAATACAAAAACTAAAACAAACATAATTGATATAAATGATGATTTTGTTTTAACATTATAACCATTTAATATAAATAATATCATTAAAGCAGCTAAAATACATGTTATTATTGCTAATGCAACTGCATTTAATCCTACTTTTATAAATGTTAAATATATCATTATTAATAATATACTTAAATAAAATGTAATAAAAGTTTTAAATCCTCTTGATTTACCTACTATTATTAATAATATTAAAAATATTAAAGAAAGTAACTTTATCATTTTACTACCTCCTTTTTATATTTTTTTAATAAATAAGTAGAAATATATAATGATATAGGTATAGCAAGAACAATACTAATACAACTACATAGTACAATAATTAGCTCTATTTCACCATAATAATTAATGGCAGTAAAAAGTGGCATATTATTTCTTAATGCTAAAAATGATATAGGTATTATTGGAGTAAAACATGTAAATAACATTACATTTGACATAGTACCTATTACATCTTTAGATATCTCTTTACCTGATTTTAATAATTCTTTTTTACTAATTTTAAAATTTTTATCTATTAGTTCATTTAAAGATGATGATATAGTTATAGATATATCCATAATTGCTCCAAGACCACTTAATAAAATGTATACGTAAAAGTAATTAACATAATCACGTACATATTCAATATATTCCATAGTCCAAATTGTTACATCCATTTTGCATATATTAATTATTAAAAGAGATAATCCAAAGGAAGCAAATAAAGATACAATACTAGATACTATAGCTGAATATGTTTTTGGCCCTCTTTTGTTAGTTATGATTAAAGATACCACTATATATATTATTGATACTATTATATATAGGATTAATAAATTAAGTCTTTCTGAATTACTTTGAAATATAAATATTGCTAAAGCAGATATTAATATATTAACAAATAAACTAATTAATGTTTTTACTCCTTGCTTACCAGAAACAATAATTATTAAGTCCACAAATAATACTATTAATATAGCTATATATTTATCTCTTTTAATCCCCATTATTGAATATACACCATCTTCAGATATATTAATAAATAACTCGCTTCTTTTATGTATTTGTTCATCATTAACACCAGATGTTGATGCTACATTATTAACTATTATTTCTTTTCCTTTATATTTTCCATTTTTAATATAACCCATTATTTTTTGATTATAATATTTTTCATTATATGATCCATATTGTTCAACTACCGTATCAATTTTTTTAATTTTTAAAATTGGTGTTTTGTATAAAAAATAATCATTATATACGAATACTATAAGTAAAATTGAACAAATCAACATTATTATATTTTTTAAAGTTAAATATTTCTTCATAATTATCTCCTATTAAAAAGTAGGTGTTACCACCTACTTGTAAATCTTCCATATAATGGAGGGAAATTAACATAGTTTCTTGGATTTTCATAAGAACTACCCTTCATCATACCAAAATGTAAATGTGGTCCAGTAGTACAATAATCATAACTTTCTCCACCACCAGATTTACCAATAACAGTAGATGCTGTTACAAAATCTTGTACACTAACATTTACTGAATGCAAATGCTGATATACTGAGGTATATTCTTTACCATTAACCCTATGTTTTATATATACCATGTTACCACCACAACTTGAATTGGCAACATTAGGCTTTGCAACTCTTACAACTTTACTTACTATACCAGCTGCTACTGCATATACATTAGTATTCATCGCAACACCAATATCTATACCATTATGCATACGATAATAATGTAATGTTGGATGATATCTAAGACCATATTCACTTGTAATTGTTCCACTAACAAGTGGTCTTATAAATCCTTCAGCATATGGTACATCTATACAATCTATAATTGGAGTTGTTTCACTACAATTATTTTGTCGATATAGCTTTTCATATGCTTCTACCTCTCTCTTAGAAGCTTCATAGTCAGCTTTAGCATCTTTATGATCATCAACTAAATCATCCATTGTAAGACTATATTTTCTTAATGTTTCATTTAATCTATCAATTGCTTTCTCTGATTCATCTATCTTTTCTTCTAATCTCTTTTGTTCTTGTTTATTTTCTTCGATTAAATTAGACATTTCAGTAATTAAATCATCATTATGCTTAGTTAATTGTTCTACTACTGAAGAACGATATATAAAATCAGCATATGTTTTAGCATTAAATATGTATTCTAAATATACATTATCTTCATCAGCAACTTGTAAGAAACTTAATAAGTTATCTATTTCAGCTTGTTTTTCAGCTATCTCTTTTTCTAATTCAGCAACTCTTTCCTTAGATTCTTTTATAGATGCTTCATATTCATCTATTTCTTTAGAAATCTTAGCTAATTCATTTTCAGCATTTTTAATATTTTGTTGAAGTTGATTTTGTTTGTTAACAACTGAATCATATGTTGCTTTATATTTAGCTAATGCATCTTTTAAATCTTTA
>JAEEGL013350644.1_pt1 | contig 28051 bp, 17 predicted proteins | sample 9134231 | NCBI WGS metagenome assembly JAEEGL01 (sample SAMN16246548, study PRJNA631951) | gut metagenome | biome: gut microbiome; feature: rumen; material: fiber-attached | host: Bos | place: Iran: Karaj | collected 2018-10
AGCAGCGCGACATGGTGGCGCAGTTCGACTTCGACATCGTGGGCCATCTCGATCTCGTGCGCAAGTTCAATGGGAAGACGCCGTACTTTGACGAGGAGGCGGCCTGGTATCGCGCGGAACTGGTGGCCACGGCGGATGCGGTAGCCGCGTCCGGCAAGATCGCCGAGGTCAACACCGGCGCCATTTCGCGCGGCTGGCTGGACGACGCCTACCCGTCCGCCTTCTTCCGCCAGCTGCTGCGCGAACGGGGCGTACGGTTCGTCCTGAGCGCGGACGCCCACGCGGCAGATGCGGTGGATTGCGCCTTCGACCGCTTCGGCGCGGCGGAAGACTATCTGGAATGGCCTACGGGAAGGCAGTGAAAGGGCATAGTGGAACTTTTCAACGTAGAAAAAAAGAAGAGGTGCGTAAATCATGGACAATCCAATATTGGTGTTAACACTGGTCGGTTATGGCATAGCCGGCGTCGTAGGCCTGTTTCTGGTCTTGGCGCCGTTGTTCATTTGGCATCATGCCGCGAAGTTGCGTCAGGACATGCAGGATGAAATGTCGGAGCTTAGGAAGGACCTGGCCGTCCATGTGAAGGAGCTGCGCGCGGTCAACGCCAACTTCGAGGCGATGCAGCAGCGGTACATCAAGACGATGCAGTATGTCTGCGACCGCCTTGCCGACATCTGCGACCATCTTGGCGTAGAGGAGCACAAGACGGAAGAGCCTGCGTCGGCCTCCTGACTTCTGCGGGGACAGTCCCCGTTAGCGACACTAACTTTGGCGGGGACAGTCCCCGTTGGCGCCAGATGAAGATTCTGATAACAGGCGGATCGTTGACAGAAGCAATGGCATGGGGTAAAATACTCGCATCATCACCAAACGGGAGATCAGGACAATGAAGCGCATCATGATAGCAGGCGTTGCCTTGGCGGCAATGGCGCCAATGGCGTGGGCCGCGGAAGTCACGGCGAAGCAGGCCGAGCTGGCCGCGAAAAACTGGATCAATCGCGATCCCCATCGGCTTAACGCCAGCTTTCGGTCCGCCAATGCCGAGGATGTCGCAACGGCCTATGGCGCTTCCGGACGCGTCCTCTACCATGTGGTCCAGCTTGATGGCGGCGGATTTGTCGTGACGGCGGGCGACACGCGCCTTACGCCGGTTGTCGCGTTTTCCGACGAAGGGTGCTATGTCGCGGGCCGGGAGAGCGCGCTCTACGCGATTCTTCAGGCCGACCAGGCGCGCGCCCTGGCCATTGTGGACGAATATGAGGCCCGGGCGGCGGCATCGCCCGTCTCCAAGGGCGCGAACGTCTTCGCCAAGGCGGAGGCGCAATGGGCTTCGCTCCTCAACGGCGCGGTCCAGCCGAAGAGACTCGGCACCGCGCCATCCTATCCCCGCGTCGACAAGCTTCTCAAGACGGTATGGGGACAGCGCTTCTGGGGCGGCATCGAGGGCAACCCAGAGGTGTTCAACTACTCCACCCCCAACAACTACGTCAGCGGATGCGTCGCGACGCTCGGCGCGCAGATCATGAAGTATTGGGAGTGGCCTACCGCTGCGCTCGAGCAGTTTTCCAACCTCTGCCGCATCGACGACACCGCCGTGACGCGCTATTCCATCTCCGGCGCGTTCAATTGGGCGAACATGCCGCTTTCGATCGCCACGCAGCCGAATCCCACTACCGTGCAGAAGCAGGCCATTGGCATGCTGATGTACAATGTCGGCGTGGCTGTGGGCATGAACTGGACGAGCGACGGCTCGGCCGCCTCCCTCTCCTCCATGCCGTCCGCCCTGAAAAACCGGTTTGGGTATTCTTCCGCGACCTACGTGAACTGCAGCCTCGCCGTGGGCGATTCATCGGACTGGACAAGCTTCAGGGACGCGCTCTACTCGAACCTGGACGCCGGCATGCCGGTGGGCCTCAGCGTATCCAAGACCGGCAATGTCGGCGGACATGTCGTCATCGCGGACGGATATGGCTACTCGTCCGGCACGTGCTACACGCACATCAACATGGGATGGGCGGGCATCGACGACGCCTGGTACAATCTGATGGACGAAAACCTGCCGGCGCCAAACGACGCCGTGTACTCGGTGTTCAACGGCATGCTGATCAACGTGCATCCCAGCACCGTCGGCGATGTCTTGTCCGGCAGGGTGACGACCGCCGCCGGCACGGAGGTGCCCGGCGCGGCGGTCATGCTGCTAGATTCCTCCAAGAACAAGCTGCAGGACACGATATCCGGCGAGCATGGAATCTATTCGTTCAGGATCACGTCGGCCGGACAGTATTACGTCCGCGCCACGTTCGGGACGGCGAATTCGCTCGACATGTCCGCCAACATCTCTTCGCTGAGCAGTTCGTGGAGCCCGGGCTGCAAATGGGGGGTGAGCCCGGCGCTGGGCTCCGGGACCGCGGGGACGGACGTGTGGGATCCCGCCGACGACACGGCGTCCGGCGGCACATGGCTTACGCCGACCACGGCGACGCAGACGCATGGCTCGCACACGCTTTCGTCGTCGGACGAATACGACTTCTTCCGCATCTCGATGAAGGCGGGCAGGACGTATGTCTTCGCATCGACGGGGACCTGGTCCACGACTGCCGATCTGTACAGCGCGACTGCCATAGATGCGGACCATTGCGTCGCATCCGCCAGCGACAACGATGGAAACGGCAACTTCAGGCTGGAATTCACGCCGAACACGTCGCAGACGTACTATCTGCGCATCAGCAGCGATTACAATGGCCGTAATCCCAACTACAGCCTTGATTATTCGTATGAGGAGTACAATCCCGGCACCTATCTGAGGGTCGAAGGGTTTTATCCCGACGTGTATTGCACGCTGGGTTCCGACGCCGTCAACTTCATGTCGTCGGTGGATTGCGACGGGGATTGGACGGTGAGCGTGGACAACGCTCCCTGGGTGGATCTCTGGACGACCTCCGGCACCGGCAGCGGATACTTCTACTTCAGCCTTCCCCAGAACGAGGGCTACGATCGCAGCTGCGTCTTTACCGTCACGAGCGGATCGCTCACGGCGCGCAAGCATCTTACGCAATATGGACCCAAGGGCGTGCGGCCGACTTCGGTCAGCGTGACGTTCAATGCGCAGGGCGGCAAGTTCTCGAACGGCGCATCGACGAAGACGGTCACGGCCAAGCCCGACAACCTGTGGGGCAAGATGCCGGTGCCGTCCATGTCGGGACAGGTGTTCGACGGCTGGTACACGGAGCAGGCGCGCGGCGAACTCGTGACGGCCTCCGACAAGGTGCCGGACTATTCCACCACATACTATGCGACCTGGACGCCGCGACTGGGGCTTGCGGCGGCGTCCGAGTGGCCCTACGCGTTCACGACGGATTCGTGGTGCGGACAGGAAACGGTTGCGCACGACGGCAGCGACGCGCTCCGTTCCGGCATCATCTACGACGGGCAGAGCTCCTATCTGCAGACGAAGGTGACGGGACCTGGCACTCTGACGTTCTGGTGGGCGGTGTCGTGCGAGGGCGGCGGCAACGACAAGCTGCGCTTCCTCGTGGATGGCGTGCAGCAGCAGATGATTTCCGGCGAAATCTATTGGCGGAAGGTGACGGCGAACATCGCCGGCGACGGAACGCATACGCTCAAGTGGGTCTATTCCAAGAACGGATCCGTCACGAAGGGCGAGGACTACGGCTGGCTCGACGAGCTCAAATGGACGCCGGCGACGCCGAGCGGGATAGATGTCGTCTTCGACGCGCAGGGCGGCAAGTTCTCGAACGGCGCGACGACGAAGACGGCCTACGGCGTGAAGCCCGGCAACCTGTGGGGCAAGATGTACATGCCCGCCAAGGACGGACAGGTGTTCGTCGGCTGGTACACGGCAAAGAGCGGCGGAACGCAAGTCGTCGCGTCAAGCACGGTGCCGTCCGCCGCCACCACATACTATGCTCGCTGGACGCCGCGCCTGGGGCTTGCGGCGGCGTCCGAGTGGCCCTACGCGTTCACGACGGATTCGTGGTGCGGACAGGGCGCGGTGTCGCACGACGGGAATGACGCGCTCCGTTCCGGCATCATCTACGACGGGCAGAATTCCTATCTGCAGACGAAGGTGACGGGCGCGGGCACGCTGACGTTCTGGTGGAAGGTGTCCAGCGAGAGCGGCAACGATGCGCTGCGGTTCCTCGTAGATGGCGTCCAGAAGCAGGTGATTTCCGGCGAGAAGGACTGGGCGAAGGTGACGTTGAGCATTACGGGTTCCGGCGAGCACAGGCTCAAGTGGAACTACGTGAAGAACGGCTCCGTCACGAAGGGCGAGGACTTCGGCTGGCTCGACCAGATAACCTGGACGGGAAAGTAGGTTCCACGCGTCAAAGAGGACAATCCCCTGCCGAAAGTGTCAGTCATAATGCCTGTCTGCAATGTCGAAGGCTACCTTCGGCAAAGCATGGATTCGGTCCTGGGGCAGACGCTGCGCGACATCGAGGTGATCTGCGTGGACGACGGCTCGACCGATGGCAGCGCGGCGATCCTGGATGCCTATGCGCTGGCAGACGGCCGCGTGAGGGTGCTGCGGCAGGAGAATCGCGGCGCGGGATTGGCGCGCAACGCCGGGCTTGACATGGCAGAGGGTGAATGGCTGGCGTTCCTTGACGCGGACGACTTCTTCGACGCGCCGATGCTTCAGGAGATGGCGGATGCGGGCGATGGTGCGCATGCCGATGTCGTGGCGTGCGCGCTGGCGGCGCGGGGCGACATGTTCCGGCGATGGAAGGGATGGGCCTGGGACAAGCTTTTTCGGCGCGATTTCGTCAAGGCCGAGCAGCTGCGCTTCCAGGACCTTCCCGTCTCCAACGACCTGCTGTTCACATATTCCGCGCTGGCGCTTGCGCGGACCGTCGTCGCGCTCGACCGGAGCTACGTGCATCATCGCCGGCGCGCCGGCAGCGTCGAGACGACGCGCGACCGTTCGCCGCTTGCGCCGATCGCGGCGGTGCGGGCGCTCCATGGGCGCATTGGACTCGTCAAGGGCTTTGCGCAGTGGGTTCCGGACTTCCTGTTCTGGCACGTCAACAGGCTCAAGTCCGAGGATGCGCGGCGAGACCTGCTCGCAGAGACGCGGCGGCTCGGACGCGAGTGGAATATCGACACGACCGCGAAATGGCGGTTCGAGGAGGCGAAGCACTGGATGCGAAAAATGACGGGGAGGCTGGGCGCATGAAGTCGACTTGCCTGATCATCGTGACATTCAACCGCCTGCGGAATCTTCGCGTCGCCGTCGAGGCGGCGAAGAAGAACGCCGCTTCCGCCGACATCCTTGTCGTGGACAATTCATCGACTGACGGCACGCACGAGTGGCTGGCGGCGCAGGAGGGCGTGCACGCGCTGACGCTGTCGATGAACCTTGGCGGGGCCGGCGGCTTCGCGGCCGGGCTGGAGTGGGGCTTCGACAACGGGTACGAATGGCTTTGGCTGATGGACGACGATGTCGTGCCGCTGCCGGGCGGTCTCGAGGCCCTGCTGCGCCATGGGCGGGACTGTCCCTGCGTCCAGCCCTCGAAGCTGGATGCAAAGGGAAGGGTGTTCGAGTTCGAAGGAATCGTCCACGAGAAAAGCCTGCGCCGTTCGCGCCTGCCGCATGCGAAGGTGTTTGCGCGGACAGATCGCGTTCCCTGCAACGCGGCATGCTTCGAGGGACTGTTCCTCAACCGGCGCGCGGTCGAAACCGTTGGCTTCCCGGACCTGACCTTCTTCATGGGCTGGGACGACATCCATTACGGGATGCGGCTGGCGCGGAAAATGCCGCTTGTCTATGTAAAGGACTTCTGCCTCCAGAAGCAGTTCGACAAGGAAAAGGTCGTGGCGCTGGGCCGCCGCTGGTTTTCGTCGACTCCCGCCAGCCGTGCGCGCCACCTGCGCAACATGCGCCAAGTGATCGCGCTCGACAGCCTGGGATGGCGCGCGTGGCTGCAGTATGCGTACGAATGGAGCAAGGTCAAGGCGCTGGACATACTGGGCGTGGGGGGACGATGAGATTTTCGCTTGTCACAGTCACGATGGGAGACCGTCCGGACGCCTTGGCCCGGCTGCGGGATTCCCTTGACGCGCAGTCGCATCGCGACTTCGAGCACATCGTCGTCGACCAGCGGGAGCATCCGGAGTTTCGCTCGGGGCTTTCCCGCGCGCGCAACTACGGCCTCTCGATTGCCAGGGGCGACGTGGTCGCATTCCCGGACGACGACGCCTGGTATGCGCCGGAAACGCTGTCCGACGCTGCGGCCGCGCTGGCGGACGAGACGGTGGACGGCGTATCGTTTCGCGTGACGGACGGCGACGGCACATGCAGCGCCGGCGGCTGGATGGGATTGGCGCGCAAGGCGATCTCGCGGCGGAACGTATGGCACACGGTGGTGTCATGCTCCTTCTTCGTCAAGCGGCGAAGCATCGAGGGGGTGCTCTTCGACGAACGCCTGGGCGCGGGTTCGGGAACGTGCTGCGGCAGCGGCGAAGACACCGATTTCGTGCTGGAGGCGATCGGACGCGGTGCGCGCTTCGCGTATGACGGGACGAAGACGATATGGCATCCCGTATTTCGCGGTCCGTGGACGCTCAGGCGGGGCTGGACCTACGGCTGCGGCACGGGCGCCGTCCTGAGAAAGCACCGGTACATGCCGTTTCGCATGGCGTGGATGGCGGCCTGCCAGGGCGCGAGGGCGCTGCAGGCGCTGTGCGGCCTTAGGTTTCGCAAGGCGCTGTTCCATCTGGCGCAGGCTGCCGGACGCATGAAAGGATATCTGGCGAGATGAAAACCGCATTGCTGCACTACTGGCTGACGAATCTTCGCGGCGGCGAGAAGGTCGTTTCCGCGCTGCGGGAGCTGCTCCCGGAAGCGGACGTCTTCACGCACGCCTATCGTCCGTTCGCCGGGAGCGGACTCGAAGGCGCGCGCATCAAGGAGAGCTTCATCGGGCATCTCCCATTTGCCCGCAGACATCCGGAACGCTACCTGCCGCTGATGCCGTGGGCGACGCGGATGCTGAACCTGTCGGACTACGAGCTGATCGTGTCGAGCGAGTCCGGACCGATCAAGGGCATCCGGAAGCGTCCGGACCAGCGGCATCTCTGCTACTGCCATACGCCGATGCGCTACGTGTGGGACCTGTTCGACGAATACCGGCGGATGACATCCTCGCCGAATCGCCTGGTCATGTCGGCAACCGTCGCCTATTTGCGCGCCATGGACCTTCGCAGCGCGGAGAACGTGGACGAGTTTGTCGCCAATTCGCGGTTTGTCGCCGATCGCATCAAGCGCATCTACGGGCGCGACGCACTGGTCGTGCATCCGCCCGTGGACGTCGATTTCTTTTCCGCGCCAATTTCTGAGGGCGCCTGGCGGTCTGTCGGCGACAAGCCCTATTATCTCTTTGTCGGAGCGTCAGTGCAGTACAAGCGCTACGATCTCGCCGCGGCCGCGTGCCGGCGGATGGGACGCAAGCTGGTGTTTGTGGGCGGCGGCAACAAGTCCGACGAGGAACTGCGCGTGCTGTATGCCGGCGCGCAGGCCCTGCTGTTCCCGGGAATCGAGGACTTTGGCATGGTGGCCGTCGAAGCGCAGGCGGCGGGTACGCCGGTGATCGCATATCGGGCGGGCGGCGCGCTTGAGACGGTTCGGGAAGGCGAGACGGGACTGTTCTTCGGGACGTCTTCGGTGGAGTCCCTGTGCAACGCCATGGAGGAGTGCGAGGGGCGGAAGTGGGATCCGGAGAAGTGCCGGGCCAACGCCAACTGCTTTTCGCGCCCCGCCTTCTTCTCGAAGATGCGCGCCGTGCTGGAGGGCGACAGCCGTCCGCCGGCCACGAAATTCGACAGTCTCAGGATTCTCGTCGCAACGCACAAGCCCTATCGCATGCCGGAGGGCGAGGCGTTCCTGCCGATCCATGCCGGATCAGCCGGCAAGCCCGACCTGGGCTACGCCCGCGACGACACGGGCGAGAACATCAGCTCGAAGAACGCCAACTACTGCGAACTGACCGCGCTCTACTGGGCCTGGAAGAACCTCAAGTGCGACTATCTTGGTCTCGTACACTATCGCAGGCTGTTCGCCGTGGACGTGGCGCATGTCAAGCGGCTGCTGAAGACGACTGGCATCATCCTGCCGCAAAAGCGCTATTACGTGCTGGAGTCCAACTATTCGCACTATGTCCATGCCCACCATGCCGCCGACATCGACTTGGCGCGTACGATAATCGCCGAGCGGCATCCGCAATATCTCGACAGCTTCGACACCGTCATGCGCTGGCGGACCGGACACCGCTTCAACATGTTCGTAATGCGCAAGGACTTTGCCGACGACTACTGCCGATGGCTTTTCGACATCCTTTTCGAGCTTGAGCAGCGTCTTGACATCTCAAGCTACTCGACGTATGACGCGCGCGTGTTCGGATTCGTGTCGGAACGCCTGCTTGACGTGTGGCTTCATTATCATCGGCTCTCCCACCGCGACGTGCCCATACGCAACCTGGAAGACCAGCATTGGGTCAGCAAGGTGTTCTCGTTCCTGATGCGCAAGTACAACTATCGCTTCCGTCACAGGAGCTGATTCGGCGTTTGCGTCTGCTCGCCCATGGCGTAGCGCATCCATTCCGGGAAGTAGCGGACCGTTCCCGGTACGACCTTGACCCAGGGCGGCAGCGTGTCGTATTCGGACGAGTACCACCTGGCGATCGCGCCAAGGTACAGCGTGACGGAACTGCGCGTCCAGACCACTTGCGGAATGGCCTGCGGCGGAAACGGCGGCGACAGGAACACGAGTTCCGGCGGCAAGCCCTTGGGCCCTGCGGCGGACGAGCAGGCCTTTCGAAGAAAGTCGTCGCCGGCGCGCCCGGCCAGCACGAGCCTCCGCACGCCCAGTGCCGGCAGGTCGTCTACGCTCTTGACATAGCCGATGGCGCGGCTGCCAGGATTCTTGCGGTAGTGGGCTCTAATGTCGCGGCCAAACATCAGTCCGCCCAGCGCGAAGCCGTCGTCCACAACCCAGGTGTCTGGATTGCTCCCGCCAACGGTCACGCGGCGGCCTTCCGTGCCTATCGGGGGAAACGGCTGGCCGTGCGCCCGGCCGTGGAGACGGATGAGCGCCATGGACGACAGCGCGCCGACGAGCGAAACGACGATGCAGACGGCCACGGGCAGATGGCGCAGCCATGTGCGGGTGCGAACCAGGGCCAGGGTGGCGAGCAGCGCCGGCAGCCATACGAAGATCGCCTCCTTGCCCATCGTGACCGGATTGAACCAGGCTGCGATCGCGATGGCTGCCCAGCTCCCGAACGGCACGGCATTGCGCGTCTTGATCGCGAACCATCCCGTCAGCGACAGCGCCAGAAGCCACGCGAACGCATAGCCGAAGCGCAGCGGCCATCCATAGCCGACCATGCGCGTGAGATGGTCGTTCATGAGCGAACAGGCGTATGCGGTGCTGCCAAACGGCTGGTACCAGTCGACATACGCCGGACCTGCAGGCGAAATCTTCCAGCCTTCTGGCGCATCTATCATCATCCTTGGCGCGGCCTGCCACAGCTCGAGCCGAATGCGGTTGGTCCAGCCCTCCGCGCCTTTCCCCGAGCCGCGCGTCACCAGCTTGGGCGGGGCGATGGCCATCCATGCCCCCAGCGCCACCGTTGCCGCCGCCATGCCGATCCATACGGCCTTGATCCTGAACATCCACGAGAAGCGCAGTGCGCAGACGGTGCCGGCGCCGAAGAAGTATGCGAGCAGACCGCCGCGCGAGGCCGTCCAGAACAGCAGCGCCAGGCAAAGCGCCGAAAGGACCGCGCCAACGATCGCCGCCGCCCTGCGCCGGACGAACAGGAGCCCCAGCGCGAGAATGCCGAGGCCTGCGTACAGCAGCGCAGACTGGTTGGGGTTTTCGTATGGGAAGGCCAGGCGGCCGTCCTGCCAATAGCCGTCCGGATTGCTGGAGGAGACGCCACGCTCGGCCATGCACTCGAAAAGGGGAGATTCGTCGTAGACGAGCCTCGGCGCTGTCGTGCCTTTGCCATTCAAGTCCTTTCGCGCCTTCCCGCGCTGGACGCTTGCCGGGACGCCCTGCTCGAAGGTCAACGTAGTCGCCCCAACGGACTTTGAACCCGGTATCCGAAGGGTCGCGTGGCGGCCCTTGACGGAACCATGCAATCCACCGGCACCCTTGATTGCGCCTGGCTTGGAGAAGTCCTTCTCCAGAAGCAAGGCGTGGCCATCGGGCAGCCGCAGCCGATAGAAGAGAAAGCTTTCCGGCGCCAGATACATCTGGCGCGCCTTCTCCGGCTCTTTCATGGGATCAAAGCCAAGATCCACGCCCAGGGCGACGAAAGTCGCCAGAACGAAAAACACGCTTGAATATGCTCTTGCCATGCCTATGTGCTGCAACTCCTTGACAATATATTATATGTCCGCCGAACCTCCGAATGACATCCCAAACCCCTCAAACCCCTCAAACCCCTCAAACCTCTCAAACCCCTCAAACCTCTCAAACCCCTCAAACCTCTCAAACCCCTCAAACCTCTCAAACCTCTTTTTATGCAAGTGAAGTTGCCGCCGCGTCCAAGGTTTGGTATAATCTGCCCATCGTCAACAAGGAGGCATGAAAAAAATGAAAAGACTGGTCTGTGCCTGCGCGGCGCTCGTGTGCGTCGCATTCCAGGCGAACGCGGAAACAAAGGTGGGCGTCATCGGCCTGGATACGAGCCATGCGATAGCCTTTACCAAGCTGATGAACGTGGACAAGGATCCCGATTGCGCGGGCTTCCGGGTCGTGGCGGCGTATCAGTGGGGATCGAGGGACATTGTCTCGTCCACGAACCGCTATGCGACCTATGTGCCGAAGATGCGCGAGATGGGCGTCGAAATCGTGCCGTCCATCGCCGAGCTGCTGAAGAAGGTAGACGTGGTGCTGCTTGAGACGAACGACGGGCGCGAGCATCTGCCCCAGGCGCGCGAGGTCTTTGCGAGCGGCAAGCCCGTCTTCATCGACAAGCCGCTGGCGCACAACCTCCGGGACGCCATCAAGATCTACGAGCTTGGCAAGGCGACGGGGGCGAAGTGGTTTTCCTCGTCCGCGCTGCGCTATTCCGACGTGGCCGTGAAGGCGCGCGCCGGCGAATACGGCCCCATTCGCGGTGCGGCGCTCATCTCGCCCTCGCCTCTGGAGGAGCAGGGCACGCACAACTTCTACACCTGGTATGGCATTCACGGCTTCGAGCCGCTGGTCGCGATCATGGGCATGGGCGTCGAGAAGGTGTCCTGCTTCCGCAACGAGACGGACGATGCGATCATCGCCACATGGAAGGACGGTCGCATGGGCGAGCTGCGCCTCATGCGCAAGAGCTGGATCTATTCCGGCTACGTGCTGCCTGAAAAGCCCAAGGACAAGAAGAATCCGGTCGTTGTCTTTGGCGGCTACCAGGGTTATCAGCCGCTCCTAAAGGAGATCGTGAAGTTCTTCCGCACGGGCGTCGTGCCGGTGCCGAACGAAGAAACGCTGGAAATCATGGCCTTCATGGAGGCCGCCGAGATGTCCGCCAAGCGCAGCGGCGCGCCCGTGACGATCGCCGAGGCCATGGCGGCGGCGCGGCAATAGTCGTATCCCGATCGGCCAACGGCCCCGCAACGCAATGAAACCAAACAAGTCCGACGAGATTGCCGCAACTATACGTGGCGAACTGGTTGGCGGCCGCTACAGGAAAGACGCGCCTTTGCCTTCGGTTGATGCCTTGCGCAAGCGTTTCTCCGTTGGTGAATATGCCGTGAGGCACGCGCTCCAGAAGCTGCGCGATGAAGGGCTTATATCCTTGAAGCAGGGCATTGGCGCCGTGTCTACGGGGATTGCGGAATGTTCATGGAAGGGCCGTATCGCTTTGATTGCGGTGGATACGTCCGCTTCCTTTTTCCGGCAGAAGATGGCTATCCAGCTGGCAAGGCGATTCAGGGATGCGGGATGGGATTTCGTGCCGATTTTCATAGATCAGGCCAGGGATGGTTCCATGGATGTGTCCCAGATCAGGTGTTCGGCCGCGAACGGACTTGATTTCGCCATCCTCAACACAGACCAATCGCAGGTGGCGGAGGTTTGCGACGGACTTTCCCTGCCGTATGTCGTTCTCAACGGCTATATGCATGATTTCCCCAACGCCCGCGCCGTGGTGCGTGAGAACTTCCGGAAATGCTTTACCGACCTTGTCCGTGCGTTGCGCGAGCGCAAGGTGAAGACGTTGCTGGAGTTCGACATTGAACGGCTCATGGATCGCAGCTTCAAGAACCAGCTTTTCGAGGCTGGAATAGACGTGCGGCGCGTGCTCTGCAAATGGGACAATCACAGCGTCTGGGCACTGAGTGACGTGAAGAGATGCGGATATCGGGCGGTTACGGACTTTTTTGCCGAAGAGAGTCATCGTACCCATCTGCCGGACGCCATACTTTTCGACGACGACTATCTGGCCGCAGGCGGAATCGTCGCGTTACTGGAATGCGGGCTGCGCATACCAACGGACGTGAAGCTGGTCACCTACTCAAACAGTGGCAACGAACCTGTCGCAGGTGTCACGCTGGCCCGTGTCGAGGCCGATCCTGTTTCATACGGCGATACGGTGGCCGCATACGTCCTGAAACTCCTTGCCGGACGCCGCGTGGCTCCGCCACGCCTATCTTGGCGTTTCATCCCCGGCGAAAGCCTGTGATGTCTTGCGCACCAGATATTGAGGTCGATATTGAGGGGTGTGAAAATTTTGGTAATGTCGTGAAGTTTGGTATAGAAATGTTTTATCTCGGTTTTTTGGCAAGATAAAACATTGTTTCATCTTGGTTTATGTTTGTACTTGTGTTTTATCGTCATAAATGATACAATTCCACCACATCTACAACGAAGTAGAAGGAGTGTGGCATGATTGGCAGATTGGAAGAGAAGCGTGAACTGAATCGGCTTTACGGTTCAAAAGAATCCGAGTTCCTTGCTCTGTATGGACGACGCAGGGTTGGTAAGACGTATCTTGTACGTGAAACGTTTGATGGACATTTTACCTTTTGCCATACAGGGAAGTCGGAAGGAGGACTTCGTGATCAACTGCTGCATTTCCGGAAATCGCTTGAGATGTTCTCCGATGGACGTGTACCCGTCCCGAAGAGCTGGGATGAGGCGTTCGATGGGTTGAAGCGCGTGATTTCATCTTCGTGCGAATCTCGAAAAGTCGTGTTTATCGACGAATTGCCATGGATGGATACGCCTCGTTCAAAATGCCTCTCCGCGCTTGAATCTTTTTGGAATGAATGGGCATCTGCCCGCAAAGACGTATTCCTTATCGTGTGCGGCTCTGCGGCGTCCTGGATGGTAAAGAACCTGTTCAGGAATCGCGGGGGGCTGCACAATCGCGTCACCGCGCGCATCTGTCTCATGCCTTTCAATCTTGGCGAATGCGAAAAATTCGCGGCGGAGATGTCGCTTTCAATGAGTCGCGCCGACATCGCGGAATGCTACATGATACTTGGCGGCATACCCTACTACTGGCGGCAGTTGCGGCCGGGAAAGAGCCTGCCGCAGAACATCGACGCAATGTTCTTCAGGGAAAATGCGCCTCTGAAGGGAGAGTTTGGGGAACTCTACAGGTCCCTGTTCGGCAAAGCCGCGGCATACGAAAAAGTTGTCGCAGCCCTTGCAGGGAAGAAGGCCGGAATGAGCAGGGCGGAGATCGTATCGGAGGTCGGTCGCGGCATAGCCGGAGGACTTACCGGCATACTTGAAACGCTGGAGAGCAGCGGATTCGTCCGCCGGTATCGCGCGATGGGCAAGCGGAAGCGGGACGGCATATACCAGCTCATGGACAATTTCTCCCTGTTCCATTTCAAGTTCCTTCGCGGCGCCACTTCCGACGAGAACTTCTGGCAGTCCACGGCGTTGTCACATGCGCGAACCACGTGGAAAGGTCTTTCTTTCGAGCGGCTTTGCCTCCAGCATGTTCGACAGATTCGCGCGGCGCTTGGAATATCTGGTGTGCATGTGGAGGCGTATGCCTGGAACCATGTGCCGGACGAGACATGCCCGGCTGGTGCGCAGATTGACTTGCTTCTTGACCGTTCCGACGGCGTGATAAACGTCTGCGAAATGAAGTTTTCGTCGGACATGTTCGTTCTTGACGCAAAGACCGAGAATGACCTTATGCGAAAACTTGCCGTGTTTTCCTCGGTAACCAGAACACGCAAGGCGGTACATCTTACGATGGTGACGCCATTCGGAATACTCCGCAATGCCCATTCCGGACGAGTACAGTCTGAAGTCATGCTAAAAGACCTGTTCTCTTGAGTAATTGGCGTTCTCTTCCGGACGTATGGTACATTTCGCAGAAAATCAACAGCGACGCTTGATGACCTTTTTGCATCCGTCTGATTGGTCCTGGTTTTTCAGACGTATTGCGCACCCGATATTGAGGTCGATATTGAGGTTTGCGAAAAACTTTTTGCCGGGCGCTGTCTGATTGTGCTATGATACTTCTCAACGGTGTAGTGTCGTTAGAAACAAGGAGAAGAATATGGCCCGAATAGGAGTTGAAAAAGAAATCGGTCGTGTGATCGTTGCGTCCTTGCTGGCGTTGGCGCTGGCGTTTTCGGCGGAGGCGGCGGTGTGGCAGCCTACCGATGGCGCGGTGAAGAACTTCCTCGACACGGCAAACTGGGACGTTTCCGCTCCGCCGACGAATGGCGAGGCGATGACGTTCGGGCCGTTGGCGGCGATGCCGACCTACGGCATGGTGGGACAGACGGTGTTGACGGAGGCGCGGCTGGAGAACGGCGGCGGGTTCAAGGCCGGGCTGAACTGGACGTTCGGCGCCATCACGGACACGGAGGAATATCCGTCCCGCCGGTCGTGGAAGCTGGCGTCTGCGACTGGAACAGCCAATGCCGCGCCGCGCACGTTCAACGTAAATCTGTCCGACCCGACAGGCTATGCCGGATGGTGGCGTCTGATGTATGGAGGCGTGACGGTAGCCTTGTCGGATTATGGCGATTCCACGGCGCTCGCCACCGTCTCCACGGAAGGTTCTGCGACCATCAAGGTGCCGACTGCCGGAACCACCGCCCGCATCGGCGACTACGCATCCGGCGGAACCTTGGCGAAGACGGGTGCGGGCACGCTGGAGATCGGCCTCGTCTCGGGTACGGATGCCATCATCTACGTGAAGGAGGGTGCGATCAATTTCAAGGGCCGTTCGGAAGGTGCGCCGACGTATGCGCCTGGTGCGGTCGTCCACCTCGACGCTTCGCAGACGAACACGATGGTGTTCTCAACGAGCGGCGACGGACGGCAGTATGTGGAACGCTGGGACAGCGTCGCCGGCGCCAGGGGTTATGCCACGAACATAATGTACGACTCATCTTCCTGGGGCGGCATACCGGCGTCGCATGCGCCGTTCATCTCGCCGGTGAAGGCGAACGGGCTTACGCTCGTCGATTTCGGCTCGGCTACGTCGGCCATGGCCGACACGTTGGGACCGAGCTACTGCATGTTGACACTCAACGCCAATCCGGCGAATCTCGGTCAGGTGCGTGAGGCGTTCTATGCCGGATACTACACCGAAAACAACGGCAACGTGCTCATACTCGGTTCTGGCAGCGCATACCACTACTGCCGCACGGCCAGCACGCCGCTCGCGAGCTGGGGCGGCAGCGGTGTGCTTTCCGGCGACATCATGCTCAACGGGCGCAAGATCGCCTGGGACCACCCGATGACTGCCGCCGTGGGCGACAGCTACATGGCCATGCATACGTTCAGCGTAGGAGGATTGCAGAATTCGCACATTTCGTATCTGGCGTCAGACAGGACATACAAGGGCTACACCGGCGGCTGCCGCCTGGGCGAGGTCATCATCTACACGAACGCGTTGACCCGTGCGCAGCGCGCGGCGACGCACCGCTACCTGATGCGCAAGTGGCTGCCGCGCGAGAAGTGGGCGGAATACGACCTTGACGCGCTCACTGTCGCATCTGCCGGTACGCCGGTGTCCGTATCGTCGCCTGGGGGTGACGGCAATGGCGTGCTGCGCGTCGCCAACGTTACCGCGCACGGCGGCACGCTCGTCAAGACTGGCGACGGGACGCTGGAGATCGGGCGACTCTCGCCTGCCGGGGCCACGATCTCCGTCCAGGGCGGCGCCGTCGCGTTTGCGCCGCCGCCTGCGGCCCCCGATTCGCCGGCCGATGAGCCTTACCTCTGGCTTGACGCCACGCAGACGTCATCCCTGACCTTCACCAACGAAACTGGAAGCGTGGACTATGTTGGGCGGTGGGCAGACCGCCGCGCGGAATATGCGGCCACACGATACGTTGCACCGCCTGCGTCTGGTTCCGATGTCCCGCCTAATGCGCCCTACATGGCATACGGTGCGCAGAACGGTCTTGCTGCCGTGAGCTTCGGGCATTCCAACGCGCTCAAAGGCGGCGACTCGTCCTGGGTGCAGCTGTCGTCTGGCGTGAGTACCTACGATGGTTTCATGGCCGTCAAGGTTTACTCCACCACGACATACGGAGTCAATCTCTTCGACAGCCAGAACGGCCTTGAGTTCCTGCGTTCCGCCTCTACTGTACTGCTGAGCGAAACTTATGCGTACATGCGTGGGCGGAACGCCCGCTGGAGCGTGGATGGCGCCGTCACCGACCCGGTGCGGAGCGGCTCGTTCAGGAACGACGGCGTCTACCACATCGTGCACTTCTCGTCTTCGGAGCCGATTGGCGTGGCGGCGCTGGCCAAGGATCGCTTGCTGCAGGGATCGCAGTGGGGGCAGCTTGAGATAGGCGAGGTGCTGCTCTACAACCGCCGTCTCGATCCGGCGGAGCGCGACCGCACGGAGCGCTACCTGATGCGCCGCTGGCTGGAGCCGGCGCGGTGCAAGGACATCGACAACCTTACGGTGTCGGGGAAGCTGGCGCTCGGCGGTGGCGCGTCTGCCGCGTCCGCAGCGCTGACGGGCGATCTGACGCTGGCGGCCGGCGCGACCGTGACCTGCAACGTCTTCACGAACGGCACGTGCGATTCCATGACCCTTGCGGGAAATCTGACGTTTGGCGGTGCGGTGCGTCTGCAATACAAGGCACCCGGTGCGTCGCGTCCGGCGCGTGGAAACTACACGCTGTTCACGGCGGATTCGATCACGGGCTTTGACGCCTCCGCTTGGACGTTGGAGACTTCGGGCGTGCGCGTACGCCCGGCATACGTGTCGTGCGACGGCCATTCGGTGACGCTGACGGTTGCCGAATTTGGCATGAACATATCGTTCAAATAGTCAGGAGGGCGGACATGGCCAGAATTGTGCTTTCGATGGTTGGTGCGGTTGTCGCCGCATCGGTCGTAGCCGCGACGGCGGTGGCTCCAAGCGGCGTCAATGTCCGGGACTTTGGCGCGAAGGGCGATGGGGTGGCTGACGACACCGCCGCCATTCGGGCGGCCGTGGCGGAGGCGGAGCGGCTGAACGCGTCCATGCGCACGCGCGTGGGAAGCCGGCACACGAACATCGGCATCGGGGATGGCCCCTTGCGCGAGGTCGTGTTTCCGAAAGGGCGCTACCGCCTAACGGACACGATCTGTTCCTTCCGCGAGACGCTGCTGCGCGGAGAGCACGGCGCGACCATTTTGATGGACGATCCGACGAAGGACGTGCTCTACTTTCACAGCGCGTTCCGCTGCCGCGTGACTGGTCTTTCGTTCATCGGCGGAGCCATCCAGTTGCGTTTCTGTACGCAGAACAACGATTCCGCCAACCTGACGACGCGGGGCTGCACGTTCCGCGATTCGTCCGGCTCGGCCATCGAGTGCCTGTCGTACGCGTACAAGACGAACGGCCAGCTAAAGGCACTGGCTCCGTATGTGGTGAAGGGCGGCGTGCCGATTCGCAACCCGCGGTTCGAGGGAGAGCGCTGCGGATTCCCGAACTCGACCCTGCTGACGGTCGAAGACTGTACGTTCGAGGATTGCCGTCGCGTGCTGGAGGCGGCCTGCGACGGCGCGGTGGTGAGGAACTGCAGGATCGTGTCGGCGCCGAACGCCGAGGATGGCGTCATGAAGCTCCAAAACCGCATCCATCTCTACGGGCTGGATGTGACGGTCAAACGCGACAGGTGTCTTCGCCAGAGCGTGTTCGAGATAGACCGCAGGTGCAACCTGGACGTCACTGGCTCGACGTTCCGCACAGACGACGGCTCTGGCGTCTGCATCGTCCGCTCGCGTGCCAAGCCTGCCTACGTCGCCTCCTACATCAACCTCGAAGATGTTGTGGTGGAGTCCGGCGCCGACGACGACAACGCGCCGATCGTGATTGAGCGCGGCACGTCGCCGAACATGATACGCGTGGCGGGGCTGGTCGAGAAGGGGGTCCGACGCGCATCGCCGATCCACTACGTCGGCGGACATGACGAAAAGGCCCTCGCCGCCGCGCGGCATTTCAAGAGCATGCCCGTGGCGCGCACGTATTCAACCGAGATATCGGAAAAGGCGCCCAACCGTCCGTCGCTTCCCGTCGCACCGATGCGCAGCGGCGCGGAAACGGTTCTTCGCGCGGTTGACTTCGGCGTGGATACGGACATCCGCACGGACGACACGGAGGCCGTGAAGCGGCTTTTTGCCGCAGCCGCGGGCAAGGAGAATGTGAAGATCGTCTTTCCCGGAACGTGGATCAACCTTTCGGAAACCGTTGACCTGCCGGGTAACGCCGTGGTGACTGCCGAAGGCACGGCGGGGTTTCGCATCAAGGACGAGGCGAAGGACCTGTTCCGCGTGAAAGGATTTACCGATATCCGCCTCTCCAACCTGATGTTCGAAGGTGGTCGCCATTCGATCGTGCTGGAGGCGGCGGAGCGTGGATTCGTGAAGCGGCTTTTCGACCTCGACAAGGCCTACGCCTCGCTGACCGACTGCTTCTTCTACGATGCGGCGTCGTATTCCGTGGTGGCGGTGTCCGGTGACGGAACGGAAGACCGTCGCGGCGACTTCGACCTCGTGATGGACGGTGGCGTGTCCTTGGTGGCGAAAATCTACCGGGGCAACGGCACGGCCTGGGATGACCGGCGGTGGACAGAGATACTTCCTGCGGCGGCGGGGCGGCTGAAGGAATCGGTCGTGTGGGAGAACCGCGGGGAACTCGTCATGCGCGACATGCTCGGCGCGCCGATGACGTTTTGCGGAATGATGTCGATGGCCGAAGTGCCTGTGTTCAAGGAACCAGCGGAGACGGGCGACTTCCGCTGGGTGGACAACTACGGCGACTTCGTGTCGCTGTACACGAGGTTTGGCGGGGAGTGGGGCGGCAAGACGCCCGTGTACCATCATGGTTGCGGACGCGTGTCGATCGACGGCGGCTATGCCTGGTTCGAGAACCGCACGGCGCAACGATACCCTGTCCTCGCCGATTCGCCTTCGGCCAAGCTCAGCGCCACGTGCGTGTGCTTCTCGCCGAATCTCGGGGACAACCCCATCCAGTTCGCCTGGAGGGACGCTTCCGGCAATGTAAGGCCTACCGACGAGCAGCGGCTGTCGCTGTATTTCCCTTTGAATGTCACAAAGTGACATTAGAAAAAACAGACAAAGCATGAGAGCGATTCAACTTGGCGTGATATCAATCGCGATTGCCGCGACAGCGGTGTTCGCAGATGGCGGAAATGTTCGTTGCGGCAACGACTTTACGCTTTACAACGTGATGCCGTTCTCGCCGGGACGCGAAGAGCAGTCCGCCGCCGACTGCCGCGAATACAAGACGCGTACCGGATGCGACCTTGTGCTGTACTCTCTTACCTTGCATCCCGAGGGCAAGCCCGCCATGGAGAAGGTAGAGAGGTATGTGGCAAGCTACCGCAAGCTCAAGCGTGCGTTGTCTGATTCGGACGTTCGCCTGGGCGTCCTGGTGCAGGCGATACTCGGGCACTGGCCGCGCGTGGACAAGGAGATCGAAGGCTGGACGCGCACGGTCAACATCAAGGGCAGGGAGGTCCGCTTCTGTCCGGACGATCCGGGATTTGCCAAATACATCGATGACACGTTCGTCCTGCTTGCGAAGGAAAAGCCGGCGTTCATCCTGACCGACGACGACGTGCGCGCCTATTCCCATGACGCGGAGTGCTTCTGTCATCGGCACGTGGCGGAGTTCAACAAACGCATGGGGACGAACTACTCCGAAAAAGACCTTCGCGAGAAGGTTGCCGCCGCCAAGCAGGACGATCCGGAGTACAAGACGTTCTTGGCGGTTCAGCGCGACATGATGACCAGGCTGGTAAGGCGTTTTCGAGCGGCGATCGATTCGGTTGACCCCACGATCCCGGCCGGAATATGCGTTGCCTGGGAAGAAACATTCCTCGTCCCTCCCATGGCGCGTGCTATCGCGGCCAATGGGCAGAGACCCGTCATGAGGGTTTCGACCGGTAGCTACAACGAACGCTATGTGACCTATCTTGCCGCCAACGTGATGCGGACGATTGGCTTTGCGGAATACTATCGAGATTCGGGAATAGATTTGCTGGACGAGGCGGACACGTGTCCGCATAATCTCTGGAGCAAGTCGGCGCTGTCTTTCTTTACGCATCTGGAAGTGGCGTCTTTTCTTGGATTGAAAGGTGCCAAGATATGGTATGTCAACGGTCACAAGGAAACAACACCCGTGGCGCGAGCCTATACGGACATCTTGGCGCGGAATCGCGGTCTCCTCGATGCACTGTCACGCGAGATTGGCGCCGCAGTTGACATGGAGGGTGTGGCCGTTCCTTGTTTTTCCCGTTTCCCGAAATGGCATCTCGCCAAAGAACACAACGAGATGTTCGTGAACCCTGGAACGTTTGCGGAGCGCGTTTTCATTCCGTTCGGGATACCGTTCCGCGCCGAGAAGGACTTCTCGCGGGACGGCGTGTATGTCGTGTCGTGCAGGAACGAGGTAGAACGCTTTACGGATGCCGAACTGGCGCAAGTATTCTCCCATAAGGTGCTGGTCACGGCGGAGGCCGCGCTTGCTCTCACGAAGCGTGGGCGAACGGATCTCATTGGACTTGCCGCCGAAATGAAGCCATTCCGCTTCAATCGCGAGCGCGATGTCGAGACGGGGGCAAACTATGTGGCCACGCCAACGGACAACCTGCCGTTCTTTTCGAATCTTGCACCCGGCGCGGAGGTGATCACGAAACTCGGTTTCCTGCCGTACGCAGGAGCGCCCGTATTTGAAGAGGCGGCGCCGGGCGCGATCCTGTGGCGCAACGCGCTTGGGGGAACTGTCGCCACGTGCGTCTACCATGCCGAAATGACGCCGCTTCACAGGTTTTCCGAAGCGCGCAAGCAGTATGTAGTAAAGTTGCTCGACAGGCTTTGGGGCGGACCGGTTCCTTGTGTTTGCGGCAACGACCAGGATGTACTGGTGCTTGTCCGCCGGCACAAGGACGGCGCTTCGATCGTCTTTGCGGCAAACCTCAATTCGGAACCGATTGGCGAGTTCCTTCTGCGTGCGCCCAATGCGAAGTCGATATCGGTGCTTGCACCCGACGGCACATGGCAGGCGCAAAAATTCTCGCGTGATGGCGAATGGCTTTCGATACCTTCGCCGCTCGCCTTTTATGAAGCGAAGGTGTTCAGATGCGAGCTGTAACGATGAGGGCGAAAAGGACATTCGGCAACCTGACGCTGGTGAGCGTCGTGGCGATTCTCGCGATGGCGTCTTTTGCAGATGGGGTTCCATGCCGCGACGGCCTTGCCAACCCCGAGCGCGGCTACCGGTTCGAGCTGAAGATAGGAAGGGAGGCTGGCGATCCGGTTCCGAAGTGCATGAAGGGCGGGGAGTGGCCTTTTGCGGCGTACGCGAAGGACGGCGTGACGGTCGCCCAGGCCTACTGCTATCTGGACCGCTACTGCGATTCGTCGATCCCGCAGAGTAAGCTGGAGGCGCTACAGGCGAGCTTCGACCGTGCGCGGAAGGACGGCGTGAAGTTCCTGCTACGCTTCGCCTACGAGAGGGACATGTCGCGCCTGAAGGGTCCGACGCTCGCGCGCATCCTCATGCACATCCACCAGCTTACGCCTGCCGTGAAGCAGAACGCCGACGTGATCTACGCGTTGCAGATCGGCTGGGTCGGCGCGTGGGGTGAGTTCCACTCATCGGCGCACGGCATCGAGAACGACGTCGAGGCGGCGGCAAAGGTGGTCCAGTACACGTACGACTACATGCTGCCCCAAAACCGTTTCACGATGATGCGTACGATGCAGTGGCGCGAAAATGTTGCGAAGGTGCTGGGAACGTCCCGTACGCGCATTGGACTCTTCAACGACGCGACGCTTGCCGACTTCCACGATTCAACCACGTTCATGGGCGACCGCGAGGAACTGATGAAGCTGCCGTGGGACGAACTCCTCGTCCGGCGCTATTCGGTGCCGGGCAATCCCCAGTTCGACGAGCTGTGCAGGATCGGCGCGCACCTGCCGGTGGACGGCGAACTCTTCTGGAAGGACAATGTTGACTGGGCACACCAGAACGGCCTCATGGCGCTCGTGCGCCTACGTCGCCACCACTACACGACGCTGAGTCTCGTGCACGGCAATTCGGAGCTTGACGGCGGCAAGGGCATCGGTCCCATCGACACGTGGAGGAAGACGCCCGTGACTGCAGAGTTGCTGGATTCCTTCCAGATTCCGTTCGACCCCGCCTATTTCGCCGGTGTTCCCTACCGTACCGCATACGAGTACATCCGTGACCACCTCGGCTATCGCCTGGTCGCGAAGTCCTGCACGGTCACGGGCGGTAGAGTACGCGTGACGCTGCACAACCATGGTTTCGCCGCGCCGATCAACCCGCGCAAGGCATATTTCGCCGTTGTGGGCACGGATGACCATGTGAAGGAGATTCCGACCGACGTTGACTGCCGCACATTCAATCCAGAAGAGGACGCCATCGTCGAAGCTGCCGTGCCAGAGCTGAAGGACGGCGAGCATCTGGCGTTGTGGCTGCCGGACGAGGACGCGTCCATCCGCTTGCGTCCAGAGTATGCGATCCGTCTCGCCGGCGGCGCAAAGGTGGAGACGCGTGGAGGATATCTGCTGAACATGCTCGAACCATGAACCATGATTTCATAAAACGAAGTGATTTTCTGCGAATTGCCGACGATGTTGACGCGAAGAGGTTTTATTAGATATGGTTCTGGGCTGGCGCTATGCGGCTTTACCATGAATTCAGTTCGCGGCGGCGTCGCGCCGGACGGTGTTCGTTTTGGAGTCATTACCGACACGCACGTTGCGGGACGTGGATCAATGCCGGAACTTGCCCGCGCGTTCGCTTTCATGCGCGACAAGGGCGTGGATGCCGTGCTGCACTGTGGCGACATGACGGACTTCGGCTACATCGACGAACTTGAGGCGTTCAGCGAGGCGTGGAAACGCGAAATGCCGCCAGACGTCCCGCTCGTTCCGGTTCTGGGCAACCGCGATCTGTCGGATACGAAACGAATGTCGGACGAGCGCCGCCGTGCAGAACGTGACAAGCTGATCGTTTCCGCGCCAGAAGAGCATCTGCGGCGGATTCTCGGACTTGAACTTGAGGACGGGATGCGGGTTCGCATCGTAAAAGGTATTCCCGTCGTCGCCATGGATTGGGGCAAGGAGCATCTGCTGGAGAAATTCATGATGCGCCACCCGGAACTGCGCGATCCGTTGCGCCCGTTCATCCAAGTGCAGCACCGTCATCCCGGCGGCATGCTGGGCGATGCGCCCTGCAACGACCCTGCCACGTGCTGGCTGAACATGTTCCCTCGTTCGATCTCGGCATCAGGGCATTCCCATCGCCCGTTCACGGACAGGGACTTGTTCCGCAACGGTCCGTTCACGGCATTTGGAGCAGGGAGTTATTACCTGTCCGACGGGCCGCAGCAGAAGGGGATTCGTGAAGTTTCTTTGTTGACGGTCAGGTCAACAGGTATGGAACTGGAACGTTTTGGTTTTCACAATGGGTTTCATGACGTCAAGACCGTGATTTTCCCGTCGCCGCCTGCAGGAGACAAGCATGTGGACGGGTCATTCGTGTTCGTGCAGTGGAATGTAGGCGGATTCACGCTCGGACAGGGTGGGTTCGACGGTGGATGCACGAAGGAGCGCGCCGAGGCGTTTCGGCTTCGGCTTGACGGGCTGGGCGCAGATTTTCTTGGCCTGTCCGAATACGATCCGTCCTTCGCCATGGCGGATCGTCCTGTGCGGGATCTCGTGTTCGGTGATTATCCGCATATTGCGGCGGGACCGCGTCTTGGACTCAATGGCAATGCCATGCTTTCGCGTCGGCATCCGCTGCGGGATATCCATGTCCATAATTTCCATACGCGAAAACAACCGCGCTACTGCACAGTCTGCGAGGCCGATGTGGACGGACGGAGGACGACATTCGTCGAGACGCATCTCGATCTGGACGCTGCATGCAGAAAAACGCAGATTGCCGAGCTGCTGGAGATTTGCGGACCTCTTCAAAGGGTGATTCTCTCCGGTGACTTCAATGTATCGACGCTTGTCGAGTTCGCTCCGTTCGCGTCATCTGGCTTCAAGATGGCCAACGGTGGGCAGTTGGGGACGTTTCGCACGCATCGCCGCCGTAATTCCGGCTATGATCCCGCCATCGACAATGTGATGGTCAAGGGTTTTGACATTGTAGGCGCATGGACGGCGGACGATGCAATGATTCTCAGTGACCATCGCATATTGGCTTGCCGACTCAAGGCAATATGATATACTTCACGTCATGTGGAAAAGCGTATGACAAGAAAAACATTCAACAAGCTGATGGCGGCGGTAGGAGTGGCGACGGTCGCCGCTTTCGTCCATGCGGCGGACATGGATCACAAGGGGCGGGTGATCGCCGCAGTCCAATGGCCAATGGGATTGCTGAAGACGCCGCCGCAGGTCTGGGATGCGCCGCAATATGCGACGAACGGCATAAGGGCGATTTTTTACGAGGGTCTCCCGTATAAAGGTAGAGCGACGAGGGTGTTTGCCTACTTCGGGATGCCGGAGCGCACGGTTGGCGAGCGCGTGCCTGCGATGGTTCTCGTCCATGGCGGAGGTGGCAGCGCGTTCCTCCGCTGGGTGAAGTTTTGGAATGCGAGGGGCTATGCTGCGATTTCAATGGACACGTGCGGCAAGGTCAGCGGCAACGCGAGGGGAAACGAGCAGCGCGGTCATTTCCCGCACGAGTGGTCAGGTCCTGATGGATGGGGCGGATTCACCACGGTTAATGATCCTGACGAAGATCATTGGATGTACCATGCCGTAGCGGCGGTCGTCAGGGCCAATTCACTTGTGCGGTCCCTTTCGGGAGTTGACCCTGAGCGCGTTGGGTTGACTGGCGTTTCGTGGGGAGGGGTCATAACGTGCACGGCGGCATCCATCGACGACCGTTTTCGGTTCGCCGTGCCCGTGTATGGGTGCGGCGCGAACTTTACGCTTTCGCCAGCGTGGCAGAAGAACTGCGGCATTATCGGCGAGCGCAACGTGCCGAGATGGCGGGCAAAGTGGGATCCGATAAACTATCTGCCGCAGTGCACAGTCCCGTTTCATTGGCTGGACGGCACGAACGACCCGTGGTTTGCCCTGCCGGCAATCGAGCGCTGTCGCGAGGCAATGACGTGCGAAAGTGGGGCGACGTTCAGGATTCGCATGGAGCATACGCACGGTCGCGTCAGCGAGGAGGCTGGCGAGATCGTCGCTCTGGCAGACCGATATCTGCGCGGCGGACCCGCGTTGCCACAGTTCGGCGATGTGCGCCGCGACGGAAAGATGGTGCGGGTGAAGTTCTCTGCCGACAGTCGTCTGCCGCCAGTACACGCAAGTCTCGATTATACGCTGGATCCGCCGGATCGCGACGGATTGTGGTTTTCGCGCAAATGGACGAGCATTCCGGCAATGATCGCTAACGGCGAGGTGTCGGTTCGTATTCCCGATGGTACGCAGGCGTGGTATCTCAATCTAGAGACGAAAGAATGTTTGCGGACGAGTTCACGCGTGGTTCAGGAAATACAGGAAGACAGATGACAAGAAAAACATTCAATAAGCTGATGCTGGCGGCAGGCGTGGTGGCGTTTGCCACGTTCGTGCATGCGACGGACATGGATTACAAGGGGCGGGTGATCGCCACAATCGCCACGAAAAACGCCGGCACCGCCGAGGTGACGTGCAATGATCCCGGCGGATGGAAGTTCGACGTAAGCGCATCGCAGGATGCCGGACGAGACATGGTAACCGTCCGGATATCTTCGCCGACAAACGCGCAACCGCCGCAGTTCGGTGTGTTCTTCCGCGTGCCGGGAGCTGGCGTGCAGAACGTCTGGATATCCGATTTCGAGCGTGACGGTTTCCATGTCGGTCCTCAACTCTGGTGGGGCTGGACGTCGAAATATAAGTCGCAGCTCGCGCGCGACACGCCCATCGCCGTCGGCTTCAACGCCCAGGAACGAGCTCCCGTGGCGCTCGCCTGCTCCGAGGCGTTCAACGCGCTCGAATTCGGGCTTTACGCAGACGACAGGACGTGCGAGATGGTGGGACGCTGCGAGTTCTTCACCGCGCCAGTCGCCCCGATCAAGGAATACGAGGCGTCGGTGATGCTCGACAGGCGCGGCGGCGATTTTGCGGAAACTGTCCGCCAGTGTACGGAATGGATTGCCGACAAGAATGGATTTCGCACGGCAGACGTACCGGCGGCGGCGTTCGATCCACTCTATTCGACATGGTATGCCTATCTTCAGGACGTACATGCGGGAGAACTCGAAGAGGAGGCCCACCTTGCCGCCGCGCTCGGCATGAAGACGATGATCCTCGATGACGGCTGGCAGAAGGTCGATAGCCGCACGTTCTATTCTGCGACGGGAGACTGGATGCCGGTCCCAAGCCGGTTTCCGGACATGAAGGCGCATGTCGCCGCAGTCCACAAGGCAGGCCTCAAGTACATGCTGTGGCTGGCGGTTCCCTACATCGGCGACGAGTCGAAGATATGGAGCAGGTTCAAGGACAAGACGCTCTTGGTCAGGGGCGCAAGTTCGCCGGGGAAGGTGGCAGTGCTCGATCCGCGCTTCCCCGAGGTCCGCGAATATCTCATCTCCACCTACGAGCGCGTCGTCGGAGAATGGGGTTTTGACGGCGTCAAGCTGGATTTCATCGACTCCTTCGTGCTGCCGAAGGACGATCCGGCTCTCAAGGACAACTATGCCGGGCGTGATTACCGCTCCCTGCCTGATGCGGTGAATCGTCTGATGAAGGACGTGTTGGCCCGCCTCAAGAAGATAAAACCCGATGTGCTGGTGGAGTTCCGCCAGCATTACATGGGGCCCGCGATTCTGCAATACGGGAACATGATGCGTGCAGCGGACTGTCCGGCCGATCCTACGGCCAACCGCAAGCGTGTATGCGATCTTCGCCTGACTTCAAGAGGAATAGCGGTACATTCCGACATGCTCGTCTGGAGCCGGGACGAGACGCCCGAGGGCGCGGCACTGCCGATACTGAACGTGCTTTTCTCGACGATTCAGTATTCGATGGTGCTGGCGACGGTTCCTCCGACGCATCGCGAGGTGATCCGCAGCTGGCTGGAGTTCTCGCAGAAGCATCGCAAGACGCTTCTGCGCGGGACGTTTCGTCCGCACCATCCCGAGAACGGCTATACCTGGATCGAAGGCGAAAGCGATGAGGAACGTGTCATCGCCGTATATTCGAACGACGTCTGTGCGCGCGCGGGTGCGGCTGATCGGACGGTCTGGCTGATAAACGCCACAGGTGTTTCAGGTGTGCTGGTCGATTTTGCCGCAGATGGAAACGTGGAGCTTTTTGACGTGCTTGGGAAACCTTTGGGCATGGTATCGGTCGCCAAGGGCATTTCGAGACTTAAAGTTCCTGCATCTGGATACGCAAAGGTTAAATGGTGAGTTGGAATTATGTAACCGACATGTGCAATTGCGTTCAAGCGGGGAAAATGCTATAATACGGGCGATGAGAAATAAGATTCTGTCTTTGCTCCTTTCCGGCTTGGTGGCGGGGGGACTATGGGCCGATGGC
>JAEEGL010780087.1_pt1 | contig 28050 bp, 25 predicted proteins | sample 9134231 | NCBI WGS metagenome assembly JAEEGL01 (sample SAMN16246548, study PRJNA631951) | gut metagenome | biome: gut microbiome; feature: rumen; material: fiber-attached | host: Bos | place: Iran: Karaj | collected 2018-10
AGCTTCTTTTTGTTTAAGAATCTCTTTACTTGCCATATAAGTCTCCTTTCTTATAATTAAAAAGTTTCCTATGACAAGGAAACGTTATAATCTTGTATTATAAAATGTTTCCTCGGTAAGATTTATGTTTGTACTTACTGTCTTTGGTCACTTCAACGTAGTTGATTATATAATACTTTTTCTAGTTTTTCAAGTGTTTTTTTATATTTTATGATAAAAATTCTTTTAAAACTTTATTTAATTCTTCTTTAGCAATTGGTTTAGATAAATAATTATTAAAACCAAGAGATAAATATTTATCTTTAGAACCTGATTCATTATTAGCAGTTAATGCTATTACAGGAGTTTTAAATGTAAGTCTTTGTTTTAAGTTTTTCAATGTAGAAGGTCCATCCATTTCAGGCATAAAATCATCCATCATTATTAAATCATATTTTTTACCAGAATCAATTAAAGCTATACATTCTTTTCCACTACTTGCTAAATCTACAGTTGCTTTATAATCTTTTAATAATCTCTTAGCAACTTTTAAGTTAACCCCATTATCATCAACAACAAGTATTCTCTTATCGCTTGCATCAAATATACTTAATTCTTCTGCAAATATTCCTTCTACTTCATTTGATGTTTTAGCAATAATATTTTGTTCTAATGCAAATATGAATGAAGTACCTACTCCAACTCCACTCTTAACATGGATTTTACCACCCATCAATTCTACAAGTCCTTTAGTAACTGCTACACCAAGTCCACTACCAGATAATCCTTCAGCACGATCTCCTAGTTGATAACTTGTAAATAAGTGTGGAATAACAGAATCATCTATTCCTTTACCACTATCTTCAACATTAATAATTAATCTACACTTATTATCTAAAACTATTCCATCTACATCAAGATTAATAGTTCCAACCTCAGTATATTTAATTGAATTAATTAATAAGTTTGTAAGAATAGATTTTAATTTAACAATATCACCATTTAATACTTGTGGTAATTTATCATTAACAGTTATCTTAAATTCAACTTTATTATCTTGTAAATATCTTTTAGCAGTAATAACTACATCATTAACAAGTTTATTTAAAATATAATCTTTATTAGTAACTTCTAATTTACCAGCTTCCATCTTAGATATATCTAATATACCATTAACTATTTCAAGTAAGTTAGTTGCTGATGTAGTAATAATATTTACTTCATCTTTTTGTTCTTCTGGTAATTCTTCTTCATATAAAGCTTCACTAAATCCAACAATAGCATTTAAAGGTGTTCTTATTTCATGTGACATGCTACTTAAGAAATCACTTTTAGCTTTATTAGCTCTTTCAGCACTTTCTTTAGTCAAATTTAGTTCTTCAATTAAGTTTAGATCAGGATTTGCTATATTAAAATATATAGTTGCTGATGCTAAAGCTGTAATAGAACAAGTTATATATAAATGTGGAACAAATATTTGAGCTATTGCGCCTATTATACCTATTAATATTACATAACCCATAGACATAAATTTCTTTTTTTCTTTTTTATCTTTAATTCTAAAGAATATAACAAACCAACTTAATATAAATACACCAAATACAGCATAACAATATATAGGTGCTGGTCCATGAGAAACCATATATAATCCAGTTGTTTCATCAGGAGTTTGATTTAATATAAGAGCTGGTAAAAACAAAGCAACTAAAATAATAATAAATTTCTTTATAAAACTTAAAAAGTATTCTCTCTTTGGATTATCTTTAAAAGCTACATAGCCTTGATTTTCTTTAGATACTGTTGATATAAAATATAATGTTACAATTCCACCCCAAACAATAAACATAGCATTATGTAATTGTTTAGTTACTCTAGACCATAAAGGTACAGTAATCATAAAATTAAAATTATTTATTACTAATTGTACTAGAAGAGATATAAACATAGCTGTACACAAATAGTTTTCAAGTGTCATTACTTTTTTCTTTCTTGCATACAAAACAAAAATCATCAGAGAATACAAAAACGCTGATATTGGGAATATCATATATCTAAATGTTTCTGATGTTATTGCCATATTAATCTATCTCCTTTCTAGTTTGACATATATTTTTTTAATACCTCATTTACTATATTTGCTTCTTCCATTAACTTATCATAATTAGTGTTAACAAAATCAGATTTATTTTCTTTTCCTGCCATTTCATGTTCATAAGCCATATCACCTAGTTTTTCAAAACCAAGATATCTTGCATTGCTTTTTAAACCATGTGTCTCAATAGCATAATTAGGCATATCGCCTGCTTCTTTAGCAGTTTTTATTTTATTCATATTGTTTTCAAACTCAGCGACAAACTCTTCTGCTGCTATATCAAATGTTTCCATATCACCAAGAGATTCTAATGCTTTTGAAACATTACAATTATTTGCTTCTAAATATTCTTTAGTATGACCAGCAGGTGCCTCTATTGGTACTTCTACTGGTTGTTGTACTTCAACTGGTTTTTGTTCTACAACTGGAGCACTGGTTTCCACTTCTTTGGGTGGTTCAGTAACAGGTTGTGTTGTTACTACAGGAGCAACATAAATTTGTCCTACTCTTTTTTGAGCATTAAATGCTACTGGTGGTGCCATACCTATTTCTTCTTCACTCACCTTTGCATTTAAGAATAGTTTTAATACTCTTCTTAATTCTTTTCTGTCTACAGGTTTTGATAAATATTCATTATATCCAGCCTCTAAATATTTATCTCTTATACCAGATATAGCATTTGCTGTATAAGCTACTACTGGTATTCTAAATTCTGGAATTGCTCTTAATTCTTTTATTAAAGTTGACTCTTCAGGCATTCCATCATCTAATAATATTAAATTATAATTATTTTCTTCTTTAACACTTTTAATAAATTCATCATGATTTAAGAACTCAACAATATTAACTTTATATTTAGATAATTCTTTTCTAGCAACTTTAAGATTAATTTCATTATCATCAACTACTACTATTGTTTGTCCTGAAGCATCAAATGGTTGACTAGAATTAATTCCTTCATCCAAACTACTCTTATTAATTATTTTTTGATCAACTATTACTGAGAATGTACTTCCTTTTCCATATTCACTTTGTACATCTACTTTACCAGCCATCAATTCAACCATCTTTTTAGTTATTGATAAACCTAACCCTGTTCCTTCAACAGAATTATTTTTATCTAAATCAAATCTTTGGAATCTAGTAAATAATTTACCAATATCTTCTTCTTTAATACCAATACCAGTATCTGAAACAGAGAATCTAATAGTGCAAACATCTCCTTTTAGTTCACCTGTTACATTAAAATTGATTTGTCCTTTATCAGTATACTTAATAGCATTAGTTAAAAAGTTTACAATTATTTCTTTTATCTTTCCAGAATCACCATATAATACTGGGGGTATTTTTTTATCTACATATGAATGAAATTCAATTGGTTTTCCAGATGTATCTAATCTTGATTTAGAAAGCGCTATTACTTCATCAGTTAATTTATTAAATGAATATTCTATTGGAGTAATTTCTATAACATCTTCTTCAATCTTAGAAATATCTAATATACCATTAACTATTTCTATTAAACTTTCTGAAGACATAATAATATCATTTAATTCTTCTTTAGCATTTTCAGATATACCTTCTTCTTCCTTAAGTGCTTGACTAAGTCCAACTATTGCATTTAAAGGTGTTCTTATTTCATGAGACATTGTAGATAAGAATTTTGTTTTATCTGAGTTTGCTTCACTGGCTTTTTCTTTAGCTTCATTTAATTCATTAATAACAATAATATCTGGATTCTCCATAGAAAAATACATAAATATTTCTGCAAATATTATTGCTGCTACTATACTATATACTCCACTAAAAGTAGATGGTAACATACGTTCAAAAATTCTATTACAACTTGAACCAACAAGTAATAATATTATTAATCCAATTAAAGGAGCATATCTTTTTCTAGCATCCTTATTAAAGTTCTTAAGCATTAAAATAGCCCATAGTCCTATAAATGCTCCTATTACTATTAATAGATATGAATAAATTCTCTCACCTGCAAATAAATATGTATGTCTTCCAACATCAGATTTAATAAAGAAAAATACTGTTGAAATAACAAATCCAATTCCTAGAAAAACATATAACCATTTTTTAAAATATGTTTTATATTTATTTTGATTAAAATCTATTCTACCTTGATATTTTTTAGATGTTAAAGCAAGTGTATATGCACTTAATACACACAAAATAAATATTATTAACATAATATGTAATTTATTTAATATATTGAATAATAAATCACTCTTGATCCAAATTGGTAAAATTAATCTTAACAAATCTTCTACAGCAGCAGATATTGTTAACCATAAAGCAACACTATAGCAAAAGTTTTCAACAGTTTTAACTTTTCTTTTAGAATAAAACATATACATTACTATAGAAAGGTATACTAAGCCTGATACTACAAAATAAGTACATGGAGCTATATTTTCAATTGTAAACGGATTTGTTTGTACCACACTAAAACACCTCTATTCTATTTAATTATATCATAATATGGAATAAAATAATAAAAAAAAGTAATTTTAAATTACTTTTTCTTAATTACAATTTCTACACTTGTTGTTCTAGAAGTATAAGTTAATTTATTATCACTTCCACTTACCATAACTGGTACTGTAAATGATCCTTCACCTAACTTATCTAAGTCTATATATACAGTTATATCATCGGGTTTTAATTTGTTAAGTACATCTTCAACACCTTTAACTACAACTGTTACTGTAGTAATTTGATCTTGTGTTGCTTGAACTATATATTTACTTGTATCTAGATTCTTAAATGTAATTGGAATATTTTCAAATTCTTTAGATGTTTCTTTTTCCATATCTACTTTAATTGTTACAGCAGTTTCAGACATAGATCTAACTCCACTAGGTTTAACAATTGTTTCTTGATATGTCTTATTATTAGCAAGACCATCTACATTTATTTCTACTTCTATTTCACTTATTGTATTTAATACATTTTCTTCTCCATATAATGTTACACTTGTTACATTTGAAGTAATAGAACTAATAGCACTACCACTTGCTGGTTCTCCAACTGGAACAACTTTAACAGGTACAACTTTACTTGGACTAGTTACAGTTACAGTTGCTGTTACTGTAGATGGAACTATTTCAACATCATTTATTTCTGTTCCTATTTCATTATATGCTACTAATTTAACATTATCTAATGAATAAGTACCAGCTTGTGATGCATTTAATGCATTAACATCTACTATAGCTTTAACACTAGCAACAGTATCTAATTTCTCTTTATAAGATTTAACTATTACATCATTTCTATCTAATGCAATATTACTAATAACTAATGTACTATTTAATTTATCAGTATTTAATATATCAGTTGTTAATGTCTTAGATTGACTAACTTTTTCATAAACAACTAATGTAATTCTAGAAGGATCTAATTTATAATCTAATGTATTTATTGGATTGTTATATTTAAGATTAACTTTATGAGTTCCTTCATTAACATCAGTTAAATCTAATGTTAATTTATGATCACCTAATTGTTCTGCTAAATATAAGTCACTCTTTCTACCCATAAGTACTATGTCAGCACTTTCTGGTATTCCTTCAACAACAAAGTTTTCTTCATTATAATCAGCTATAATTGGTACATTTGAAAGTACTACTGATTCAGTTTCTCTAAGATTAATAATCTTTCTATCAACTGCAAAGAATGTTGCAAATGCACATATTAATGATACATATATTAATGTATTAGGATTATTAAGAAACTTATCTAATCCTCCACCTCTATTAGATAGAGCATTTCCTATTAAAACAACTAATTTTGAAATAGGAGTTATTAATATAAAATCAATTATTTTATATAATAGTTTAAATATTTTACCAAAGAATTTAAGGATTTTACTTAGAAATTTCTTCATTGCTCTCATCCTCACTTTCTTGATCTACTTCATAGAATGTTTCTTTCTTAGGTTGTAATTCTTCAAGTAATAATAATTTAGCATCATCTAAAGATAAATTATAATTTAATTCACTTTGAATAGCTATTGAAATTCTACCAGTTTCTTCACTAACTACAATTGCTATACAGTCAGATATTTCACTAATACCTAATGCTGCTCTATGACGAGTACCAAGTCTCTTAGATATACTTGGATTCATACTTGTTGGAAATACACTACCAGCACAAGTAATCTTATCACCTTGAATTATTACACCACCATCATGTAATGGATTATTTGGGAAAAATATTGATATTAATAATTCACTACTTATATCAGCATATATTTTATTAGCTGGTTCAATATATTGAGCCAAACTATAATCTCTTTCTATAACCATTAATGCACCAATTTTATTTTTCTTTAAATAATCTACTGCATTAATAATTTCATATACTAATTTTTCTCTTTCATCTACAGTAAGAGTTTTATGTCTACCTAATAATTGACTCCTACCTATACTTTCAAGAACATTTCTTATTTCTGGTTGGAAAATTATAATCAATGCCAAAGGTCCCCAAGAAATAACATATTCAAGAATTATTCCTACTGTATTTAAATTTAACCAATCACTTAATAACTTTAATGCAACTATGATTAAAACACCTTTAAAAATAAGTGTTAGTTTAAAATTATTTCTAGAATACTTTAATAATTCATAAAACATAAACCATACAATAGCTATGTCTATAATCTTTGTTACTATTTTTAATATTGTACTAAGCATTTCTTCACCTCTTTTACTTATTACATATAGTAATTATACACTATTTATATTTCTTTTTCCACCCTTTTAATTATCTTTACAAAAAATAAGAAGTTACTCTTGTAACTTCTTATTCTTATTTTTCCTCTTTTTATTTTTATTTATATTTTCTTCTTTTTTAACTAAAGATCCTTGTCTTTCTCTAACTTTTAATTTCTCTTTTTTAGCTGGTTTAACTTTAGAAGGTTTCTTAACCTTAGTTTCTTCCACACTATTATATTTTAAGAAAGACATAAGCATCTTATCAATAGTAGGATTACATAATAAAATGTATGTTAATGGCTCTAATAAACTTATTAAGCCAAATCCCATTAAATAATATCCTATTATTAATTCTCTAACTTCTGGTTTAGAATAAATACTATATACTGTAAATAAACCAATTATTGATATTAATACTCCATTAACTAATTTAGGTATGAAGTTAATATTCTTTTCTTTCCATAATAATTGTGCTGTAAAAAATTTATTAATAGCACAACATATTGCATATATTAATATAGCATCTCCCATTGAGAATGAACTTAAACTATCAGTAGTTGTTAATAATAAATAATTAGCTGTAATAGCATTTATAATACATAATATAAAAAACTCATTACTTCCTTTTCTAATATTAATACAATATAGTGATGCTATAAAAGCTAATAAACACATTATATAAAACATACTTGGTATTAACATTACAGAATCATTTAAATTATAATTCTCAAAATCTACAAGCAAATATCCTAAAAATATAACTACTATAAAGTATGCAATATTTATAGATATATGTTTTCTTCTATTTCCCTTCAATAACTTTATTCTCATTTCCATCACCGTAGTTACTCTTTCTTTTCTGAATCTAAGAATCCAAAGAAATCATATTTTTCATCAAAGAAATTATATAATATCTTTAATATAGCAACTACTGGTGTAGCAATTACCATTCCTAGAATTCCAAATAAATATTCAAATATTAATAATGAAATAATAATTGTTATTGGGCTTAAATTCATTCTCTTACTCATTACAAGTGGATTTAGTATTTCTCCATCTATAATTTGTACTATTAAAATAAATACAAGTGTTAATATTCCAATTAAACCACTTTGAGTAAATCCAATAGCTCCTGCTACTGCAGCACCAATATATGGTCCAATATATGGAATTAAATTAGTAACAGCACATATAAATGCAACTAATACTGGAGCATTTAATCCTATTAATGAGAATCCTATAACAGATACTACAAATAATAGTAATGATAACCATAATGTTCCACTCATAAATGAATATAATGTATCATCTAATCTACTTAATAAAAATCTAACATCACCTTTAACATGATTTGGGAATAAATTTATAAATCCTTCAGTCGCTTTATTAAAGTCAAATGAAATATAAAATCCAACGATTAATCCTACAAATATTTTTCCAAAACCACTAAATACTGAAGAAATAATATTTACTACTAATGAAGGAAGTTCTGTTTGTAAACCAGTAAAGTAATTATTAATCTTTAACATAAATGATGCTTTAATAGTATCTAAATCTTCAGAACTAATAGCAGATAATTTAGTAAATAAATTATTAATCCATCCAGTAATATCATTTGCTATATTTGGTATAGTAGAAACCATATCACTAATTTGATTTCCTAAAGATGGTAAAGTAAATGCAAGTATTGCTCCAACAACTACTAAAAGAATAAAATATGCAAATATTACACTTAATGTTTTCTTTACTCCTTTGGATTGCATTTTCTTAACTAATGGGTTTAATAACCATGCAATAAACCATCCAATAAATAATGGTGATATTATTGATAATATTTTTCCAATAATTGATAAGATATGCCATTCTCTAATAATTAAAGTAAATACATATATTAGTAATATAATAAATAAAACATATAGTAGTTTTAATATTTTATTACCAGTTGTAATTAATTCACTTAATTTTTTTCTATCTCCATCTTTCATATTACCTACACTCCTATCATGTAAAAATTATACTATATTTTTTATTCTAAAACAATTAAAGTTTTATACTTGTTTCTTCATTTACAATTGCATTTTTTAATCCAACCATAGTATCAGGATTTTCTTTTAACTTAGTTCCAATTAGTATAACATCATCATAACTAGCCCAATCAGGAATATTATCATTAGAAAATGTTGCATATGAAGCATCCATATTATAAACCTCTCTTAAATTTAGTGTTGCATTTGTTTCACTAAAATCTATATATCTAATATCAACATTTTTAAAACTAATTAATCTTAAATCTAAAAATGGTAATAATGGAACAAATAAAGGTCTAATTATTAAATGATCATCTTTCTTTTCAAAAAGAACCTTATCACTGATACTTACAGAATGCAACATATTACTTCTAAATTCATCATCATCTAAATCACTTAAACAAGTAGTTAATGTAGCTATTAAATTCCTAATATTATCATATGCTTCTACATTTGCTTTTTTATTCTCTTCTATTGCTTCTTTATATTCTTGTTCATTTGCTTTAGCATTTTTATATGCTTTATATTCTGCTAAGAAAGCTAATCTTTCAGTTAAATCAACAATAGTTCTATCTATTCTATTGCAAATTGTATTAACTAGTTTTTCATATTCAACCTTTTTATCTTTAGAAGTATTTAATTTATTAAGTTCTTTTTTCAAAGCTGATTTATATTTAACTAAGCTCATAATATATTTTACAAAATAAAAATCAAAAAGTCCTTCTTCAGTCATTTGTATTGTAGCTGGTATTATTCCAATAATAACATCCACAACTAATCCCCATAGAGCACAAACCACTCCAGTAAAAATTTTTTCTGAAAGAGCCATTTCATCATATTGAACTATATTACCAACTTCTTGTCTTAAAACATTATAAGTTCTATAGTGACCACTTACACCATATTCGTTATTAACAACTCTAACATCTACAGGAGTGAGTAATGATAAATCTATTTGATCTAATGCTTCTTTGCTCGTTATGAGATTTGAATCTATATTAAGTTCATATATTCTTTCAATAGCAGTATTGCTTCCTTCTTCTAAGTAATAATCTGTTATTGTAACTTTTTGATTTTCTCCTCCTACAGGATAGTGATGATGTTGTTCTTCTATATGTCCTTCACTATCAATACTATACTCTAGTGTTGCAGGTCCTTTTATTGCAGCTTTATAAATAGACGTACCAGTAACAATACCTGCGATTACACCAAGTGATATCCATGTTTTAAATATAGCATCTTTAATTGCTTCAGCTCTATCATAACTGTCTGGTTTGTGATAATTTAATTTTTTAATATTTTTTTCATATTTTTCTATTTCAAGGTCTTCTTTACTTTTTAAACCTTTGGCTTCTATACCTTGTTTTATTAAATCGGTTAATAAACCATTGAATATATTAAGAGTTTTAATAATATCATCAGTTTTATGAGCATAATAAAGTTTACCAATTCTTTCGTCAGATAATACTTCGTATCTAAGCATATCAAAAATTTGATAAAGTTCCTTAGTATCTTGACCATTATCTGCTAACAAACGCAAACTATCATTCATTGTATTTAAAAAGTTTTTTATTGTACCCTTTACAGTTTGTAAATCATTTTTATTTTGCTCAAAAGCCATAGCTTGTTGCATACTTATCACCTATTATAATTATAACATATTTTTTTTATTAATTAACTAATTTTATATATGTATTTCTTTTTTCTGAATATGTTGTTTGAACAGATGTATTTAATGATTCAATATCACCAATAATAATTAAAGACTTCTTAGCTCTTGTTACAGCTGTATATATTAATTTATTATAAAACATTCTTCTAAAACTCTTAGCAAGAACAACTACTACATTATCATATTCACTACCTTGTGCTTTATGTACACTAATAGCATAAGCTAAATTAAATCTATCAAATTCTCCTTGTTGATAAGTTACTTTATTACCCATAAAATCAATCGTAACACTCATCTTTTTATCAATAAAATCAATACTGTCAATGTATCCAATATCACCATTAAATACATTATTATCTACATCATTAACAAGTTGTATTACTTTATCATTAACTCTATAGTATTTATCTCCTATTTGATATTTAATTTCATCTTTATTAAATATTTCAGCCATTAAATTATTTAAATTATCTATTCCATTAACACCTTTATACATAGGAGCCAATACTTGATAATTATCTATATTTATTTTCTTTTTAATAATCTGTTTACTTATTTCATTAATATATGACATTATATCTTCATCACTACTATTAATGAATTTAAAATCACTATATTCATCAAATTTATCAAATACTTTTTTATCTTTAATATCTTTAGCTAAAGTATTAATATAACTACTCTTTTTAACTCTATATATTGTTTCTAAACATTTACTTTTAATACCATCCATTCTAAGCAAATCATATAATACATCTCCCGGTCCAATAGATGGTAATTGATTTTCATCTCCAATTAGTATTAATTTAGAATTAAGATGTATTCCTTTTAATAAACTATCAAATAAAAATATATCTATCATACTTGCTTCATCAACTATGATAACTTTTTCATTTGATTTATTATATTCATTTACTTGAAATGTTTCACTTTCTTTATTCCATTTTAAAAATTTATGAATAGTACTAGCATAAGATCCAACACTTTCACTCATTCTTTTAGCACTTCTACCAGTAGGAGCTAAAAGAGCTATATCTCTATCTAAAATATTTTCATAACTTTTAAGTAGATTAACTACTGCTTTAATAATAGTTGTTTTTCCAGTACCAGGACCTCCAGTAATAATATAAAAATTATTTTTTAAAGCACCTTTTATTGCTTCAATTTGTTCATTACCAAAATTAATAGAATAATCTTTTTGATATTTATAAATATTATCATCTAGTTTTTTATCTTTAATATTATTTCTAATACTATTAATAGCTTTAATATTTTTAATAATGGATGTTTCAGCATCATAATACTTATCAAGCATTATATATTCACCTATTTTATATAAAACATTATCTTCAATTAGTTTATTAATATATGATAAAAATGTACTAGATGTAAAATTACTATTAAAACATTTCTTCATTCTTAAAAATAATTCATCTATATTTATTAATGTATCTCCATTTTCATAACACATATTATTTAAATTATATTTAATTAAAGCTTCTATTCTATAAGGATGATCATCTTTATTCTTATTTAAAAATATTCTATCTATTTTTTCAAAAGTAACATATTCAGTTAATACATAAATATTATCTTCTATAACATTTATTAAACTATTACCAAATATAGTTATTAAATCTATTGCTTCTTTAACACTAAATCCATAACTATTTAATTTAATTATTAAATCTTGATTAGTACTACTATCAATTATTTTATTATGTAATTCTAATGCTTTCTTAACATTCATTCCACTTACAATTAATAGTTTTTCATAATCATTTTTAATAATATCAATAGTTTTATCTTTAAAAGTTGACACAATATTTTTAGCAGTTTTAACGCCTATTCCTTTAAACATACCACTACTAAGATACATGATTAAACTTTCTTCATCGCTAGGTTCTTTAACTTCATATGATTCACTTGAAAATTGCAATCCATATTTAGGATGATTTACCATTTCTCCATATAACATATAATCTAAATCTTTATTAATATCAGTAAATGAACCAGTAAAACTAATTACTTTTCCAATATATTCTTCATATTCACTATAGTTAGTATCTTTCACTCTAAAAAGTCCAACTTTATATGGACTATTATTACTTTCAAAAATAATTTTTCTAATACTTCCAAGAATATACTTTTTCATATAAAATATATTAACACAATTAAAATAAAATACATAGAAAAAAGTGCTTAAGCACTTTTAATTCCAACATGCATATATTACTGTATCATTTAAGAAATAATTAGGAGCAACTTTTATTTTAGTTTTATCATTTATAGTTTCACTTAGTACTTGAACTCCAGCACATGGCTCTCCTACTTCTGCATTTTGAGTATAATAACCCATAAAATGATAAGCAGCATCAGGATCACATTCAGTTACATTAGTTTCTTTTGCAATACAAGGTGCACTCATTTCAGTAATAGTTGTTTTATCACCTAAACCTTGATAATCTTCACCAACACCTAAGTTAGTAACATCAAATCCAATATTAAATACTTCTTCTAATCTTTCAACACCAAATATATATCCATTTAATTCAATTTGAGGAACACGAATTCTATCAGGATTAGCTATATTACCAACTGTATTAAGTCTAACAACAATCTTTTTACCTACACTTGGAGTATCACTTCCAATTCTAGAAGCCGCAAATAAATTTACATTATATGTTTCATCATTTCTATCATTACCATCATATATTCCAATAACTAATTTAGTAAGTACATTTTGTTCATTACTTAATCTAGTATCATATACTCTTTGATCATAATATAATCTTGAAAAACCATATCCATTAGTAGTAACTTTATTAGTATTATGATCTGTAGTTTTAATATATGTTAATGTTTTAATATAAACGTTTTTACCGCCTTCACTTGATAATTCTGTAGATGTTGAACTAGAAATATCTTTATATAGTAAAGTTGTTGATTTCTTTTCTTTAAAACATTTGCATTCATTACCTTCGACTACTATAGAAATACAATTAGCCAATATATTAGTACATTTACTAATATCCTCACTATCTTTAAATGTAATATCAACTTTATTATAATAGTCTGATCCTTTTTTTAAATAATATCCACTATTATCAGATTTTTTAGCAACTGTTACTAAACTTTCATCAGATGTGTTTTTAATAGTAATAGATCTTTTAGCATTGTTTCCAAGAACCATTCCACATTCTTCACCATTAGCATCACAATCTATAAATTTAATACCTTCATTTTCAGCAACATCTTTGTTAATAACTCTTGATACAATAGCGCTTGCTATTACTGCATCAGTATTAGAAGTTACTACTTCTGAAGTTTTCTTTAATTCTACTAATGAAGCTGTTAAAGAAACCATTACTATACTAACTAATACCACACTTACTATAACTTCAATTAATGTAAAACCTTTTTTATTCATAATAGTAAACTCCTATTCTAGATAAATTATACTACAAAAACAAACATAAAAAAAGGAATTATTTAAAATTCCTATTCTTCTCTCATCTTTTTGACAAACATTATTGTTAATACAAGTATTAATCCTAATGATGCTGTATATAATTGCATAATACCAAATGTTGTAGAAAACATAGTATTAATTTTATCTGGGAATTTCAATAAGTAACTCATTAATCTAAATCCACCATATATAATACCTACTTTAGCAAGTATTGATACAATAGCAGAAGGAATAAATTGATTCTTCTTTATTAAATATTTAACTCCTAATATTAATACTAAATTACCAATCCATATAAATGGTAACATAACTTTACTATATAAAGTTAAACCACTAAATAATATACCAGTAGTCATACTAGATATAGATGGTAATACTGATAAAGCAACTATTTTCTTAAAATCTTTTATTTTTAATGCACATGCAAATAAAGTTGCATTTACAATAGTACCTATTATTAATTGTCTATTTTCTCCTAAGAAAGTTAGTTGTTGAAAAAATGCTGGTACAAATAACCCTATTCCTATTAATATAATTACTAAAATTGATTCATTATCTTTTTCTTTAACAATACTTTTCATAATCTTCCTCCTATTATTTTAATAATGATTTATATTTTTCTATACTAGTTCCATTATTTATTCTAACTCTAGGTAACTTATATTTATTAGCACCTTTTCTAACTCTACCACTATTAATAGTAAATGCTAATTTAATCTTATTTGCTTTTAATGCTTTTATAGTATCATCACTATAATGTCCAAATGGATATGCAAATGCATATGTGTTTTTAACTTTTTCTACAGATGTTTTAATATCTTTATAGATATTATCATAACTAGTACACATTACCGCCCCATCCCATTTAGTACCACTACATTTTCTTACATGTAAGTTTTCTGTATGAGATTCAAGATCTAAATATTCTGCATCTACATAAGATTGCCATGTATTCTTTTTAGTAATACAAAAAGATGTTACTGGTATTTGATATTCTTGAAATACTGGTAATGCTACATTAAAGAATGAAGCAACACAATCATCATCTGTAACAATTACACTCTTTTCAGGTAAATCAATTTTATTATTAATATAATCAATTAATTCTTCCCATGTTGGAAAATAATAATTACTTTCTTTTAAGAATTTGGCTTGTTTTACTAAATTAGTTTTAGAAATATAATTATGTGAATTAACAGCTCCTGCTTTTTCACCTTTAGTATCATCATAGAACCAGTGATACATAAGTACAGGAATTCCTTTAGTATTCTTCTTTTGAACATTAACTGTTCTTTCAACAACAGATTTATTTCCATTACTATCTTCTACTGTATACTCTAATTTATATAAACCAACTTTATCAAAATCAACATTACCTTCCATTTTAACTTTATCAGTTACATCTCCATCAAAATTATCAGTAGCTGTATAATCATTTAAATCAATCTTTTTACCTTTAATAGCATAAGTATTAATACCTCTTTTAAATGTTAAAACAGGTCCTTCAATATCTTTAACATTAACTGTTCTTTTAACAACAGCTTCATTATTTTCACTATCACTAACTTTATACGTTAAAACATATTCACCTATTTTACTATCAACAGTTCCTTCTACTTTAACTTTATCAGTTACATCACCATCAACATTATCAGTTGCTTCAAATCCTGGATCAACAAAATCTTTTCCATATCCATAATCTATTTTTTCCCCATCTTTTAATTTAATAACTGGAGCTTCAGTATCCTTAACAATTACTTTTCTATGTATTTCTTTTTTACCAACAATATATTTAACTTCATATGTTCCATTTTTCTTATTATCCAAATTACTTTCAGTTTTATAATCTTTAAATTTTTTACCTCTATATCTAACACTTACTCCAGGATCTTTAAATTCAGTATTTATATTTAAATATTCTGTTTCTTTTCCATTTAATTTAATATGATAGACATATCCATAATCATAAGCAGCATACAAAAAAGACCCAGCCATTATAATACCTGCGATTAATAAAAGGGTCTTAGTTTTTTTATTCTTAAGTATCTTTTTCATATCTACCATATATATAATACTACAAAAAAAAGAACTATTAAATAGTTCTCTATAACTTTCTTCCAGATTTTTTAATTTCTTCTTTTAAAGCCTTAACATAATCATCTTCTTTTGCAAAATAACAATTAATAACATTATCAAAAAATAAATGAATTGTTCTAGAATTTCCATCATCAAATATTTGCTCATCTATTAAATCATTTATTAAATCAGCAATATGAGTAACATCAGATTTAGATCCAATTAATGACACTATAGTTTTTATTTCTTTTTCAAAATGTCCTTTATCACTATCTTTGTATCTTTCAGACATCTTACCAGCATAATCATAAAGATCTCCAAATAAGAATTCATGTAATCTAAGTAAATATATTATTCCAAAATATTCTTGATTAAATGTAAATCTATTATCAAGTATTTTAGATTTGAATTCAAATATTTTTTCTTCAATATCTATAAGAGCATCATCATCTAATCCAACTTTATTATTAATTATATATCCCGGTATACCATCTTTCATATCGTTCACCTCTTACATTATAGCATATTTCTATAAATTGGCCTACATTCTTTTAATATAAAAACCCTTTATTAAGGGTTTAATGATCATCTGGCGTCCTTGACTGGATTCTAACCAGCGACAACCTCCTTAGGAGGGAGGTGCTCTATACAACTGAGCTACAAGGACATAAAAAGAAATTTATATCCACTTAGAGACGTATAAATTTCTTGTAAATCCTTCTAAATATTTTTCATGTGCTTTTATAATTGATTCAGCTATAAACTTCATAATATTTGTTTCACTTTTAGATACTTTTAAAGCAACCAAATGGTTTGTTAAATATGTTTTAAATTCTCTATCATCAAAATATCTAACTAATGCTTTATCTAATTGTGATACTTTTTTTAAATCAGTTTTATTCTTAATACCAACACTAAATATAAATGCTTGTAATACTTGAATAACTTTATCACTTATAAAATCAGAATCAAAAAATTCTTCATTAATAATTCTATAATAATTTGGACAATATTTAAGAATTATTTTATTGTCTAAATATTCATTTTGCATATTATTTCACCACGAGCCTTATTATATCATTTATTGTTACATAAATCATTAATAATATCATTAGTCCAAAACCAATTATCATTAATGTATTTTCTAGTTTCTCGCCAGTTTTTCTTTTTATTATCTTTTCTATTATCAATATAAATATTCTTCCACCATCAAATACTGGTATTGGGAATAAATTTATAATACCTACATTTATACTTAAATATGCTGTTAAATATAATAATGTTTCTAAACCTTGTGCTTTAACACTATCTACAAGAGAATATATTCCTACTGGACCACTTAAACTATTTACTGATACTTTTCCATTGAATAATGAACCTAGTATTTTAAATATAGTTATAAAGTTATCATAAAAACCTGTAAATCCATATATAAATGCTTGATCAAAACCTTTTTTGTATATAGAACCACTAAACATAATTCCATATACTCTAGATACTTCTTTTCCTTTTTCATCTCTTGTTACATCAGGTACTATATTATATTCAACTATAGATCCATCTGCTTTCTTAACAGTAAATACATAACTATCTTCTAATTTCTTAGCAGATGCCTCTAGAAGAAAATCATCTAATGTATTTATTTCTGTTCCATTTATTTTAATAATTTGATCTCCAGACTCAATACCTACAGCCTGTGCTGCTCCACCATCACTTACTGAACTTACTATTGCTTGACTAATTGGTCTACCATAGATTAATCCACTAATAAAGAATAATACAATAGCAAGTAAAAAGTTAAATACTATTCCATTTATAAATACCCAAAAGTTATGTAAGAAATCTTTATTTTCAAGTATTTGATCCTTCTTAATCTTTTTATTCTCTGGATCAACTTTTTCAGCCATAGAAACGAAACCACCTATAGGTAGTAATCTAAGTGAATAAGTTGTTTCACTTTTTTTAGGTTTATAATTAAATAATTTTGGTCCCATCCCTATAGAGAATTCATCTACATATACACCACTTTTTTTAGCAGCTATAAAGTGTCCGAATTCATGAATAGATATTATAAGTCCAAGAATAATACATAGTATTAATATTGTAATAATCGTATTCACTTTGACCTCCTAAAAGAATGAAACTAAATATGAAAATGCAAGAATAGCAAATATAAAACTATCTAATCTATCTACTACTCCACCATGTCCTGGCATAATATTTCCATAATCTTTAACACCATATTTTCTTTTAATAGCAGAAAATACTAAATCACCTAATTCACTTATTATAGATAAAATAAATGATACTACTATTACTAAGAATATATTTGCTACTGGACTAATAAATGTTAAGAATATAACACTTCCAATAAATGTACCAAATAATACTCCACCTATAAAACCTTCAATTGTTTTATTTGGAGAATTCCTAGGGTTTAGTTTTCTTTTACCAATCATTATTCCAAAGAAATGAGCAAATGTATCTGACATCATAGTAATAGATAATACATATAATAAATAATATAAACTTATATTTCTAATAATAATCATAAAACTAAATGCTATTGATAATAATAATGTTGTAGATAATAATTTTAAAGCATCATCACTATCATATTTATTTCTATCATAAACTATTAAAGGCAACATACATGCTAATATATTTAATACTATAAATCTATGATCTAAAGCAAAAGACACTTCTCTTATAGAAGATATAATTAAACATAAATATGTAGCTAAAACTATTAATTGAACATATACAGGTATTTCTTTTTCTTTAGCATAAACTTTATTCATTTCATAAAAAGCTATAACACTTAATATACTAATTCCAACATAATATGGAATATCTCCTAATATTACTAAAGGAACTAATATAATTAAAGCAACAATAGCACTAATAACTCTTTGTTTCATTATTCAACACCTCTACATATCTCAGCTATTTTATCATCAAAATATAATTTTGAATTAACATATAATTCACACCATTTTTTATCATAAGTTAAATTCTTAAATTCTCCACAACTTCCATCAGTATATGAAGCATATTTTTTAATATCTCCAGTTTCATCTATACAGTATCTTTCTTCATCTTCATATACCCAACTATATTTATTATTCTCTTCTTTAAATGTTGGGAAATTAACTAGTGGATATTTACCTGATTTTAATGCTTTATCATTTTCTTCAACTTGTTTATATTTTAATTTAGCATAGTTTTCAGCAACATATACTGCATTTGAAACAACTTCTTCACTATTAAGTGTCTCTATTACTTCACCATCATATATATCAAGTAGCATCATTAAATCATGTTTAGATATCTTTACTTCTGATCCATTAGTATAATATCCATTTTCAAATTCATATTCTGGATTACATACAGCATCACTATCTTTATAATCACCTAAAGTATAAGTTTTATTTGCTTTACAATACCACATCCTATAAAAAACAGCATTATAAACTGATAGATTCTCATCTATCTCCTTTTTAATAGCAATTCTTGGGTGTGTATTATTCCTAGATGAATAAAAAAAATCTATATATATACATCCTGCTGATATAAGCAAGAATATAAAAATCACAAATAATAATTTCTTTAATTTTTTCATATTAACTCCTAAAATAATTATAACTACTTTCTTATAAAAAGTAAATTATTTGTATTATTATTCATTTTAGTTTATAATACTTACTTGGTGATTTAATGAAAAAATTATTTGCATTCTTATTGTTAATAATTTGTATTACAAATGTAAAAGCATATGAAAATGAATATTTTAAAATAGATATTCCTGAAGGATATACAGAAGAAATAAATGAAAATATTTATAAATGGACTAAAAATAATAATTATATTTCAATAACAATAAGTAATAATAAAGATAACTATGATATAAATAAATATACTGATCAAGATATTGAAAATCAAAAGAAGTATTTAGAAGAAACATATTCTAAAGAATTAAAAGACTATAATATAGATGTTCAAGTAACTAGTATAAATAAAGATAAAATAAATAATTATGATATTTTATCTTATACACTATTCTGGCCTAGTCATGAATTAACTGGATATGATATTCAACAAAAAGGAGCTGTTTATACTACTAAAAATTATATATATACTATTACCGTTAGTAGTGATGAAGAAGTAAAAAATGAAGATTTTAAAAAAGTATTAAATACTTTTATATTAAAAGATGAAGAAATAACTTATTCAAGTGGATTATTAGGTTTTATAATAGTATCCGGAACTATTCTTGGTATTATAGGTTATATTATAGAAAAGAAAAGAGCATAATTAATTATGCTCTTATTATTTTCTTGTCACATAAGTATAAATAGTTTCTTTCAAATCAGTTGAATTAGTTGTATCAATACCTAAATAGTCAGCTATAAATTGAAAAAAGCCAGTTTCACCCTCATAAAATTTATTATTATAAATAACTTTATATCTAGAAAAATCTATGTTTTTTACTCTTGTTGTATAATAAAAGTATTCTTTATTAAATTCAGTCGTACTAACAAGTTCTGGTTCAATTCCATAATGTTCAAAATATGCCTTTTCCATTGCAAGCCTTGCTTGTTCCTCTTCTTCTTCAGTGTATTGATTTTCGTTTTCCAATAAATACTTTGTATCAAATTCTTTTTGTAATGCTTCACCGCTAAAATCTAATCCTATAAACTTTTTAAATACCTCAGATTTATAATCTACATATTCATGCAAATACATATTGCGTTTTCTTATTCCTGTAAGTCTGCTCATTATTTGAAAATATCTACTACATAATTGATCTATGAGGTTTAATAGTTCATGCCAGAAATCTCCATTTTCAATAAGGTTAGAGGTAAAAATCTTGCTTCTATACAAACTAACATAAACATCTATCATATCATTAACTATACCCAACTTTGCATGTAACAAAACCAAAGAAAGACATTCAGGGGTAATATCCCATGAACTAACAATAACTTTACCATTATTATCAGGAGATAATTCTAATTTAAGTATCCCAGATACTGTATAAGTTTCTATTTCTGGATTGTTATAGCTAAAACCACCATGTAAATTTATTTGGGCATATTCTTTATCATCTTTTTCATAGCTATTAATTTTTATTAAGTCTGAAATATTAACAACGTCACTAACATTTTGTGATTTTGACTTTGTAAAACTATACCCTCTTATACTTTCATCAGTAACTTCTCTTATTATTGGAATAAATCTTTGATTGTCTACATATATTCCTTCTGGATAATTATTGTATGTATCTTTAGTTGGTGATTTTCTAAATGTTGAATCCCAATCAAAACTATCAACAATGCTGCCTATTGATGGATCATTAAAATACTCAAATCCGGAAAGACTATCATCTATAATTTTATTATAGTACTCATCAAAGTTTTCAATTGAATTATCTATTTCAGTAACATTTAAATTATTATAATTAATATTATCAAATGTTCTATTTCCTGTCTCCAAGTCTTGTTTTATTGTTAATAATCTTTGATATTCTTTTTCTTTTCCTGCATTTAACTCTGCTTTTGCAATATCTTTAAAATGTAAAATATCAGTTGAAATAACACACATTATATGTTCTCTTAAATTTGTTGCTTTATGAGAGCATAACATTTCATTTCCATTTACTTCAACATCACTTTTTATATTAATAGTTATCTTATTTATTGCATATAAAATAGTAGGCAATGATATAAGCAGTATTATTACTGGTATCATCATTTTCTTTTTATTCATTTTGATAACAATAAAAGAACTTAATCCTAATACTAGAATAATACCTATTAGAATCCATCCTCTACTATCAAGTGTTTTGGGGTTTATTATACTATCCTCTTCAGTAGGATTATTTATTAAATCTAATGTAATAGTTTTTTCTTCTTTAAATGTTTTATTATCTATAATATCTCCCCAAGATACTGCTTCTTTATATAATATCTTAACAAAGCATGTTGTTTTACTTTTAGATTTAATAATATTGTTTTCAGTATTACATTTATAACTATATTCTATATTATTTGTTTTACTATTAAATGATTCTTTATCTAATTCATAATCTTCTTTATCTTCATTGTTAATAACAATTTTATAAATAATATATGAGTTTACTTTACTAAATCTAAGATTAGTATTTATAGTTAAATTAGAAAATGAAATCTTAGATACTTCCTCTACTTCATTGTTTTCTTGCAAATCAGCGCTTTCTATATACACATTTTCTTTTGCGAAAATAATTATTGGAAATAAAAATATACATACAAATAATAATACTTTTTTCATATACTCACCTATAATATTATTATAATTGTTCAACGAAAAAAAACAAGTATATGCTATACTTTTAGCATTTGCTTGCTTTTATTTCTTTTAACTAATAATACTATTCCAATAGTACTAATACTTAATACTAATCCAACAATATAATATAAAACATTATCACCAGTATATGGAACTGCTTCTCTTTCTACTGTAGGTAATGCTCCTGAATCATAATTACCTTGTTCTTTTCCACTAGTATTTATCATATTTGGTTCTCTACGACAAACTGTATAACAGAAAGACTTATCACAATATGATAAATCAGTAACCATATTATTATTAGCATCAAATACTAAGCATGTATTAGTAATATATCTATAGAAAGGTCTACCAGATCCTTCATCTTTTATATAACCATCTAGATTAGTATAATACTCATTATTATATTCTACTTCCCCATTAACAATTTTATAAAAATGATATCTAGTTTCACTTTCTACAAATACTTCTGGAATACCATTAGGAAAATCTGTTGACCATTCACTATATGTTATAGTTAATTCTTCAGCAAATACTTTTCCACATGCTATTACTAGTACCATAGATAATAAAAACTTAAATAATTTATTCATATCTTTTAACCTCCTTAATATATAATTAGACAAAAGTATTAAAAACACTTCTTTTTTTAAGGAGATTAAAAAAAGACGATTAATCGTCTTTTTATTTATAATACAAATTATAAAACCATGCTATTATTATTGAACCTACTGAGTTGCCAATAACCATTATTAATAAATATAAGAATGTATTACATGACCAAGCTTTAGCAACAGTAAAATATAACATATTAGCAACACAGTGTTCAAAACCACATAATATAAATACCATTACACATAAGAATATAGGAAAATATTTACCTATTTCATTATTAATCTTTTTATAATTATTAACTGCTATATAAATAAGCATTCCACAAAACATAGCTAGAATAAATATACTAAGTAAATTATCATTAAGTTTTAAATTAGATACAGTAACTGCTTTAGTATATAAAGAATCTTTAAATCTTGTAAGTAACATTACTCTACCAACAGCATATGCTCCCATAAAGTTTCCAATTAATCCAAGAAATACTTCATATAAATATGATAATTTATTATTTAAAACATATCCTATTTTACCTGTATATAAATTCATTCCATACATACACACACATAATAATCCAATTGAGAAAAAGAATGATCCAGCTATTTTATTTTCTAAACTTAGAAAAGCTATTCCGCCTATTCCTATCATCATACCTGCATATATACCTTTTATTAAATAATCTGCATAATCTTTATATTTTTTAAAATATTTATAATTAATTTTATTCATAATCTAACCTCTCATATAAAATTATAACATAAAAAAAGAGTTCATAGAACTCTTTATTCACTTAAAGCTTGTTTTATTTTTTCTTTAGCAGTTGCAACTGTTTTATTATCAGGAACCATTACATATAATTGTTGTTTTGGATAACTTCTTGTATATTCATAAGAATCTGTTCCAGTAACATTATATGTACTTATTTCCCATCCTCTCATATCATCTAATTGCATCTTTACTAAACTAGTTATTTCGTCAGTTGTAATATTTGTTTCAAATGTACCTTCAAGTGATTTTAATATATCAGAAGATTTAGTTAAAAGTGTTTTAGAATTTGTAATCTTTTCAATTAATTTTGAAATTACTTGTTCTTGATTTTCACCTCTATGTCTATCTCCTTCTTTATATGCATGTCTCTCACGTGCAAATGCTAAAGCACATTTACCTTTTACATTATTATTACCTGGTTTAATCTTACAACTTCTATCAGTCCAACAAGTAAATGTTGATTTCTTATCACTATAAATAGTTATACCACCAACAGCATCTACAAGTTTAATAACTGCATTAAAGTTAACTCTTACATAATATGGTAATTTTATGTCATATAAGTTTTCCATTGTAGCAATTGATGTTTTAATACCACCAGTTAATCCTGCATGTGTTAATTTATCTTTAGCTCCTTTAGTATTACCTAATTGAACATAATAATCTCTTGGTGTATTAACCATTAATATTTTTCTATCTTTAGGATTAATAACCATTAAAATATTAACATCACTTAAACTCTTAGCAGGTAATTTACCACTTCTAGTATCAATACCACTTAAATATACAATAAATGTATCTTCAGTTACATCTACACCTGTTTCTTGATTTTCTATTCTAAACTTAATATCTACTGTATCTAATATTTTAACTTTATCTTCAAAGTCTTCATAATTTTCAACCATAGCATCATAATTACCAGAGTTAACAAATAATATTAAATCAGTATCTTCTTGAATATCATATAAAGAATCAACAATAGTTTCTAAATATTCAAATGAAACATTAACTTTCTTTTTAATATTTCTTTCAAGTTCAGTTTTATTATCTAAATCATCAACTAATTTAATAGTTTTATTTTCAATATCTTTTAACTCTTTATAATTAGAATTATTATTAACTACAAAATAATATACATTAGTTTCATATTTAGCGCCAAGATTTTCTTTTAAGAAATCCATTACATCATTTAATTTATTATTTCCAAAATAGCAAGCAGCTATTAAAAGAATAAATAATAAATCATTAAATATAAAGAAGCCTATCTTAGTTCTACTATTATTTATGAATATAAAAAATATAAGTATTAAGAATAAAAATACTCCTCCTAAGTATAAATAATATTTTGCAGGCATAATATTAGTAGTATAGATTTCATATGTTAAGAAACCTAATGCTGCCATAGCAACTAACCATATTAATGTACTTATAACTCTTAAAAATACATGTTTCTTTCTTCTTCTCGCCATATTATCTTCCTTTGTTCATTAATAGATTATATCACTATTATAAAAATATATCAATTTAAAAAGAGCATTACTGCTCTTTCTTGTCATTAATATTCTTTATTGCATTTACTATTCCGTTCCCTGATTTAAATGATTCTAAAACTTCTACAGGTACACAGAATATTATAGTATTAGATTGATCTGAAGAAACATCATTAATTGTAGATAATGTTCTTAAATGTAATGCTCCTGGAGTTGTAGCCATTGTTCTAGCAGCTTCTGCTAAATTCTTAGATGCTTCAACTTCACCTTTAGCTTTAGTAATAACAGCCATCTTTTCTCTTTCAGCTTCTGCAACTTTAGCAATAACTCTCTTCATATCTTCTGGAAGAGTTACATCTTTTAATTCAACATTTTCTACTTTGATTCCCCATGGATCAGTAGCTTGATCTATTATTTTACAAATAGTATCAGATAATTTTTCTCTTTCTGCTAATAATTCATCTAAAGATACACTACCTACAGCATTTCTCATTGTTGTTTGAGCAAGTTGAGATACTGCAAAATAAAAGTTTTCAACTTCTAAAATAGCTTTACTAGCATCAAATATCTTATAGTAGATAACAGCATTAATTCTAACAGATACATTATCTTTAGTAATAGCATCTTGTTCTGGAACATCAACTGCTTTTGTTCTAATATCTACTTTCTTATAAGATTGAATAATTGGTAATACTATGTTCCATCCAGGTTTCATTATTTTAGCAAATTTACCTAAATTAAACTTAATACCCCTTTCATATTCATTAACTTGTACTATGCTTCTTAATAAAATAATAGCAATAATAACTAATAATACAATTGTTCCTCCCATAATAGTCTCCTTTCAAGTATATTATACCAAAAATAAAAGAAAGAATAAATATTATTCTTTCTCAGTTTCATTTTCTTCTATAGTGTTTTTTTCTTCTACTTTAATATCTTTTTTATAAATATCACAATCTTTATTAGCTTTATACTTACCCAATATTAATCCTTTTGTATAAGAAACACTATATATACAATATTTATCATTAGTAGTTGTAATATATTCATCTTTTAATAAATCATCTATAAAAATAATAGTTGTTTCATTAAATTTTAATTTAGTATTATTATCTTTCATATATTTTATACAAGCTGTTCTTAATTCTCTTGTATATGAAATATATTCTCTATCTTGTTTAGAATAACCTATTACTAGAATTACTCCAAGTAAGAATACAATAATAAATCCTTGTAACATCATTGTATTCTTATTCATACTGTGGATCGTATCCTTCTGATTTATATCTTCTACACTTTATATATCCAAATGAAGAACCAGTCATAGATAAATGTGCATATCCTGTACATCTTCTTCCTTTACCATCATATAAAGTACTTAAATATCCAGCGCCTATTAATGTATTAACATCTACATTAACTGATTCGCTTAATCCTCCAGAATATCTACTTTTATAATAACGTGTTCCGGCTTGAGAAACTTCCTTTTCCAATTCAGAGTATGAAAAAGTATCACCTTCTTCTTCTCCTACATATCTTATATATTCCTCACTATCACTAGATAATAGCCCAAATCTATTTAATCCAAATGTTGCCACCAATAAACAAATAATGAAAACAATGATTATACATAATTCCCATCTAAGACCCCATTTCATATATCGCACCTCACATATATTATAATATATTTATAATAATTCTTCTATCTTAAATTTTAAAACCTCATCATCTATATCTTCTATAAGTGATCTTATTTTATTATTTTTTTCATGTAATTTTAAAGCAGTTTCATATTTTTTTAATTTATCTTCTATTTCATTAATATATTTTCCAACATAAGATTTACTTACTTCATAATTATCAGCTATTTCTTGTAAATTATAATCTTCATAATAATAATTTTCAAAATAGTCTCTTTCTCTATCACTTAATAATTCTTTATAAATTTCATATAACGCTAAAATAAATTCTCTCTCTTTCATTAGAACTCCTTAAATAAACCATATATATATTTTTCAATATCAAATGGAATCATATCAGTTTCTTTTTCACCTAGTCCTACAAACTTAACTGGTATATCTACTAATTCTTTAATAGCAAGTACTATTCCACCTTTAGCAGTACCATCTAATTTAGTTAGAATGATTCCTGTTATATTAGTTATTTCTTTAAAACTTTTAGCTTGACTGATACCATTTTGTCCAGTAGTCGCATCTATAACAAGTAGTGTTTCAACAGGATTATTAGGAACTAATTCTCCAATAACTCTATTCATTTTTTCAAGTTCTTTCATTAAGTTATCCTTATTTTGCAAACGTCCTGCTGTATCTACTAAAACCACATCATAATTTTCTTCTTTTGCTTTATTAAGTCCATCATATATAACGGCAGATGGATCAGTTCTATCATCTCCAAAGAATGATACTCCAACACGATCAGCCCATTCTTTTAATTGATTAACTGCTCCCGCTCTAAATGTATCTCCTGCTATTAACATAACTTTTTTACCATCATTTTTAAGCTTATAAGCTATCTTAGCAATACTTGTTGTTTTACCAACACCGTTTACTCCTACAAACAAAACTACATTTAATTCATCATCTTTAAGATTTAATTTTGAAGATAAAACTTCATCTCCAACATAAATCATAAATAATTCATCAACGATAACTTCTTTTAAATATTCAAAGTCTTCAATATGTTCTTCTTTAACACGTTTTTTTAGCCTATCAACAAAATCCATTACAGTATTAACACCAATATCAGCAGTAATTAATATTTCTTCTAATTCATCAT
>JAEEGL012494918.1_pt1 | contig 28049 bp, 56 predicted proteins | sample 9134231 | NCBI WGS metagenome assembly JAEEGL01 (sample SAMN16246548, study PRJNA631951) | gut metagenome | biome: gut microbiome; feature: rumen; material: fiber-attached | host: Bos | place: Iran: Karaj | collected 2018-10
AAAATCTTCAAGTTCTCTGTTCCAATAGGGATAACCTTTTATTCCAGCAATAACATCATTGCTGACAATGAAAAATTCTCTCCACTTTTTAGAATTCCACTTATGATAACCAAAATCAAGAGTTTCATGCTTAGAATCAATGTAAGCAACAATAACAAGTGGAGAATTCATCATTTCTATAACACCACGACGATATTCTCCATCAAGCCAATGCATACAAGATCGCCAATCATTATTATTAAAACTGGCGGTCATATAATCAAGAGGATGAATACTAAGATGAATATCCGCTTTAATATGAGCTTCATTCATAATTTGAGATTGAAGCAAACGAATAGGTTCAAATCGAGATTCAATATTAAAAGCCTTAGAGAGACGAGAAAGTGCTCTCATCAGTTTTGCGCCATGTACAAGTTTAAAAACTCCAGAAGGAGTCTTTATTTCTATAGTATCTCCAGAATAATTATTATTAATAAAATTATCAAGAGAAAATAAACCGTTATATCTAATTAATTCTGAAAACTTAGTATTGGGATAAAAAAGAGTTTTATTTGTTATTGGTTCATTAGATTCGTCAATGAGTTCCATTAATTTCATTTCAAAATCTACGAGTTCATAAGACTGCATGAGCTTTTTGCGCATAGCATTATAAAGCTCATCACTTTCAATAACAGTATCAACATTTCTCGTTAAAATAAAATTATTATTAAAAGCAGTATAAATAGAATCTTTGTTATAAGCCCATGGCCGCAACCAGTCCTCGGTAGGCATATAAGTGCTTTCATTAAAAGAAGTTGTACTTTCGATTGCGGTTCTGCGCAGGTAATCAATCATTTGTTTATCTACTTCTGGAAGATGATTAATAATCATTATATTATTCTCCTTCAATAATCTTACAACGAGTTAAAATAGTTTGTTTAGTATTTTTATATTCTTTATGATCTTTAACAGTACCAGTAATATGATATTTAGTATCTACATTCAAAGAGCGGGTAGTAGTAGTCCAAATATAACAGTTATTATTTTCATCTCTCATAATGTGCATATTGGAAGGACCATAATAACCATCAAGAGGAACTACTTTTTCAATGGTTACATAAATATTAAGTTTATCGCCTTTTTCACCCTGGTAAGTAGAAGGGTCTTCATCGTAAATGAGTTTTTCGATTGCTTTAGTAATTTCGGTTTCAGGTTTAAGAGTACCATCATCAAGACCAATGGCGTCCCAAGGAAGCCGAATAGTTTCAACGTCCGCAGGAATATCATTAGGGAGTTCTTCTGTAGAAACAAAATACCAGCCCCAAATTTTATGATATCGCGCTGAACTCAAACGAAAATAGTCTCGTTCAAGATAAGTATTACCTTTAAAAATAGTAATATATCCATTATCGAAACCAAAAATTTCTTTCTGAGTTTTTTTGATAATCGGCTTTGAATCCATATGATAAATCTTATTATACTCATATTCTGAGTACCACCGCACCTGTCTAGTACTTCCATTGGAAAATTTTACCATGACGTACGATCTACCCTTGACCTCATACGGACCTTTTACGATTTCCAGATTCTGAAAAGACTTAGCAACCATTATTATTAATCCTCTCTTTTATTCACTTTTCATTTTCTATATATATAATACCAAATTTTTTTAAAAAATTCAACTGAAAAACTCTTTTAGTTGAAAAAGTTAAAATTTTATTTTATAATATACTTAGAAAAATAAAGAAAGGATTAGATTATGTTATTAGGTATTTTAGCTGGTATTATGATTGCTATTGGTTGCACTTGTTATGCAACAGTATAGGGAACCGCAGGAGCTGTATTATTTTCAGTTGGTCTATTAACGGTTTGTATTTTCAATTTAAAACTCTTTACGGGACAAATCTGGAGATTTCGTGAAGGTATTATTTAGTGGAATAATTTATTAGAATATTGGATTGAAAATCTTATAGGTGTTGCAATAGTTGCTTTTATTTCTTTACTATTGCCGCAACGATTTGAAATTATAGAGTTTTGTTAGAAGGTATGCGCAAGTCGTGTATCAGAAACGATAATTTTAACGATTTTTACAAATATTTTCATAGCGATTCCTTGTGGAATTCTCATGACTTTTGCTGTAAAGAGCAAAGATGACTTTTGTATACTTTTAAGCGTAGCCGCATTTATACTTTGTGGATTCCGCCATTGTATAGCCGATATGTATTATGTTTTATTAGGAGCTACCTCATGGATTAATTGGGTGGGATTAATAAGTGTTACTTTGGGGAATGTTTTAGGGGGTATATTATACCGAGAATTACCCAAGGAACGAAAACAAAAATGAAATGAAAACTCAAAACTGGACAAAAAGAAAGTTGAAATGAAAACCGATATTTTTTAGAAAAGTGACGTCTAAAGGTAAAAATGCGTAGTTTTATATTATTTATTTTGTCAATAATTTATATAATTTTAGTTGTAGTAATGTTATTAGTTTATATAAGTTTAGTTATATATGTTATTAATAAAGTAATAGGATATTTTAGATAATTTTATTAGATTTTTGTATTGTTTTAATTAAAATGTTATTAGATGTATTAGGTAATTTTAGTAGTTAAAAATATAAATTGTAGGTAATAATTTATAGTTGTAAATAATAATTTGTTGTTAGATATAGTTATAATATAGTTATATAAGATTGAGTTATAATTGTACAAAATTGTACAAAATTAGTTATGTGGTGACGCCCCCCGTTCGGACTCAGTTAAATCTAGGAAACGACATTGATGAAAAAGATATAGAAAAACCAGTTAACTCGATAAGAGTTAACTGGATAAATTACTTATTTAGAATTTCATTAATATAATTTTTAATTGGATCATTAAGAACTGTTTCTATAGTATCAAAATGAATAGTTGTTGTATTATCAATTTTCTTTGGTCTATACATCTAATCTTTAGTTTTATTAGCTTCTTTATCAATATCATTTAGATTAACACTTTTATTAGTTAATGGTAAAAGTTCATCATCAAAAATTTTTTGAATTGTATCTAATGAAGGAAGAAAATTGAAAAAGTTACTATCAGATAAAAACTTTGTGTCAATGCCATATGCTTCAGCAATAGCTACTGCACTCTTTTTAATTGCTTCAATAGCTTCTTTAAGCTTTGCTTCTTTCTTATATTGTACTTCAGCTTCTTGAATCTTATTTGCCATATCTTCTAAAATTTGTTCTGCGTTTTCACCATTTTTTAAACGATTATAAAAATAATTTATATCTACATTTGTCATAAAAATTTTTTTCTCCTTGTTTTTTTGAATTTTTTTTAAACTCCGTTCGGAGTTTTAATACATGTGTAAAAAGAAAGTAACCAAAGAAAAATAATAATATTTATTTATTATATATATATTATAATATATTTTTTTATATAAATCAACATTATTTAAACATCAGTTTGTAACTAATTAAAATGCTCGAAGAGCTTTTTAATTAGTTTAGCGAGCGGGAGCGAGCAAGTACTGAGCTGCATCAGCTCGCACCCCTTGTTTCCCCATTTTTATATAAATTCTATAAGAATATTATTTTTGAGGTTTGTCCAAAAAATTTTTAGGGTCTATTACATTTTAGAAAAGTTTGTGCAAATTGCACAAAAATTATTAAAGTCGTTGCGGATTTTTTGTGCAATTTGCACAAAAATTTTTTTAATTAATTTTTTGCGTGTGAAAAAATTTTTTGCATATGTGTCCGAACGGACTCCGTTCGGGGGTAGGGTATTTCGGGAAGTGAGCGAAATCGTTGCATATGCTGCTCGTGTGAGCAAAAATTTTGCATATGGGGTGTGGTGTCGAAACTCGGCCCAGCTGGTGCGCCAGCGGGCCGCTAATCAATAAACTTTGTTTAAAAATCACCTTTATAAACATTGTTTAGTATTGCCCGGGCAAAAAGTGGATTTCTCCACTTTTGTTACTTTTATTCCTCGTTTTCATCCTCTACAGGTTCAATGTTGTCAATATCCCAGACATCATCCCAGAATTCTCCATCTTCAGGAACAGTATCAACCCAGCTCCAAAACTTGCTTTCTGCATCCTGTTCATCTTTGGCTTCGATTTTCAGATAGCCACTGAAATCAATGTAAAAAGTTTTCATTTTAGTCCTCCCAATCAAAACCATCATCAAGTTCTGCACAAGGTACAAAATACCATTCACAGCTCTCTTGAGGAGTACATTCGTCAAAGCGCACAAGCATAGAAAAGCCATCCTCAATTTCATTAAATTCAAGGATTTCTGCTTCGCTAAGCGAAACCCAGTGGATACAAGCCTCAACGGCCTTTTCTTTTGTTGAATACACTCCCAGAAAAGTATCAAGTTTTACTACCCAAACTTTCATTTTTTATTCTTCCTTTCAGTCATTTCGCAGATACCTTTCAGTATCATCAAAAGCAGTTTCATCAACATTCATCCAGCAGACAGAATAAACTTTTGTGATTGTCTCTTTTGGGTCATCATAATGCCAGCGAATAAAAACATCAAAACCATAGTAATCATCAGAAAATTCAATGATGTCTGTATCGCCAAGATAATCACAGTATTCAATTATTGCGGTGATAGCCTTTTCTTTGCTGGAATAGACGCCAAGGAATTCGTTTTCAATGTTTACAACCCAAACCTTCATCTTTCTCACTTTTCCTTTCTCTTGATTACAGTTATATTATATCACATTCTCCGCAAATGTCAAGAGGGAATTTTAATTAAATAGGTTTTAATTTTTGCGCCCGGGTAGAAAATACGTCTTATAGTTTTCTACCTTTTTTTCTATCAAACCTGCGCTAACAGCCGCACGTAGTATTGAGGCCACGTACTGATGAGATTTTCCTTTAACCGCATCACAATGTTTAATTAAATCAGTAACTGTAAATTTTTGATTCTTTTTTAAATTAATGTAATTAACTAAAGCTACACGAATTTCAGAATTTTTTTGTTGTTTGTTAGTTATCTATTGATTTTTATGATTTTCGATTGCGATTAACATAGCCTCTGTGCGCTACCGCACCTCTGTCGGCAGATCATAATTATTTAAAATGTATTCTAATGTTTCTCTATTGGTCAAAATTTGATTTCTCCTTTTGGGCTGGAATTTGTACGTTGCTAGCTAGAAGGCAGCTACGAGATAATGATTAAATGTCTCATGGATATTTTTTCATGAGTCAAAATTTGCATTTAAAATTTTGCCCGGGCCAAAAGCCCCGAAGGGCTTTTAGACATCAAAATCGTAAGCTCCCAGATAAGGATTGAATCCAACTTCATCGACATCGTCTTCAAAATCTGTGGGGTCTTCGTGCTCAAGCGACATCAGCACTTCCCCAGTTTCACCATCCAACAGGTCTACGCAGGTTTCTGTACCCTTTGCCGCAAACTTGAGCATTTCAAAATGGCAAAATGCATTAGAGTAGTCATCAAAAGAAAGATTCAACTCTTCATCGGTGTAGACATTACGAACAACAACATCAAACTTCATTTGGATTTATCTCCTTTTCTTATTGTGGTTATATTATACCACACATCAATGCAAAAGTCAAGAGTTTTTTTGAAGTCTGGGAAAAAATTTTTATTAGGCTCTAAACCATAAAATTGAGGCTTCTTGACCTTGATTTAATAGTCTCATGAGTAAAAGTCCATTAATTAGAAAATTTTTGAGAATTTGCCTTTGCCCGGGCGAGAAAAAGTGAGAAAATTGTGATTTTTTCTCACTTTTTTCTATTATTCTTTGGGTTTTCGCTTCTGAGTGAGCGTAATTTCAAACTTTTCGCTACCAACAGAGAAAGAAATCATGCGTTCTTTGTTGGTAATTTCGATATTTTCAAACAAAATTGCGGTATTTTTGCTCAAAAAATCGAAAATTTGCGAAATAATTGAACCTTTCAGCTCATTCGGTTTGCGTTCACGCTTTTTCAGGTCAGGGATGAAAGGTTTCTTGCGGTCAGCCTGCCGCATCTTTTTGGCAATTTTTTCCTGCTCTTTAGTCAGGTCAAAATCAGTAGGTTTACCCTGGTCAACTGCTTTGTCGAAGGCAAGAATCTCGTCAGCTTCCTCGGCAGTTACGCCCAAAATCTCCATAATTTTGTCCTTTTGGCTTGTGCCCATAGAAATCACCCTTTTCATTTTTTCTATATATATAATACCATATTTTTTTTTGAAAGTCAAGGGGTTCATAGAAATTTAACATTTACCCGGGCCAATTAAAGAAGGTTTATAAACTGCGCAAAAAGGAAAGCCCCCCGAAGGGGGCGCGGAGGATTAGCCCTCAATTTCGAGGGAGGGGTCAAAGGGGATGTAGTAGGTCTTACGGCCCACAACACTCTTGCTAATCTCCTTAGCAAGATAAGCCTGACGCAGAATCGCGGAAACGTACTGCGTGGTCTTTCCCTCTACGGCTTCGCAACCTGCAATCAGGTCACCGACAAGGAAACCTGCAACCTGCGGAGGGGTCACATTGCAGATGTACTCCACCAGAGCAGAGCGAACATCACCATTCGCAACCTGCTTCTTAGAGGGCTTGCGCGTGGTAGTCTTGCGCTTCTCAATGGAAGTGCGCAGAGCAACCAGCTTCTCAATGACCTCGGGGGTCATTTCGCCATTGATGGCGGAGGTCAGGGCATCAACGTAGGTCAGCTTAGAGATGGAAGAGGACATAGAGATCACCTTTCTGGTTTTTTAAGGGTTTTCCTTCCCTTAATTTTATTATCAAGGAGGTTTTCCTCTCTTGATTACGTATTCATTATAGCACACTTTGCGCTGTTTGTCAAGAGGTTTCGCAAACTTTTTTTGAGATTTTTTAGTGGCGCTTGCTCTTGACTGCTTACCACCGAGGGGAGGAGGGAATCTCAACTCTCTCCCTGACATTATGTATTATAGCACAGACCGCAGAAAAAGACAATAGTCAAAATGCACAAAGTATAATTCTTTTTGCTTTTGGATTTGTGCAAAATGCCGGCCGCCCGGGCACTTTTAAAGGATGTTTTTAATTTCAAGCTGTAATGCTTTTAACCTACTTTTAATATCTTCGGGCATCTTGCCTACAACACTTTCATTATAGGTAAGAATGTATAAATCACATCTTAAATTATCGATTTCATTAGAGAAAGTGTTCCAAGTTTTTTCCTTGTTGTGATGCATGTCGTAAGCATTAATAGTTTCCATTTGTTTTTTTCCTTTCCTTTGATTACATACTTATTATAACACTTTTCTTTTGGAATGTCAAGAGATTTTTAAGATTTTTTTTGCCCGGGCGGAGGTTGAGGACATTAGCCCTCAACGCTCCAAATGGATTCGTTTGTAATCTCTGCGCTGTAGGGGTTTAGCCCATTCTTCTCCAGCTCGCTAACCATGATGAGGCGGCCTGTCTGAATATCCACAACACCACCGCGGCCATCATAGCTATCACAAACTTTGAGCCAGCGAATCGCAGAGTTCGGGAAAGTCACAAAACTACCATCGGGAATACAACTAATGTGCATTTTATTTTCCTCCATTTTTACAGGTATATCGTTTACAATGTGATAGCCCATTTCTAACAATTCCTGAACGTCGAAACGATTATTGTACTCATCTTCCCAGACGAAACAATCGTCATCTTCATTGTAGTAGCTGGCAGCATCATCACACTCGAAAACAGGATTGTCACCATCTTCTACCATTGAGCAAGAGCCATCCTTATTAAAATAAGGACAATCCCAGCCATTAACAGGGCAGAAAAACTTTTTTGTCCAACTCATTCTTACCATTTCCTTTCCTTTGATTACGTACTTATTATAACACTTTTCTTTTGGAATGTCAAGGGGTTTTGAAAAATTTTTTGGCGCCCGGGCTAATGTAGCCCCTTTTGTTACTTTTTGCGTTCGTAAAGCTCTACTTCTTCAATAACAATATCATAAAAGTTAAAAAATTTAGTGAATTCTTTATCTGACATGCTAAGAATTTTTTCTTTCCAGTTTGAACCAAATACTTCTTTCATGGTTGACCAGTTATGATTATCTATGTTATAAAGTTCAAAATCATCAGAAAAATAATGATATTCTTCAATCAGATAATAAACACCATCATGAAAGGTTTTAGCTGAACATACAAAATCATAGAGGTTAACATAGACATTAAAGATTTTCATTTTTTGTTCTCCTTTTCTTTTGGTACTTATATTATAGCATAGTTTTCTTAAAAAGTCAAGAGGTTTTGAAAAATTTTTTTGGGCGTCCGGGCATAAAACAAGGCCATACGGCCTTGTTTTATTTAATGATAAGTTCACCATCAAAACGAATAACCATAGTGTTGTCTGTAAAACCTGTAAGCATTCCTTCTGATAAATCTACTGCATTAAATTCTTCTTCATCACTTGTACTAATGTTAGAAATACGCATGTATGCTCTTTCTTCGTATAAGAAACATTCTCCAGGAACTAAGTACCTGAAAGGCTTCGCATTATTTAAATTATAAGTAATTCTCATTTTTTACTCTCCTTTTTGATTATGCGGTTTCCCAAAGGGAAACATTGTGGATAAGTTCTGCCACTTGGTCAGAATCAAGGTATCCAACAACATCACCATCACTGTTGATGTCGTACTTGACAAAAGTCTGCGGGTCGATGAATTCCTTATCAGGCCCCCAAATAGCGACTTCTGCGGTATCGCTCTCTGCGTCCTTAGAGAAAGAGAAGTCAAGGTTTTCGGGGAAATGATTGTCGCAGTAATTTCCTGCGCCCCACTGTACCGAAATGGTCAGACCATTTTCAAAAGTCATGTGGAACCCCTTGCGCATGGTAGAAACGAACTTCTTGCTTGCCATTTTTTTGTTCTCCTTTTCTTTCAGTATCTACATTATAGCACAGTTGAATTAGTTTGTCAAGTACTTTCTGAAAAAAATTTTTTGGCGCCCGGGCAAAAGTGGGTTCAAAGCTGAACCCACTTGCCATCTTTCCAGCCATTTTTCAGTTCCCAGACACTAAAATCGTTATGTTTTACAATGTATTCCTTGTTTTCGTCGATGTGGAAAACAAAATCCCCGTAGGCATTGCCAACAATCGAACAGAACAAATCAGTCTTGACTTTTTCACGAAAAGCCGCAATAGCTTTTTCAAGGTCACAGAACCAAACTCGATACATTTTTATTCTCCTTTACGGCGAGTAAAAATATTTACTTTTTCCAGTCTGAAATCATCGTAGAAAAAAGTGTTAAATTTGTCGATGTCCCATTCACCAAGAATAATTTCTTTATAATTGGGAAAGAAACTTTTAAGCGGTACAGTATTTCCAGTATCCCAATCGAAAAACTGAAGATTATCGTTCAGATAATTATGCTCCAAAAGATAAGAGACTGCGCTATAAAAATCTTTTGCAATGCAAATAAAATCATTATTATCTGCGTCAAAAACCGCAATAATAGATTCAGCCATTTTTTATTCTCCTTTACACTTCACGCAAAATTCTGAATTTTCCAATGCGGAAAATCACTCTCCAAATTTTGGGGCCAATACGAAATTCATCTTTGCGAGGTAACCAAACATACTCATTTTTACTCATTGTCATCATCTTCCTTTTTATTCTTGTCAATAAAATACCAAATAGGCTTCAAGAAAATATAAACGAAAACATACACAGGGAACAACAGGATTACTACGCCCCAACCATCAAACAGCGTAATACCATTGTGCAAATTGCCATCACTAACGTAGGCAAAAATCGCAATCAGCACCCATGCGCACAAGAAACCAATAGCAAACATCATCATTTTTTTATTCCTTCTTTCCTTTACTGTACCTGTATTGTATCATACTTTTGGCCTAATGTCAATAGGAAAAATAAAATAAATGCTATTTAATTTTTGCGCCCGGGCGCAATTAAAAGGTGTTTAAGAATGCAGCAAAAGTAAAGGGGCATTTCTGCCCCTTTTGGAATTACTCCGCGACGCGACCAAAGTAGGTCACGCGCTTCTCGGTGGTCTTCACCAGCCGACCCTCGGTCACAAGCTGGTTGCACAGCGCGGAAGCCTTCTGCGGGGAAATCTCGAACGCGGCACCCACAGCCTTCGCCTGCATGGGGTCAGCGGTCTTGAAGAACTCCACGATGGAATCCTTCACATCCGCATTAGCCCGCTGGGTCTTCGTGGGCATCTTCGGGGCGTTCTTCGCGGTCTCACGACGCTTAATCAGCGTATCGCGCAGAGCGGACAGACGCTCGACAGCGTCAGCGTTCAGAGCACCGCACTCGATGGCAGAGGTCAGAGCATCAACATAAGTCAGCTTCGTCATGGTAACAACCCTTTCTGGTTTGTGAGGTTTTCCTTCCTCTTGATTACATGCTTATTATAGCACATGTTGGGCGGTTTGTCAAGCCCTTTTTTAGATTTTTTTTCGTCGGGGGTCAAGAACCCTTGGCGCCTTCTTGTTCTCTCTTCCCCTTCGGAACGATTATAGTATAACACATAGTGGGGTATTTTGCAATCGGCAAAGTGCACAAAGTACAAAGTTTTTTTCAGATTGTTTTGTGCAATTTGCCGGCCGCCCGGGCGCGGGAGAGGGTTACCGCAGTTCCCTCTCCAGCATTTCGCCGATAATTTCATCAACAAAAAAGGTTGTGTATCTTCCTTCTTTGACGACTTCAATCCCCCATCCATCTTTGAGGGTTTCATGCCACCGCAGAATGGTATAACCGCGTCGCAGAATTTCCTGTTCAATCAATTTTTTCATTTCCAGCATCCTCCAGCTTGTTTGCTAACATTTTCAGAATTTCGCGGTAGGGTTCCTTCTCATCGTCTCCTTCAAGAACTTCGACAGCCTGTCGAATAAGATTAGCGGCATTCAATTCAAAGCTATACGGAGTTAGTACAATACTACGCCCATCTTCGTGGAGCCAAAACTCCATAGGGGCACCTTCCTTGAGATTAAACCTCTGACGAATTTCCTTCGGAACCACAATACGCCCCAAATCATCAAAACGCCGAATCAGACCAGTTGCCATCATGTTTTCATTTCTCCTTTTCTTATTGTGGTTACATTATACCACATTATTATTGAGATGTCAAGAGGAAGTTTCAATTAAACGCCTTTTAATTTTGTTGCCCGGGCGAGGTAGAGGGCCTTAGCCCTCCACCCTTGCCAGCCACTTGTCAGGGTTCTTATAATCGTAAAAAATGCAGTTTTTGGTGAACTTTTTGTGGGTCTTAATGCAAGCATTGAAGATTTCAAGCTCGATTGCGGCATCTTCAAAGGCGGTATGCTCTTCCTCATACTGCGGATTGTTGGTAATGTAGGCGTAGAAGCTTTCAGCAGTTCCTGCAATACTCTTACCATTCTTAGAATAAAACTTGTTCTCCTTGCAGAACTTTTCATAACTCTTGCGCTTACCGAGGGTCTGCACCGCCATCAAATAGAGGTCAATAAACTCACGACCTTCCAGCAGAGCCTTGGCCTTAGTCTTACCAAAATCAAAACCACTATTAAAAGCCATCATGACCTTGACGCCGTAGTGCTTGAGCAGGGAATCAATGATAAAAATAGCATCTTCTTCGGTTGCAACAGCAGAAGCAGGGCCGAACTTAGTATAATCAGAATAATAGTCAATGTGCTTTTTTGCGTAATCATCGGTAAGAATATCATCCAGCAGAGAAGCTACAATGTAATTAAAAGTAGCAACTACGTTTCCATTGCGATCATGAATCTTACCGCCGATGTGATAAAAGCCCTTGGGATTCGTGCAACCGCCTACGGTCTCGGTGTCCAGCGTACAATAGAAGGTCTTGGTCATTTTTTGTTTATCCTCTTTTCATTAGGCTAATGGGGAGTACCTTCGTTTCCCTCATTGCATACCTAGTATATCACACTTTGCCGCACTTGTCAAGAGATTTTTAGAAATTTTTTGGCGCCGGGACATTTTTTAATTCATCATGCTTTTTCGGCACTTGAATAATTCTTAATTCAAAATCATCAGAACCAAACATTGAGGGCTTTAAAAGTACATCCAAAATATCTAACAATTCACTTTTGGACTCAATAAAATCAGAGGTAAAAACGTGGTCATCAAAATGCATAATTTCAATAGTATAATACATAAATTTTAATTCCTTTCTATTGGATTTTGCCCGGGCGGGCGTGGGGGCAGATAAACTGCCCCCTTTTTGCCACTTTTAGGCGGCAATCTTGACGTAAGTACGCCGCTTTTCGACATACTTGGTCACGACCTTGTCAAGGTCAAGAGCACGCACCAGCGCGGAAATGTGCTGGGTAGTATCCCCATTGCACTCGGGGACGTTGGCAATCAGCTCGGAGACAGTGTAACCAGTCTCGGAGTTGGCGTTCAGAAAGTCCACGATAGCGGCCTTAATGACCTCGTTCTTCTTCTGCTGCTCGGTCATCTGCTTCGGGGCAGCGTTCCGCTTGTCAATGTTGGCAAGCATCTTTTCCCACTTCTCACGATACTCGACAGGAGCATCAGGCAGATTCTGGATGGCGTACAGCAGAGCGGACTTCTCGGTGATGCGGTTGGTGTTAGTCATGGTAACAACCCTTTCTGGTTTTTTAAGAGTTTCCTTCTCTTTCATTGTGGCTTTATTATACCACAGATTTTTGATTTTGTCAAGAGGTTTTTTTCATTTTTTTGAGATTTTTTTGGGGGACCGCTTTGTCCCTCTCTCCTCTCGACATTATAGAGTATACCATACTTAAGGCTTTTTTGCAATAGTCAAGTTGCACAAAAGTAGAGGTTTTTCACAGATTGTTTTGTGCAATTTGCCGGCCGCCCGGGCGAAATTAAAGGGGGTTGATTAGACCCCCTTTAATCAATTTTATTACCAACTAATGCGAATTCCGCATGAATCCAAGCTACTTTCTACCACATAATTTTCAGCAGTAAAAAAAGAAATAATTTCTACGAGAATTTTACCCCAAGTAAGTTCTTGATACTTTTCAACAGGAAAATTGACTTTAATATCAAATTTACCATTCTGGGCAGCTTTTTCAATTTTTTCATGCAAAGACTGAATGTCTTTATTTAACATGTGAAATTCTACTGCCTGTTTAGTTAAACGAGCTTCTGTTGCAATTCTGTGGGCTTCCTGTGCATTCATTAGTTTGTTCTCCTTTCTTATCGTTCCCAAAGGCATTCGGTATAGTCCTCAGACCAAATGCCATCAACTTCCCAATCAGGAACGCGCTTGCCTGACAGCCTGTAATTGTAGACAGCGTTTTCTGCGGACTGCACAAGTTCCTCAAACAGCGCATCATCCGCATCACCAGCACAAGCCGCAAACTTGTCATCAATTTCGACTTCGTACTCAGTAGAAACATAAACCTTGACCTTCATCTTTTAACCTCTTTCCTTTTGGTTTGTATTTGTATTATAACACATTAGGTTTTATTTGTCAATAAGGAAAATTAAATTAAATACTTTTTATTTTTGCCCGGGCCAAAGTAAGCCCAAAAGGGCTTACATTAGCTTAGTTTCAGTAGCAAAACTTTTTGCATTAAATCGCTTAGTTATGTCATTTACAACCTTGCTCTGTTCCTGATTCTGCGCATAAATATTGAAAATCGTATGCTTTCCAACGTTGTCAATGTAATTGTGCGAAAGGTTGTAAAAATTGCAAAGTTCATGTACTTCGTTGGTAAATTCACTATCGACAGTAACTTCAAACTTCCAAATCTTATCCTTGCGCATTCTCTGTTCAAACAGCTTGACAAGGTAAACACCGACAAGGTTACAACCAATAGTGATAAGAATTTTTTCTGCGGTAGTAAGGTCAGCGTTTGCGGTCATGATGACGATGTAGGAATACAGACCGAAACTCATCGCATTCCAAAAAGCGGCGCTAAACTTGCTACCATTAACAGTAGCCACAGTTTTGATAGTGCCAAGGATGACGTTGGCAAAAGTACAAATGACAAACAGAATAAATGCGCTATTCATTACTGAACACCTCCAATATAAATCAGACCAAACAGCATACAAATGTCAAGCACCATGTCTGCAAGCAGAAGCCAATTAAACTTTTTTGCTCTGCACAGTTTCGAGAAATCAAGCACAAGATTTGTCGAAAAAATCATAGCGAACGCCCAGAAGATAAACACTCTCATTTTTATTTTTCCTTTCCTCTTGATTACATACACATTATAGCATACTTTTGGACGCTTGTCAATAGGTTTTTGAAAATTTTTTTGCGGGCGCCCGGGCGGTAAGGACCAAAGCCCTTACTTATTGATAAATCCTGCTAAAAATTCTCTAATCTTTCGCATAGCTTCATCACATTTGTCTGCATTTCTATCACAGCAAAAGTCGCCAAAATTTTCACAGGCATCACCGTAGTCTTCAATCAGATTAATTAGGTCATTATATTCGTTAATGGTCATCTTTCAAATCTCCTTTTTAATTGTTAATGAAACACAGAGCCGCATAGTAGTCACTAATGCGTTCCGCCGCAGTCTTAGGAGACATCAGGGTTACATCACCATTATCCCACGGAAATTCATAGGTTTCTACCCTACCCTTAGCCGCACCTGTAATTCCAGCATGGCACACAACATCACCAATGCACCAAGGGAAACGAAGCTGATACCCTTCATACGCATTGTTAATAGTAAAAGGAACACCCTTCGCGTCCAGCTCCATAGCGATTGCCGCAATCGCCTTAAAGTATTCAGTCTTCTTGTCCATCTTTCAAATCTCCTTTTCTTTTACTATAAATATAATACCATATTTTTTTTTAATTGTCAAGTAGTAATTTTTAATCAATAGCCTTTAATTTCTTTTTGCCCGGGCGGGTTAGCAGTTGCTAACCAGAGGTAGAAGAAAAATGCGCAGAGCTCTTGCGCATTCCCCTTCAGGCTTTCTTAATTCCGCGGCAGAGGTGAAGCCCTAAGTACTCTTGCGGGTTGCGTGTTGAAACAGGTCGGCAACTGACCCTTCGTGTTAGAGGAATCCAGTCGAGTACATTGTACTTTTTCCTTTCCCAGCTGTTTCCTTGGGTGGTTCCTTTCCCTCGGAACAATTATATTATACCACATCTACGCCAAAAGTCAAGAGGTAAATTTAATTAAACATACTTTAATTTTTGCCGCCCGGGCAAAATTTTAGGGGCTGATTTCAGCCCCTAAACGCCTCAAAAAAGTCTTTTTCAAACTCTCTCGCACGCTGGCGATTTTTCTTCTTTTTCAGCCAATTTACTGCCCATTTCGTGGCCGCAAGTTCATCAGGAAGCTGAAAATAAGCATGATTGAGTTCTTCTATTGTATTATATTTTATTTCTATCAAATTTATTTCCATAGCGCGGTCATAGGAAAAAGTTTTGGTTCTGTGAACATTGTGCCCCATTTCATGCAAAAGACTAATAGTAATATCTGAAAATTCTTTTGCGGCAGGATACAGAGAAATAAAAAATTCTCTGAACATTTTATCTTCTCTGCAGGTCTTAAAACTGTAATAAATATGAATTGTTTCACTATTATTTTCATCAAGGTCAGTGCTGAATCCATTTTCGTCATCACACCGCACAGAAATAGTGCGCTTGATACCATGATAGGTCAAATTATGGGTGTCAGCCAAAAAGGCTTTCATAACATTTACACAGCGGCGCGAATTATTCATTTTCGTTTCCTTCCCTTCTCTTGATTACAGTTAGAGTATACCATACTTTGCCGCAAAAGTCAATAGGTTAATAAAAACTTAACATTTGCCGCCCGGGCGAATTAAATACCTTTTACTTTTGGATAAAAAAGGATGGGATTGAGTGAATCAATCCCAGAAGGAAAGGAAGGAGTAGAAAATGAAAAACCATGCTGTAAAGTGTTTACCAAGCACTTTACTGGTTCCCTTCGGAACAATTATAGTATATCACATTTTTAGAAAATTGCAAGATGGTAAACTGCACAAAATTTTCTATTTGCTTTTGGATAATTTGCACAATTGCCCGGGCCAAAAAAAAGGGGCATTTCTGCCCCTTAATTGCGATGTTCAGTCAGCGAAAGTGTGTAATGTTTGCCATTTTTGGTGAAATCCAGAGTCTTTTCAGGGTTGGACAGATTGACATTTTCACAGTCACCATTAAGGGCAAAACCTTCAAAAATGATGCGAATTCTGTCCATTATCCAGCGTTTCGCTTCATTTTGCTTGTGCTCTCGTTTTTGTTCAAATTTGTAAGCTGTAGGTTTTCGGTCAGCTTGACGCATCTTTTTTTCTGTTTTCTTCTGGTTTTCATCCAGTTCAAATAGTTTTTCACCCTTGTCAATTTTTTTATCGCAACCGATAACGTCAAGGGCTTCCTGCTCACTGATTCCGAGGACTTCCATCAGATTTTTAACCTCTTTTGTCATTGTACACACCTCTTTTCTACAATCTTATTATAACATACATAGCCGTAAAAGTCAAGATGTTTTTTCTTAAAAGGTGTTTAATTTGGCCCGGGCGAAAAGCTCCCCTTAATGGGGAGCGGGTGTTAATACTCATCCAGACCGCTATCTTCTGCTTCTTCGTCGGTCATTTCATACTCAAAAGACAAATCTGGATGAATAGCATAATGAATTGCAATATCATCTGCAATTTCAAGGGCGACCTTTTCTGCTTCAAAATAATTGCTTGCCCCAACCAGAAATTCCTCTCCACTTTCGTTCTCGATGAAATAGTAGTGCTTCATGGTATCAATTCCTTTCTTTTATTGTACTTGTATTATAGCATAGATTGCATTATTTGTCAATAGATTTTTGAAAAAAATTTTTTCGCCCGGGCCGCCGAGGAGAGCTTAGCTCTCCTCGATGTCATCATAGCCGATAAACTGATAGACAGCTTTCCACTGAACATCAGCACCACAGTCTCCACATGAGCCGCACCACAGTTCCTTGATGGTATTGTCTTCGGCGTTGATGGTGTCGTAGCAGTCCTTTTCTACGATACGCATTCCGCCGCACTTCGGGCATTTTAGTTCATTTGTCATTTTATTTTCTCCTTTTTTTAAGGTGTTTGTTAAGAGGGGGGGAGTTGCCCCCCTCTCTTTTTTTTTTAGTTACGCCGCAATCTTGACGTAGGTGCGACGCTTCTCAACGTACTTCTGCACCATCTTGTCAAGGTCAAGGGCGCGGACAAGGGCCGAAATGTGCTGAGTAGTATCGCCGTTGCACTCAGGAACCTGAGTAATCAGGTCGGACACAGTATACCCATTTTCGGCGTTCGCGGACAGGAAGTCGAGAATCGCAGTCTTGATAACTTCGTTCTTCTTCTGCTGTTCGGTCAGCTTGCGCGGAGCGGCGTCCTTCTTGTCAAGCAGGCTAATCATGCTTTCCAGCTTGTCAGCGATTTCTTCACGAGAGTAGTCAGTGATGTCCAGCGTGCCCTTGCGGAGCATGTCAACAGCGGCGGACAGGGCAATCTTCTTAGTCAGCTTATTCATGGTATCAATTCCTTTCTGGTTTGTGGGGTGTCCTTCCCCTTGATTACGTACTTATTATAGCATACTTTGTGCTACTTGTCAAGAGGTTTTTGAAAAATTTTCTTACTGTTTTTATACCTTGCGGTACCGCTATTTGTCGTGGCTTTTCAATTGCCCCTTGACTATTCTATTATAGCACACTTTTTTGTTCTTGTCAAGAGGTTTTTCCATCGCGCGCTGGAATTTTTTTTGATGGCGGCGTTCTGTTCACCCTTCTCCATCTCCCCTTGACAATTATTATTATACCACATTCTGCGCAAAATGCAAGATGGGATTTTGCACAAAAAATTAAAGCTGATTACGAGAGTTATTGTACATTTTGCCAGCCGCCCGGGCGGCGCCATGGGAGGTTCTTAATCCTCCCAAAGCGCGCCATTTATGTCGGGTTTCTGCTCTACACAGTACGCAAAAATGTCCTTTTCGATCAAAACATCTTCAAGCCCTGTGTGCGATTCCTCGAAGGTTTTTTCTCCACTAATAAATCGAAAAATATTTTCCGCGGTAAAACTTTTACGATTATTTGCGGTCAAAAAATTATTCAAATAACAAAACTCTCCGTAAGCATCATTTTTATTTAATATTTCTCGACTCATTTTCAGAGTATCCCAAAACTTGATTCCAAAAGGAAAAAAGTATCTATAGCGACTTGAAGTCAAAAAACGCTGGGTCAAATTAAGTGACCTATAATCAAATCGCATGTTATGAGCGCAAACTTTTTGAATATTATATTTTGCGCAAGTTTCTGCAAAAATTCTGCGGATGGTTGAGAATTTGCGCAATTCACGCTTTCCTGCCTTGATTTCTTCCCAATAAGTTGGGATTTTATCAATAAAATAAGCACTTGCCATCAATTCTTCGTCAAGGAAAATATCTGCGACAACATAGGAGTGCTTCTCAAAAACTTCACCTGAAAAATTGACTACAGCAAACCCAATATCATAACAAATAGGGTCTTCAATCGAATTTGTGGTTTCAGTGTCCACTACGATAATTTTTTCCAGATTTTCACTCATTTTTCTAATCCTTTCCTTTCTTGATTACAGTTATTATTATATCATAGGCAAGGCAAAAAGTCAACATGGAACAATGCACAAAATGATTCTAAAAAGAGCGGGTACTATTATGCAACTTGCACAATCGGCGCCCGGGCAAAATCTGGGTAATATTAAAAATGGTTTAGAAAAAAATCAAATAAAAAAACCTGCGACCGCAGGTTTATATTTGGAAGAAAATTCGATTAAAAATACTTTTGTAAAGAATAATATTTCTGTTATTCTTAATAATAAAAATACAGAATTTACCATCCTCATTATAGAAGTAAAAAATACGACTGTTTTTCCACAGCGGTTTATAATGTTCCTTAAACCATTTGCTATTGGTTATTGCGGCGTTCATTCATTATCACCTCTTTTGAAATTTTTGCGGTTATAGCTACCCTTGCCCTTCTTAGCAGGAACGTAAAAACCGCGCTTCTTGAAATGAAAATAAAGCTGGAGTTCTTCATCGTGCCTTTTGGTTGCGTAAGTTTTCTTATCCATTTTATTTTTTCTCCTTTTCATTGTGGTTTTATTATAGCATAATTTTTTTTGTTTGTCAAGAGGAAATTATAATTTTATAAGGGGTTATTTTTTGCCGCCCGGGCGAATTAAATACCTTTTACTTTTGGACGTAAAAAGAAAACCCTCTTTTAGAGGGCTTTCAGAACGCCGAGGATGTTATTTACATTGTAAGCAATTCCGCCATTATTTTCCCATTCTACGCGATTTTTTTCTTCATCATCGAACAAAATGGCGTCTTTTTCGCTCATTACAAAACTCTTGGGAGTTCCGTAGGGAACAATGCGAATTTCATTGAAAATCACACTGGGCAGGTGCTTTTTCAACCAGTAATATTTTGCGGCGGTCACTTTAGCCCCGTAAATCGGATTTGGATCTTTGCTTAACCAGCTAATAATATTGATTGTAAAACCTTTCCGCTGGAGCTTATTCAGAATCCGAGCCAAAACGCACAGGCGAAGCAGGGGCGCGGCGTTCATATAGGGGCTTTCATCATAGGCGCGGAGCTTAGGGAGCCAATTTTCCACGCTATAGAGGTCAGCAATCGTGCCGTCCATGTCAAACCAGATTTCTTTCGTCATTTTCAAATCTTCCTTTCCTTATCTTCAAGTATATTATAGCAGGTTCATTCCAAAAAGTCAAGAGGAAATTCAAATTAAAACCATTTTATTTTTGGCGCCCGGGTGAAAAGGTCCGCCTTATGCGGCGGCCTTTTCTTCCAGCCAACGGAGCATTTTCTTGCTTTCTGCACGGCACTTAATCTTGATACCGCCGCCGTTCTTCTTGCTCTCTCTATCGAGATAGCAGAAGTTGTAGGTGAAGGTCTTAAACTCATCGAGGTTCATGGAGTAGGCGATATAGTCCTTAGAGATATAGACGAAGGTGTTGGAGTGAACGTTCTGCTCATAGCGGTTCCAGATATCATCGAAGCTCTTGCAACCAGCGCACAGCTTGCCGCTCATAAGGGTGAAGCTGGAAGCCTTTATGCTGATAGCCATATTGCCGACATTAAGGTCGGAGTCCTTGTCATATGCGACGTGGTCGTGAGTGGTGCGAGTGACGCCATAATAGGCGCAGAGGGTCCATTCGCGGGCGATACCGGCGTTCTTGTTGGTGACAGCGTGGGCGCGGACGTTCATGGTCTTCATAGTGGTTACTTCCTTTCCTTATCTTGACTATAGTATACCACACTTGCGCCCGGTTGTCAAGGGGTTTTTTAATAAAATTTCAAATTTTTCTTTTATAAATAGCCTTTAGAAACGCTTTTATAAATACCCTTTATAAATACTATTGTAAAAGGTATTTATAAATCTTTTTGGGAAAATAGGTTTATAAATAGGGTTTAGGTGTATTTGTAAAAGGTTTTTATAAAGGGTGTTTATTGGCGAAAAACCGCGCGCCCCGGCCGTCGGCGCGCGGCCAATGCATAAATATACAAAAGAAAAAAGCCCCTTTTAGGGCTTTTATGCAACATTTACGCGATTTTCAAGCCAACTAATGACCTTTTTGCTTTCAGCTGCGAACCGGACTTTAGGGGTTCCGCCGTTCTTTTTGCTTTCGCGTTCTACATGACCGAAAGTGTAGGTCAGTTCGCGAAACTCGTTAATATCCATGAAATAGGCTACAAAGTCAAGCGTAACGTACACAAAAACGTTGGAATGAGTGGTTTTTTCGTACTTATTCCAAATGTCATTAAAGTCGTTGCAATCCTTGCAATAGGAACCGCTCATCAGGGTAAACTTGCTAGACTTTATGCTCATGCGCATATTGCCGCATTCACAATCGCTTGCGGTCATATAATTCCGATTATCATGACCGTTGGGCTTGCAACCAAACCGACGCCTTATAGCGAGTTCGCAATTGTCCCCGACGTTCTTGCACTCATTGACCGCTACCAGCTGTTCCTTATACATGATCTTGACTTCCTTTCCTTAACCTTACGTGCCTATTATACCACCTCTTGCCCGGGAAGTCAATAGGTAAATGTTAAGAAATTGTGAATATATTATGAACAAAGTGTTAATATTTCGGGAAAAAAGGTGTTATGCAATGTGATGCATATTTATGCATATTGAATTTGTAAAGAGCCTTTATGATCCAAATTCGCGCGGCTGTCCCCCGGCAGCCGCGCGGCAATAAAAACTATTTATAAATACCCTTTATGCATAAATATTCATTATGCACAGTTATGCATAAATATTCATTATCTTTTCTTTGAATAAATATTTATGATATTTTTTTGAGTAAATATTTTATTATATTTTTATGTTATATTTTTATGAGTAAAAAGGGCTTGCGCCCTTTTTACTTTTTTCTTTTACAGGTTTTTCTTGCTTTCGGATCTCCGTCGTGTTCAATGTAAGGAATCTGCATAAATTCGCAATATTCTTTTGCGTATTTCATGGATTTTTCTGCAAATTCGAGATAATCTTGCACTTTTGTTTCCGGTGTTGTTTTCCAAACAAAATGGTCATTTTGAACGTTTTTATATCCCTCTCTTTCAAGGCAAAGCCGAACGTGCCCCTCTATTGCCCTTGTGACTGCTTGTGTGCTATCTGGCAATTCTAAATACTTAAAGACTACGAAATTGCCCTCTATATTGCGAATTGTGCTAATTCTTGAACTTAAAAGCCGCTGATTCGTTTCGCCGTTTTTTGCATACGCGTTTGTATGCTGATTTGTTTTACCGCCCGCGTAATAATAACCCATTGATTTTTTCCTCTCTTTCCTTAACTGACTATATTATAGCACATTGTTTTTGATTTGTATAGGTGCCATTTAGCAATAAAAAATTGCAATTTTATATTATTTTATTGCCCGGATAATGTTTAGACGTTGAAAAAGTTTCTATTTTTGATGTTTTTGAGAAAAAATCACGATTTTTGCGCTATTTTAGGAAAAAATGCACAAAAGCTATTTGTGGTACATGTTCTTAATTTTTATTTATAAACACTCTTTAAAAATTTTTTCGGTCCGATGTCGGCAAAGAAAAAAGAGGCTTTCGCCTCTTAATCCATTTTAGTTTCGATGATGTCAACCGTGCCGCCGTCGTATTCTTCACTAATCAGCAGATCGTACTTTTTGCCGCTCCGCTCTTTTGCTTCTTTCATCAATTCCGCTTTATCGAAGTAGATCGCTTCGTCTTCAAGGTGCTCAATAAGAATATCAACGGCTTTTGCAAGAGTGGAAGCAACGCGGTAAAATTCGCCATTCATAACAGTGATAACATAAACGTAATTCTTTTTCATCTTTTGGCCTTTCTGGTGTTCAGGATTTTCCTTTCCTTTATCTTGACTACATTATAACAGAAAACTTTTAATTTGTAAAACTGTCATTTTGACATGAAAAATTGCAATTTTACATTATTCTGCTTCCCGGGGTAGCCTTTAAGCTAAAAAAAGTTTCTATTTTTAATGTTTTTAAGAAAAAATCACAATTTCAGCTTAATTTTAGGAAAAAATGCACAAAAACTGTTTACGATGCTTATTGCTAAAATTTATTGATAAACACTCTTTAAAAATTTTTCGGTCCGATGTCGGCAAAAAAAATTTTTTGGGCTTAGCAATAAACTAAGCCCAAATCACGCCAGCGCAAAACCGAAATTTGATTGCAAGCCTTGCCAATTTCCAGCGCTTCCCGCTTTGTATTTACGCGCTTGCTTTTATCGATGTAGTAGATACCATCTGCAAACCAAATCCCGCAATTTCCATTGTAAGCCTTGACCGCTTCGATTGCTTCCCTTGCGCTTTCGGTTTGAATCCCCTCTGTAGCAACTTGCCAGCCTGTTTTGTAGGTTATCGGCTTGCCATTCTTCAAAGTCAAACCATCGTTATTTGTCAGCTTGCGGATTGAGCGGATGTTAATCATTTTTTATTCCCCTTTCCTTTTCTGACTATAGTATAGCACACTTTTCCCGGTTTGTCAAGCCCTTTTTGAAAAAATTTTTTCCTGGGCGTTAAAAAAATAAAAGGGCGAAAGCCCTTTTATACAATGTGTGTTTTCTTATCTGCCGCGATTATGTCAAACAGCTTGTTTCTATCTTCTACGGTTGGTACTGAATTTTTGAGTTTTTCACGATGAGCTTGCAAAATTGCGATTTGCTCATCAATGCGGCACATAGCTTTTGCAATCAACTTTAATTCTTGTTTTGTCATTTTTTTTACTTCCTTTCCTTTTGTGATTCCATTATAACACATTCTGTTCCGGTTGTCAATAGATTTTTTGAAATTTTTTACCCGGGCACAAAAAAATAAGGGCTTGCGCCCTTACTTTGTCAATGTCCAATTATTGTATTTTACGTTTTCTATTACATCGTCCCAAATTTCAGGTGTTCCGCTATCATTCATCAAAAGGCTTGCGCCGTCTTCAATTTCCCAATCTTCAGCGCCAAAGAATTGCCAAAGGTTTCCGTTGCAATCTTCACAGGTTACAAGGTCATTTTCAAGGTCAAGGTCAACAACCTTTGTTGTCAATGCGTACTGCTGACTTTCAACAGGTCTTGCGTAAAGTTGCGGCAAGGTGTGAATCCATACAACAAAAGCAATTAACAGAATCGTAAGAACAAGCGCAGTCCATGCAAAGCCCTTTGTGTTTTCGTCTTTGAAGTAGTTGTACATTTTGTTTTCCTCTCTTTCCTTTTGTGACTATAGTATACCACATTAACCAACAGAATGCAATAGGCAAAATAACCAAAAACCGCAGGTCCCGGACAACATTATTTTGTACACTTTGCTAATTGACTTTTCTTTTGGAACATGTTATAATAAATGGGGGAGTTTGCCTATTTAATAAACAGTTTTTACTTTTGGATAAAAAGAAAAAGGGCCTTACGGCCCTTAGTCCTTAATCTTTTCAACCTCTGCTTTCTTTTCTTCAATTTCCTTTTTCAGTCTTTCAATTTCATTTTCAAGGTTTTTGATTTCCGTTTCACGGCGATTGATTCCCGCAATCAATCTTTTATATCTGTTGTAGGTTTCAATCGTCATTCCAGCGGCCGCCGCTTTTTCAGCTTCCCTTGCGGCTTTACGTTCTTTCGCGGCGTTCTTTTTAGCTTCAAGCCGTTTTGCTTCTTCTTTCGCCTTTTCTTCTCTTTCTTTAATTTCTGCAAGGCTCTCTACATAAGTATTAACTATGTATTCCGGAAATTCAGCTTTTGCTTTGTCATAAGCTTCAAAAGCGGTTTCTGCTTCAATATTACGTTCAATGATTGTGTAGTTATTGCTTCCGCTCATGTAGGCCATGTAATCCTTTTCCGTCATCATCTGAATGTAGAACGTCATTTTTTGTTCCTTTCTGGTGTTTGGGATTTTCCTTTCCCTTTCTGATTATAGTATAACACACATTTTCCCGGTTGTCAAGACTTTTTTTAGAAAAATTTTGCACAAAAGAAAGGCATTCCGGGAAGCATTTTTTTGTACATTTTGCGAATAGACAAAACCGGATTTTTCTGTTATACTATAGTCAGAAAAAAGGAAAGGAAGTAAAAAACCATGAAGACCATCGAAGAAAGAATTGCAGAGCTTGAAAGAAGCATGTTTTACCTTGACATGAAAGACAGATGGGAACAGAAAGACTTCGTCAAGTGCGATGAAATGCGGCGAGAGCTTCGAGAGCTGAAAAGAAAACTTTCCGAAGAAAATTAAAAAAACCTCTTGACAACCCGGGCAAAACGTGCTATAATATAATCAGAAAAAGGAAAGGAAGTAAATAAATGAAACGCTTTTTACTTCACAAATACGATCTTGAAAGACATGAAACTTTGTATCTGCCGTTGATGGCCGCAAGTTATGAAGAAGCTAAAGAATACGCAAAATCTCATGGTTATTTCGCAACAGTTTTTGAAGAGCCTGAAAGAGTAATGCCTGAATTTTACAAAGGATTCCAAAAGGAAATAAAATTCTAAAGGGCTGAAAAGCCCTTTAGTTTTACCTTAATTCTTAAATAGTGTTTAAAGTTAGCATAGGCTAACCATGCCCCATCCTCCCCCATTATTATTATACCACTTTTGCCGCAGTTTGTCTATTGACATGTTGCACAAAGAATAAAAGTTTTTTTTGTCTATTTTGCTACTGGACAAGAGCGGGAGAATGTGCTATAATAAATGGGGGAAGTGACGGTATTTAATAAATAGTTTTTAAGAATAGAGAAATAAGAAAGAGCCTTTCGGCTCTTTTTTTTGTTAAACCTTTTTCTTTTCTTTCAGGCTGTTTTCCATTTCTTCAAGCATTTCTTTCATCCATGCAATTGCGATTTCATCGGCTTCATTGTAGGTCTTTCTTCTCATCATTGGTGCGTAAGCATTTGCGTTGAAGAGTCCAACCTCTGTTCCGAAACGGCTCTTGTTAATAATCTTGTCCAGCATCTCATAGGTAGCATCGCTATTGTATCCGTACTTCATTTTCTTTTCCTTTCTGGTGTTTGGGATTTTCCTTTCCCTTTCTGATTATAGTATAACACAAGCCCGGGTAAATGTCAAGCATTATTTAAGAAAAAAATGCACAAAAAACCTTGCCCGGAAAGTATCTTATTTTATACGTTTTGCCAATAGACAAATCAGAAACTTTGTGGTATACTATAGCCAAGATGAGAGGAAGGAAAACCTCAGAAAACCGGAAAGGAAGCAAAAAAATGTATAAGACTGTTATGACTGTTAAGGAAATGATCGAGACCCTGCGCCGCTTCAATGAGAATGATCTAATCGCGCTGGATGCTGATTACGAAATGCCGCTTTTGATGGTTGGAAATGCTAAGCGCGAAGGTAATTGGATTGACTTTAATAAGAAAGAAACTATCATGATGGAATCATACGTGTCAAAAGACCTTGAAAAGTACTTAAACAAGTAAACAAGAGAAAAGAAAAGGCTTGAATAAAGCCTTTTCTTCTTTGTCTATTTATACAATTTATTTATTATTTGCTCTTTTTACACAATGTTTATCTATTGCATTATTATACTTATTGTATTTAATGTTTTATTACATGTTATTTAATAATAAACAATGTTTATAATTACTTCGGTTATTTGTCTTCGTTAATTTTTTAACAAGCGACTACTCTTTTCTTAAAGACTCTTTACTAATACAACAATTATACAATAGTATTTAATAATAAATACCTTTTACAATTACCTATCATTACTAAACAATGTTTATTATTGCTTGTCTTTACTTCTTTGTTAAACACTCTTTACTATTGCCTACCGTTGAAGCTCTTTGTTATTTTTTTAACAAGCGCCTAACAACAGATCAGCAATACTTTTTACTGCTTGTTATTTTTTTAACAAATGCCTACTATTGACACAAGCCTTTTACTAATACATACTTTTTACTAATAATCTTTACTAATAAATACCCTTTAATAATAACTCGGATTTTTAAATAGTGTTTAAAATTACGTACCTCGACAGTTTTAGTATACTTTGTATGTTTATTCATTTGCATGAATAATTATACAACAAAGCTACTATTGCATACTTACACAATCTATTGCATAGTTATACAGCTGTTATTTTTTTAACAAGCTCCTACTATTACATTCTTTGTTAAACACTCTTTACTATTATTTACCGTTACTTTTTAATTAAACACTCTTTACTAATGCCTCGGGTTTCTCTACATTCTTAAACACCCTTTACAATTACGTACCATTCCAGTCTTAGTAAATAGTCTTTACAATTATTCCAGCATTTGAGCGGGTTTTTTAGTTAGCCTCTGCTAACTGAAGCTATTATTTTTCTCTAATACATTTACTATTAAATAGTCTTTACTATTACGTACCATTTACTACTGTAGTTAGCATAGGCTAACTGAGCCTACTATTGAGGTTAGGCTATTAATAGTTTATTAATGATTTGTTAACAATTTATTTTTAAAATAGTTTTAGGAAAAAGTTATGTTTTGCTTGCGTGCTTGCTTGGGTAAGGACAAATTGCTAAAGGGTGTTTATTGCGCAAACTCGGCGCGCATCGCCGTTGGCGCGCCGGCAAAACCATTCCAGAAGTAACTATAAATGAGCGGGTTGCCGCAAGTAATTATCTTTACTATTGGATTGAAATATTTAAAACATTAATCAATTATTATTAATAAAATAAAATGATTCATTAATATTTATTGAACAATTTATTTGTTTGTTCTTTGCTTCGTTGATTGATGATGATTGTGTTATCTATTATTGTTGTGCGTTGTTTGTGGACGGTTCTTTTGCGAGGATATGGCTCTCGCTCTTTGCTGTTGGACTATAGACCGGGGGGTGTATTTCAGGAAAAAAATTTTTTGAAAATGATAAACAGGTTTGGTCTGGCCCACATAATTACTAAATGTAATTTGAAAACTAAAATACGATAAAGAATTATAATTACTAAATGTAATTTGAAAATCAGATTACGATAAAAATATAATTACAAAATGTAATTTAAAATACGATATAAAATTACCCCTCTCTCCAAATCCACATACCATTTTTTAAATGACATACAGTAGCATCTAACACTATTCCATTCATACTATTATCACATTGTTTACTAAAATAAGTTAATCCAATAATATTCTTATCCTCATACTCTGAAATATCATAAACACAATCTCCATCATTTCCAGGAGCCATACTAACAATTAAATTAACATGCTCATAAATTTGTTCCACTAATTCTTCATTAATATCTTTACCTTCTGTCCATAATAAAGCCGCACTAATTCCCTATAATTTCATTAAGCTTTTTATAATTTTATTCACAACTCTTATCAAAATAATATTTAATCCAATACTCAATGCCGCAAGAATACCTAAAAATATTTTCATTTTTTTCTCCTTATTTTTTCTTTTATTATATCAAATTTTTTAAAATTTGACAAGTAAAAAAATTTTTTATATAATAGTCTTATAAAGGAGGTAAGTGTATTGTTAAAATTAGATTATACAATTACTTCTCCACAATAGCGAAATGAACTAGTCAAACAAATTTTAGAAGAAAATCCTGATCCCGGAGATAAATATCTTGAAATTTTAACAGATTATCTAATTTTTGCTATGGAGAAAGAAGAAAAAAAACAAAAGAAAATTCTCA
>JAEEGL014221331.1_pt1 | contig 28046 bp, 24 predicted proteins | sample 9134231 | NCBI WGS metagenome assembly JAEEGL01 (sample SAMN16246548, study PRJNA631951) | gut metagenome | biome: gut microbiome; feature: rumen; material: fiber-attached | host: Bos | place: Iran: Karaj | collected 2018-10
AATAGTAATAATTGCGTCGAAATTATTACGATTTGGTGCCCATAGCGCTGGGGTAATACCTGTTCCCATTCCGAACACAGAAGTCAAGCCCAGTCGCGCCGATTATACTGCTATGCGGGAAACTAGGAAGGTGCCAAATTGTGGAAAATCCACCCGAAAGGGTGGATTTTTCTTGACAAAAATTTTTTAGTGTGATATACTGCGAAATACAAAGGTCATATAATAAATAAAAAGGAAAAATAAAAATGAAAAAATGTGGAAGGATTGGGCTTTCGGTTGTAGCTACGGCTTGTTGTGCCACAATAGCTAGCCAAAGCGTATTTGCGGCTAATCCGTACGGCATCACCTATTCCGGTGGTGAGCCGCTTGGGGCGAGCAATGTAAATATCGATCCGAACTTGAAAAATTTTAGCAATTTAGTCACCGCTGGGGATTATAATAATATTTATGATCCTAAGGATGTAAAGATGCTTGGTGACAAGTGGGAAGAAGGCTATCTCAAGATGGCTGGTCGCTGTGATCAATTTTCATATATTAAGATTTCGAACGCTAGCGAATATGATGCTAATGACAATCTAGGTTGGGTCATGTATGGCGATGCGTATGAAGTTAGAAATAGCATACAAAATATCATCATGGATGGCGTGACGCAGTTTGACAGCAATAGTCCTACCACGGTCGGCGTTCGTAAGAGAGACGGGTTCTTGATGGTTGGCTTTGGAAGTATCGGGGCTAGTAGTATTTATGAAGACAATAAATGTACTAAGAAGGTTGCAGGCTTGGAGGAGTTCAATTCGGAGTCTCCAATGAGCGAAGATAGGTGGATATTTGTAGAAACCAAGACGCGTCTTTTTAAGAAGGGGACTAATGAGCCACTAACTTCTGGTGAGATTTATTATGTAATTAGCGATATTGACGCCGCTCAGTCGTATAAGATTTTGAACCCTGGTTTGCAACTAAATTCAAACAATATGTATGCTATTTCAGCAAAAGATTTGCAACATAATGTAACCGAAAATACTGGCCTAAAGAACATGTTTAATCCTGAATCACATGTTATTTATTCGGAATACACTGAGACTGGTGGTTCCGTAGGCGGTGACACTGCTCACGTATTTGTAAAGATGAATGCTGAGGATTTGGCAAACGGTGTCAACGTTGTGTACGGATTTGCTGCGCATGCCGGTAGCTCGGTTGGCGAGTTCTATGCCAGGCAGTTTACTGTCAGGTACACTTCGGACGATAATGGTAAGATTGTGGGAATTGATACTGAAAAAGTAATAATTGATGGTAATCCGTCGGGAACATCTTTTGAGCCAAGTGATGGTTACGAGTTTAACCACTGGGTTGCAGACAAAGATGTGAAGCTGGGCAATGGTACGGTGATTAAAGCTGGCAAGGAGTTGACCTCAGATCAGGTTAAGCAGGTTGTGATTACTGAAGATGTCACGTTTAAGGTGATTTACGAAAAAACCTCGAAAGATGAATCAGAAGAGACGCCAGTCACAACTCCTGACACCGGTGCCTCTACTGCGGGAGGATTAAATGCAGAGCAGGTCAAAATATCGCTTGTTGGTTTGTCTCTGATAATGGCGGCTATAGCTATAGCGCCGAAACTAATGCGTAAAAAAGTTGGCTTTAACAAGAAATAGAGTTAAAGTGTAGCTATCAAAAAGCCCCCTAAAGGGGCTTTTTATTACTCGGCTTCTTCGTCTGATTCTTCTAGTGCGGAGAGTAGAGAATCTTCTACGTTTTGCTTTTTCTTCTTGGCGGTAGCTTTGACGAGTTCGATATCAATCTCGTAGCCAGTAAGTTTGGAGGCTAGGCGTACGTTCTGGCCTTGTTTACCAATGGCAATGGATTGCTGTTCTGGAGAGACAGAGACTTTAGCTTTCTTGCCATCGATTTCAACCTTATTAATCTCAGCCGGGGAAAGAGCTTCGCGGATATATTCGGAAGCGTTGTCACTCCAGGTGATGATGTCGATTTTTTCTTTGTCGCCGATTTCATTCATGACGGCTTGAACGCGGACGCCGCGTCCACCGACAAAAGTACCGACTGGGTCAATGCCAGGGACTGACGATGTGACTGCAATTTTAGTGCGTCGGCCAGCTTCGCGGGCGATGCCTTTAATCTCGACGGTGCCGTTTTCAATCTCTGGGACTTCTTGTCTAAAGAGACATTCGACAAATTCTGGGCAGCCGCGAGACAACACTAGCTGAGCGCCTTTTTCGTTGCGTTCAATTTTCTTGATATAGACTTTAAGTCTGGAACCGACAGTGTAAAATTCGCCGTCGATTTGTTCACTGCGTGGCATGATGCCATTTGCTCGCCCAAGGTCGATACGTACGAGTCGTGGCTCGACTCTTGAGACGGTACCGGTGACGATGTTACCGAGTTTGTCTTCATATTCGGTGAGGACAGCTTCGTTTTCGGCTTCACGCAAGCGTTGGATGATGACTTGCTTTGCGGTACCAGCTGCGACACGACCAAAAGTCGTAACTTTGCAGGATTCTTCGACGATGTCGCCAATTTTGGCGTCTTTTTTCAGCTTTTTAGCGTCAGCGAGTGGCATCTCGGTGGATGGATTATAGGCCAAGCCATCTTCGATAACTTCGCGGGCGATGTAAACATCGGCTTCTCCGCTGTTGGTGTTTAAAATAGCGCGGACATTCATGTCGCGGTCGCCGTTGTCCTTGCGCCAAGCGGCGGCAATGGCTTGCTCGATTACGTCGAGAACGGTTTCTTTTGGTAGACCTTTTTCGTCTGAAATAATGTCAATCATAGCGGACATTTGCTTCAAATCTAGATTTTCCATTTGTTCCTTTCTAATTAAAATAACCGTCTCTCTTCGAGCCGGTCAATTCTGTATAGTTTGATTATATCAAATGGCTTGCAAAAATGCAAGAGGTTTGGTATAATAGAGGTACTAGAATTTACTTGTAATAAAAAGGAACTTATGAAAATAAACGAGGAAGAGCGTCGTGCCCGGCTCTTAAAATCGAGGGCAGAAAGGCTGCCAGACATCAAAAAGCAGTTTGAGGCGGCCCAGAAAAGGAATTTTAACTCAAATTTTGCACCAGGTGGCAAGGATGCTACGCTAGTGGGCTCTAAGGGCGGTACGAAGAATAACGCCTCTAAGGTGGCAAAAAATGCCTCTCAAGGCAAAAAATCTAGTTCAAAAGGTGCTAAAACGGCAAAAACTTCAAAATCTGAGGCTGAAAAGCGTAAGGTAAATCTGTCGGTATCGACCCGTAAGGGTGATATGGTGCATCATCAGAGAATGTTGTCACAAGACGTAAATGCTCAGGCGACACAGCATATTATAGGCGTGCCGGTAAATAAATCGCGTTACAACGGATATGGCGGAGAGCAGATTACCAATGCCAAGCTTAAAAGTATGCGTCCAGATACGGATGCGGTAAAAATTATCCCGATTGGTGGTGTGGGCGAGTTTGGGATTGGTAAAAATATGACCATTGTGGAATACAAGGGTGAAATGCTGGTGATTGATATGGGGGTGCTATTTGCTGGTGAGGATTATCCAGGGGTAAATTATTTAATTCCAGATATTAAATATCTTGAGGATAACAGAGATAAGGTAAAAGCGATTTGCTTTACGCACGCGCATCTTGATCACATTGGCGCCTGCAAGCATCTTTTGCCGAAGTTTTCTGAGCTTACACCGGTATATGCGACGGATTTTACGATAGGGATGATTAAAAAACAGATGTCTGAGCTTGAGACGGCCCCAGATATGAATTATATTTCCGTAGATCCGTTTAAGCATGAAAAAATCAAGGTTGGGCAATATTTTACAGTTGAATTTATTCATACTTTGCACTCAATTCCTGGGAATGCAGCAATTGTAGTGCGGACGCCAAATGGTTTGATTTACTTCTCCGGCGACTGGCGATATGAGGCGAATCCGATGGGTAAACAAGCAGATTATGAAAGAATTGACCAAATTGTGGCCGAAGAAGGCGTAGATTTACTCTTTAACGAGTCTACTAATATAGATTCGCCAGGGCGACATCCGCATTCGGAATATGATGTAGGTGAAAATCTCGGTAAAGTGATGGATCACTATGCTAATGGTCGGGTGATTATTTCATGTTTTTCATCGCAGATTTCTAGGATTGAGTTGATTTTGAAAGAAGCGGCAGCTAGAGGACGTAAGGTGGCGTTTTCTGGATTTTCGATGATAAATAACGTCGAGGTGGCGCTTCGGGCGAAATCAATTAAGGTGCCAAAAGATACGATTGTTAAGATGGAAGACATTATTAAACTTCCAGACGATAAGATTTGTATCGTGTGTACTGGGTCACAGGGTGAGCTTAACGCAGTCTTAAATCGCATGGTGACTGGGGCACATAAGTACATTAAGATTAAATCTACAGATACGATTGTCTTTTCATCTAATCCGATACCAGGGAATGAGCCGCATGTAGTATCAACGGTGGATGGCCTACTTCGTGAGGGTGCGCAAGTGATTCAAAACGGCAAGACGCATCTTACAAACATTGGGCCTCTACATTTGTCTGGGCATGCTTACTTTGAGGATCACGTGGATTTTGTAACGAGGCTTCAGCCAAAGAATTATATCCCGTATCACGGTGAATTTTACATGCTTGAGCATAATGCGGAGATGGCGGAGAACGTGATTGGTCTTTCGCGTGACAGAATTATGGTGGCGGATGACGGTGACATCATAGAACTTATGCCAGATAAGACGATTAGGAAGTGTGGGCGAATTCATGTAGGAAATAAACTATATGATGATGCCGATCAGATGGTGCATGAGGCCGTGGTGAAAGACAGGATTCATATTTCGCGCGAAGGGATTTTTGTGGTGGTGCTGACACTAAATAAAAAGACCGGTCATCTCATGAAGACGCCGGATATTGTGTCACGAGCTTTTGTGTATCTTGATAACTCGGAAGAGTTGATTGGGAAGATTCGGCATTATCTGAGAATTAAGACTGATAAATCGGTATCAACTGATCCGGAGATGAAAGTATTAAAAGAGGAAATCAAAGAGGATATTACGCATATTCTATTTGATGCGACGGGGCACACGCCAATTGTAATACCTGTGATAAATAAGGTATAATATAAATATGGAATACGACATAATTATCATCGGGGCTGGCATCGCAGGGATGACGGCGGGGATTTATGTGGCTCGAGCTGGAAAATCAGCATTAGTGCTCGAAGCCGGAGCTGTGGGTGGACAGATCGTGACGGCGCTAAGAGTAGACAACTGGCCAGGCGACTTTGGTGCGTCTGGGGCTGAATTGATGGATAAAATATATCACCAGATGAATAATTTAGGTGTAAAAATTGCATACGAAAAAGTGATTAAAATAAATGATATGGGCGGCGGGTTTTTGGTAAAAACCGATGAGGCTGAATATAAATGTGGGGCAGTAATTATAGCGTCTGGGACTGAGCCGAGGAGGCTAAGCGAGGAGCAGGTTAAAGATGCTGGTGAACGTGCGATTTCGTATTGTGCTACTTGTGACGGGGCACTTTATAAAGATAAGCCGGTCGTGGTGATAGGCAGCGGCAATACGGCAAAGCATGAGATAAAATATCTTGAAGGTATTGCGTCGAAAGTCTACAACATCCATCATGATGAACCGATTCCGGAAGATGCTGAGGCGATCTTTGTAGCGATTGGCAGAGTGCCGAATACTGAGGTATTTAAGGGATTTGTTGAGATGGACGGTGACGGATATATTGTAGCAGGTGAAGATTGTAAAACTTCTCGGCTAGGTGTATTCGTGGCGGGGGATTGTCGGACTAAGACGACGCGACAGTTGGTGACGGCGGCAGGGGACGGTGCGGTAGCAGCTATGAATGCGGTGCAATATTTGGGATGAGATAAGAATATGGCGGATAAAGAAACTGAAGCAGAGTGGGCACGGATGCGAAAAGTGGAGACAGAACGCCAGAAAGCAAGAAAAGCCGTCCAACTAGAACAGGAAAAACAGGGAAAAGTAAACTTGGCTTATCTTGACCCCGCAGCGACAAAAACTAAGGGGTGGTCTAGTAACCCCAATGTGATACTCGCAAATGCAAGTAGGATGGCGGACAAGAGTTTTATTTTGATGCTTGGCGGAGTGTTGCTTTCGATACTTGGAACTGCTGGAAATATGGTGGCGAATGTGTTTAACCTTGGACTTGCAGGAGTGGTTTTGGCGATTCCGGGGGCTGTCGGTGGACTATGTATGGGGGCGGCAGGCCTAATGGCGGCGGCGGTGATAGGGTGCGAGATTTATTTTAAGGCTAAGAACGGACGGAGCTTTAGTTCGGCTTTTCCGACATCATTCGGGACGATTGTAGTGGGCGTACTCTATATTTGTCTGAAAATAATGATTTTGTGATATAATTAATCTGTGCCCAGATGGCGGAACTGGTATACGCGTTCGACTTAAAATCGAATGGAGGAATCCGTGCGGGTTCGATTCCCGCTCTGGGCACCATGTCTGTGCGACACGGCTTTAAAAAGAGGAATTCGTATCTTTCGATGCGATTCCCGCTCTTGGTACAGATTCATTGTTGTTGGTTATGAATATTTTATATTGTGGCGATAAAGGAATACAAGAGGGGGTGCTAGTGTCGATTTTGTCGCTACTTTTTAATGGCAAGAAGCACGATTCGGATTCGCCGATTTACGATATCTACATTGCAACGATTCGATATGATGGGGTAAAGCCGTTTACTAAAAGGGCGGCGGAGTTTTTGGATTCTTTGGTGAAAAAATATAATCCGAAAAGTTTTGTAAAATTAGTTGATGCGACTGATGTGTTTGTGCGAAATTTGCCGAAGAAAAATATGGGGTCGTATTTTACGCCCTGTTCGATGCTTAGGCTTTATGCGGACGAGATGCCGGAGCTTGAGAAATGCGATAGGATTTTGTACTTAGATTACGACGTAGTGTGTCGGGGTGATATTTCGGAATTTTACAATATGGAGCTTGATGGGATTGAGGCGGCGGGGGTATTAGATATTTATGGAAAGAACTTTTATCATTATAATGGGATATTTAATTTTGACTATATGAATTCTGGGGTGATGCTATTTAATATGGTGGAGTGCCGGAAGACGAAGTGCCTAAAGCGGGCGGCGGCGAAGTGTGCGGAAAGGTGGATGATGCTTGCGGATCAGGCAGCTCTAAATAAAGTGATAAAAAAGCGGAAGTTGATGCCAAGAAAATACAACGAGCAGGGTGAAAGGCCGCGCAAGGATACGGTGCTACACCATTTTAGCAATAATTTTAAGTTTTGGCCGTATTTTAGAGTGCAAAAAGTGAAGCCATTTGAAGTGGAAAAGATTCATGAGATACTAAAAATCACGGAATATGATGAGATTTTGGAAGAGTATCTTAAACTTAAGAATAATTTATGATATACTGATAATATAATTTGTGAGGTTATTTGAAGATGGCAAAAGCAGAGTTGTTTCAAAAAGATATTCCTAAAGATGAACGGGTTTTTTATTATGAATCCGAAGAGGATGATCCGATTAAAACTGATGAGCAGGAAAAAAAGATAGAAGTTGGTTTACCTGAGGGTTATGAATTTATACCAAAAAACCCGTTCGTGAAGATGTATTCGGCGGCACTGTTTCGGATTTTTAAATTATTTGGGCAATATTATGAAAAAGGGTATTGGCAGGCGAAGTTTTATGGGCGCGAAAAGTTGAAGAAAGCACGTGGTAAGGGTTACGTGATTTACGCGAACCATACGAATCCATTTCATGATGTATTTGGGCCAGCGATTGCGGCGGACCGGCGGATTTTTACGATTATTAGTCCGGTAAATTTGAAAGTACCAGGTATTGGTAAGTTATTGCCATACCTCGGTGGATTGCCGCTTGGTAAGACTTTGGATGAAAAGATTGCTTTTAATGATGCGGTAGATAGACGGCTTAACCAAAAGAAGTGCTTGGTGATATATCCAGAGGCGCATGTGTGGCCATATTATACCGGAGTGAGGAAATTCCCGGCGGGTGACAAATCATTTAAATATGCTGTACGAAATAATTTGCCAGTTTATACGATGACGACGACATATCATCGTCGCAAAGATACAAAGCGGGGTGATTTGCCAAGAATGGATATTTATATTGATGGGCCGTTTTGGTCGGACGAGAAATTATCGGACGAAGAGAATCGTGCGAAACTAGCCGAGAAGGCTTATGAGTCAATGAAGAAATATGCGAAGAAAAGTACATACGAATACTTTGAATATAAGAAAAAGGAGAAGAAATGAGCATTTTTGCGACTGGCAAGCCGCTGAACCCTTTGACAAAGGTGGTACCAGTGTTTTTGACTATCAATAATGGGTATGCGCCATATGCGGCGGCGGCGATTCATTCTTTGGAACAAAATTCCAATAAGAAGCGGTATTATCGGGTGATAGTTTTGCATGATGGGCTGAGTTTGCCAAATCGCGTGAGGCTTCGGAGTCTTGCGACAAAAAATATGGCAATACAGTTTAAGAAAATAACGCACAATTTGCATCTTAGGGTGCTAGTGGCGTATTGTACGAGGCGTCAGAAAGGATCAGGAGATTTCTTTTCGAGCGCGGTGTATTATTACCGATTCTTTATCCCGCGGCTTTTCCCGATGTATGAGAAGGCGGTATATATTGACAGCGATACGATTTTGAGGGGCGATGTGGGTGAGTTGTTTGATATTAAACTTGGTGAAGACGAAGTGATTGCGGCGATGCGGGATCCTAAAGTGACGGCGATAAAAGAGTTTAGGGACTATGTAGACAATGCTGTAGGTGTGCCACATGATAAATATGTGAATGACGGTGTGATGTTGATGAGTCTGAAGAAGATGCGTAAGATGAAGTATTTATCGACGATGATTGATTTAATCCAAAGATATGACGCGGATTTTTTGGCACCAGATCAGGATTATGTAAATATAATTTTACAAAATAAAATACACTATATTGGCGAAGAGTGGAATGCGGAGCCAAGAGCGGATTTGCCGGATGACATAAAGTTGGTACATTTCAACCTGTTTAATAAGCCGTGGCATTATAAAAACGTACCATGTGAAAATTTGTTTTGGGATGCGGCAAGGGGAACTGGGTTTTATGGCGATTTGAGGCGGCAGCAAGAAGCGTTTGATACTGAAAAGCAAAAAGCCGAGCATGAAAAAATAGGAGCTTTGCTCGCTAAAGCGGTGAGACTAGCGAAGACAAAGAAGCCGCTGATAAAGCTATAAAAAATAAAACCCAGAGTTTGTTCTGGGTTTTTTGATTGTCTTTAAAATGGAGGTGCCTACCGGAATTGAACCGGTGTACGCGGTTTTGCAGACCGCTGCGTAACCACTCCGCCAAAGCACCGTGTATGTTTATTGTATCATAAAATGTTTCATTGCGGAAGAGATGAAAGGGCGGAGTAGACAATATAGCTATAATAGATTGCGAAAGTAGCGAGCATGAGGGCGCCTTCGCCGCGAGTGATTTTGCGACCAGAGCGAGCGACTAGAAGAAGGATGGCGGCGGAGCCGACGAGCATTACAATATCGAGAAGCTCGAAGCTGTCTGGCGTGACGGTGCCAAATAATGTGACTGGGAGACCTAATACAATGCAGATATTGAATATGTTGCTACCGATGATGTTGCCAACGAGAAGCTCGGTCTCGCCTTTTTTGGCGGCTTTGATGGTAGTGATGAGCTCCGGCAGGGAAGTGCCAAAGGCGATGACGGTAAGAGCAATCATGCGGTCGGATATGCCGATGGCGGTGGCTATGGTGGAAGCGGAACTTACGACTAATTCGGAGCCGCCAACTACGCCGACGAGACCAACGAGGACGAGGATGAGGGAGGTGCTGAGTTTAAACTTGGGTTTTTCAACTTCTTTTTTGGCTTTACGATTTTTGCGAGCCATGGAGATGATGTAGAAGAGGAAGATTGTAAAGCAGAGTAAACAAATGATGCCGTCGGCACGCGAGATGGTGTTGGCGTCGGCATTCATGAGAAATACGTCAAGGAAGAGTACGACTAAGATGGTGGATATAAGTAGAAGCAAGGGGAGTTCTTTTGCGACGGTATCTTTTTTAATGCGGATGGGGCGAATGAGTGCAGCGAGACCGATAAGGAGGAGGATATTTAAGATGTTGCTACCGATAACGTTGCCAAGCAACATATCCGTGGTGCCGTTGATGAGTGAAGAGACGGAGACGGCGAGCTCTGGCGCACCGGTGCCGAAAGCGATGATAGTGAGGCCGATCAGGAGCTTACTGACTTTAAAGTGAGAAGCCGCAGAAGAGGCCCCATCGATGAGCCAGTCGGCACCCTTGATAAGGATAACAAAGCCGACAATAAGTAATATCACTTGCAACGCGATTTCCATGGTTTAATTATAGCACTTATGCTAATTTGCGTCCATGACAGATTTGATTTTTTCTGAAACGGTGGTGACGGATGTCTCGTCGGGGACAAAGACGAAAAGATATTGGTCTGGGAAGGTATAGGTGGGAGCGTCGATATGTTCACCTTCGGCAGAGATGCGTTCGATGGTCCAGCTTGGCATTGAATCGAGTTGTGCATTGACGAGCTTGTAAATTTCAGAGCTCGGAATATTGGTCTCGAGAGTGCCGTTCATGGATGAAAGGATATCGGTGTATTTAGTAAGGATAATTCTGGAAGAAGTGAGTTTGTCGATGATGGCCATGATGACATCTTGTTGGTTTTGGATACGATGGAGATCGCCGGTACCGTAGGCTTTACGTTCGCGGGCGTAGCGAAGGGCGCAAAGGCCGTCGAGGTGATTGACGTGCCCTTCTTCGTAATAGCAGTATACGCCATTAGTCTGCCTATGGAAAGTAAAATCTGGCGTAACATCGATGCCGTCAATTGCATTAATTAGGTTAATGGTGGAGTCAAAGTTGACGCGAATATAATAATCTATTTTAATGCCGTAAAGGTCTTGGAGGGTATTGATGGACATATTAATGCCGTAAAGTCCAGCATGGGTAAGTTTATCCTTGAGACCATCCGTACCGTGAAGCTGGACGTAATAGTCGCGCGGAATGCTGGTGAGAAGAATGGTGTGCGTGCGAGGGTTGATGGTAACTATCATGTTGACGTCGCTTCTTGAAACGGTTGAAATGTCGCCGTAAGTGTCTATGCCACTAATGAAGATATTGAAGGAGTCTTTAGTGACATTGACGTCGCTATTGATGGCGTCGATTTTAGTTTTAATTTCGATGGTATCAAGAATGCGGAGAGTCTCCATATTGAAACCAGTGACGATTTCGGAAAGAACATCTGCGAGTGAACTTTTGATAAAGAGGGAATCTGTCTGGTCGTCTACGAACGCGTCGGCGGCGGCGGTAGAGCTACCGTAATTGGTGGATTTTAGGGTGATTTTTTGCTCTAGTTGCCCGAATGCCGTCTGGTAGCTTTCTTCGTTGGCATCGTAGGTGGCGATAGTGTGATTATCGAGGTCATCTAAGGTTGCGAAATCGGAATCTTTTTTGACCAGTATGTAGTATTTGTCAATTTGGTATTCGGAGGCGCGAATTGAATCCATGAAGCCCAGGGTGTGACTTAGGTAGAAGAAAATTATACAAAAAATCCCGGTGAAGATGATGGAGACTACGGTGCAGATGATGCGGGATATGCGGGTCTTCTTGATGCTGGTGAATTTTTTGAAGGTGAAAAAGGTGAGGGGGAGGGTGATGAGGAGCAGGGCACCGATTGCGATGGCAAGGTATTTGAGTGGCAGCACTGAGAGCCAGATAATGACGCCGCAAATTGCCATGGCGGAGGAGATGAAAATGCCAAAACAGATTTTGGAAATTAAATTCAAAATTTTGTTTGATCTTAATTCTGGGGATTTGGATGTTGCGTCAAAATGTGGCTCCGAAGCGGTCTTTATTTGTTTTAATGGAATATTCATCTTATTTAATTAATCCCTTGAATAGAGGTCTCGCGTGTAAACTTTGTCTGCGGCATCACTAAGGAGTTCTTCGATACGGTTGGCAAGGATGATATCGCTCCTTTTTTTGAATTTTTCTAGATTATTTTCGACTTCATAACTTTCGAACACAGTCTCTTTAAGGGTTGGTTCATAAATGAGAATGTTGATATCTTTGTTGTCTAGCAAATGGATGATATCCTGGATGGCGCTAGAACGGAAGTTGTCGGAGCCGGATTTCATGGTGAGACGGTAGATGCCGACGGTTTTTGGTTTCTTTGCAATAATCATATCTGCGATGTGTTGTTTTCTAATGTCGTTGGCATCAATGACGGCAGAGATCATGGTCTCTGGGATGCCTTCGTAATTAGCGCGGAGCTGCTTGGTGTCTTTTGGTAAGCAATAGCCGCCGTAACCGAATGATGGGTTATTGTAATGGCTGCCAATGCGTGGGTCAAGGCAGACGCCATCAATAATATCTTTGGCATTTAGGTGTTGAAGTTCAGCATAAGTGTCAAGTTCATTGAAATAGGCAACGCGAAGAGCGAGGTAGGTATTGGCAAAAAGTTTGACAGCTTCGGCCTCGGTGGAATCCATGAATTTGACCGGGGCATCTTCTTTTGCGGCACCTTCGAGAAGAAGTTTGGCGAATTCGTGGGCCTTTTTGCCATGATCTCCGATGATGATGCGTGATGGATATAGGTTGTCATAAAGTGCGTGCCCCTCGCGTAAAAATTCGGGTGAGAAAAAGATATTATTTAGGTTGTATTTTTTGTGAATTTTTTCAGTATATCCAACTGGGATAGTGGATTTGATGACGAGCGTAGAACTGTTTTTATCGTTTTTATTTAGCAGTAAATATTTTTCAATAATATCTTCCACACTGGAGGTATCAAAGTAATTGCGAGTCTCATCATAATTGGTTGGGGTGGCAATAATGATATAATCTTGGTTCTTTAAAGCTTGCTTCCAGTCGGTGGTGGCTGTAAGATCTAAATCTTTATGAGCAAGAAAATCAATAATCTCCGCATCTTCGATTGGTGATTTCTTGTTGTTAATGAGCTTGACTTTTTCGGGAACGATTTCGAGAAGTGTAACTTCATTATTTTGAGCTAATAATGTCGCAAGACTGAGGCCTACATATCCGGCACCGGCGATAGTGATTTTCATTTAATACTCCTTTATATGCTACATTGTAGCACATTATTTGGCTTTTGTGGGGTTTTAAAAATGGTAATGTTGATGTTCGGTGGGATATATGGTATATATAATACATAACATTATGTCGAAAACTGCGAAAAAAATTCTGATGATTGGACCAAAGACAAACACGATGGTGAATTTTCGTGGCGATTTAATGTGCGACATTGTAAAACGTGGATATGACGTGGTGGTTGTGGCGCCAGAGGATGATTGCAGGGATTTTTTTGAGAATAATGGCATTAAGTTGAGACTAACTAATTTGAAGAAAAATTCTTTGTCTGTTATTAATTCGGTTACTTATTTTAATAATTTGAAGAAAATTATAAGGGAAGAAAAACCAGACGCGGTATTTTCGTATACGATTAAACCGGTAATATTTGGTTCTGTGGCAGCAAAGCGGGTTGGTGTAAAAAAAATCTATTCGTTGATTTGTGGGCTAGGGCTACTTTTTTGCTCCGATTCGGTAAGAATAAAGGCGCTACGCACGGTTTGTGGCAAAATGTATAAATATGCTTTAAGGTATAACACTAAGGTGATTTTTCAAAATCGGGACGATATTGATGAATTCATAAAAAGAGGATACGTCAAGAAAAAACAATGCGAACTCGTCAACGGGTCCGGCGTGAATCTGAAGAAGTTTTCTCGAAATAAGATACCGAAAGGTCCAGTATCCTTCTTGATGGTTTCTAGGTTTTTGAAAGAAAAAGGCGCGATGGAATATTTTGAGGCAGCCAAAATGGTGAAAGAAAAATATCCAGATGCAAAATTTGCCTATATAGGCGCGATAGATAAGAATAAAAATGCAATCGATTTAGATTATATGAAGCCGTATATTGATGCCGGGGTGGTTGAATATATACCGGAAACTAATGAGGTAGAAAAATATGTGGCGAAGTGTAGTGTGTTTGTGCTTCCATCTTATTATCGCGAAGGTATTCCGAAGACGTTGCTTGAGGCTACCGCGATGGGGCGGCCAATTATCACGACTAATACGCCAGGGTGCAGGGAGACTGTGGTGGTTGGTAAAAATGGGCTATCTGTTAAAACTAAGGATAGTCGCGATTTAGCGAGTAAGATGATTGAAATGATTAAGAATAAAGATAATTTACAGAAAATGGGCGATGAATCATATAAGCTTTGTCTTGAAAAGTTTACGATTGATATCATTAATGACAGGATGATGGAGATAATGGAGATAAAATAATGAATAAGCTATTGTGTATGGGAGAGAAGGCGTTTAGGGGGATAAGGGCTTTTTCTAAGTTGTCCTACTATAAATTGAAATATGGTAAGAATCTGAAAATTGGCAGAAATGTACATTTTAGAAAAGGTTTTATAATTAATATTTCTGAACAAGGTAAGGTCGAAATTGGTGATAATACTTTTTTTAATAATTATTGTTCGATTAATTGTCATAACAAAATAATTATTGGAAAAAATAATTTATTCGGTGAGTCGGTAAAAATTTACGATCATAACCATGTATTTGACGATAAAAGTGTTAACATTGAAAAAAGTTTTAGAGATGGTCAGATTGTAATTGGGGATAAAAACTGGTTCGGTAGTAATGTAATTATCCTTAGCAAGGCGATAGTTGGTAGCAATAATGTGTTTGGTGCTGGCGTGGTGATTAATTCGAGATATGACGATGGTTTGCTGGTTAAGCAAGACAATAAGGTGGTAGCTAAGAAGATAATTTATAAATAAAGGTTATGAAAATACTATTTAATTGTTTAACTATGGAGAAGGGGGGCGCGGAAAGAGTAATTGCGCTTCTCTCTAATTACTTTTCCAAAGATGACAGCGTAAGCATTTTGACGTTGACGAAAAGCAAAGATGCCTATAAATTGGATTCGTCCGTAAAAAGGTTGCACGTCGACAAAACAAGCTACAAGTCTGACAATAGAATAAAGAAGATGTTCAGAAAACTGTCGCTTGCGAGACTTTTTAGATTAAAAAAAATAATTATTGCTGAAAAACCAGATGCGATTATAAGCTTTTTGCCAGAGCCTTCGCTCAGGCTGATGTTTATTGCGAAGTTTTCACGAAGGATTAGGAAAATCCCGAAGATTATTTCCATACGGAATGACCCAATAAAAGAATATGGAAGTTTTTTGATAAAAAATATCATGAGGCACTTGTATAAAAAAGTTGATGGTATGGTCTATCAAACTGGTGATGCAAAAAAGTTTTTCAAGGACATTATAAAGACCAAGAATCAGATAACAATACCTAATCCAATAGACGAAAATGTATTATTGAATCCAGAAGCTGATGAGTGCAGAAATAACTATATAGTGAGCGTAGGTAGGCTGGAGGCACAGAAAAACCATGAAATGCTAATAGGGGCTTTTTATGACACGTTGAAAATGAGTGAGCATGACTATGTTTTAAAAATATATGGCGAAGGATCAAGGCGTGATGATTTGGAAAGGTTGATAAACGAGTTGCATTTAAATGATAGGGTGTTTCTCGAGGGCCAGGTTGATGATGTGGCACAGAAACTGAATGATGCGAGAATATTTGCGCTAAGTTCACATTATGAAGGCATGCCTAACGCGCTGATGGAGGCGATGGCGATGGGGTTAGCCTGTATTTCGACTGACTGTCCGTGTGGTGGGCCACGTACGTTGATCCAAGATGGCAAAAATGGAGTTTTAGTGAAGAATAATGACAGAAAGGCGCTTAGCTTGGCGCTAAATAGGTTAATATGTGATGCAAAATCACGGAAGAAGATGGCGAAAAATGCTGTGTTGATTAGAAAAAGCAATAATGTTAATATTATTGCTGATAGATGGAAAACTTTAATTATGAACGTAACTGGGGCTGAAAATGAGTAAAATTGCTTTCTGTTTAGGTTCAATGGATTATGGTGGTGCTCAGAGGGTAATTGCGGGGCTAGCAAATTATTTTGTGAAGAATGATCAGGTTATGATAATTGTGACGAAGCCGGGGGAATCAAAATATAAATTGGATGAGGGAATTGGCTATTTTACCCTGGATAGTGAAACACGAAAGGACGGTGTTATCAAAAGGACATCCAGAAGGCTTAGTGTACTTAAAAAGATTTTGAAAACAGAAAAACCGGACGTGGTAGTTTCGTTCTTGCCAGAACCGTCGTTTAGGGTTTTGCTGATTAAAAAGATATTGCCAATTAAGGTTATTGTCTCAGTGCGTAACGATCCGAATAAAGAGTACGCTAGTAAAAAGCGGCGCTTAATGGCGAAATTACTTTATCCCTTGGCTGATGGATTTGTATTTCAAACTGAAGATGTGAGAAAGTGGTTCCCCAAGAAGATACAGGATAAATCTGTGGTGATCCCAAATCCGGTAAACGAAGCATTTTTGCGTGAGCCATATAACGGTAAGCGTGAGAAAATAATTGTTTCGGTTGGGAGATTAGTAGAACAAAAAAACCAAAAGCTACTAATAGAGGCTTTTTGCGAATTTAAGAAGACTAATGAGGATTATAAACTAAAGATTTATGGTGAAGGACCACTGAGAAAAGATTTGCAGAAGAAAATTGAAGATTTAGGTCTTAAAAAAAGTGTTGAACTGATGGGGGAAGTGCCAAATTTGGAAAATGAAATATATAAGGCAAAGATGTTTGTTTTGTCTAGTGATTATGAAGGGATGCCAAATGCATTGATGGAGGCGATGGCGTTGGGGCTGCCGTGTATATCAACTGACTGTCCGTGTGGTGGACCACGTTGTTTAATAAATAATAATAATGGAATATTGGTGAAAGTTGGTGATGTTGGTGATATGACAGATGCGATAGGCAAGATAGCTAACGACGATAAAAACGCCAGTAAATTATCAGCTAATGGTAATAATGAAATTTCTAAATATAAACTTGTTTATATAGCTGGTAGGTGGGAAGAAATAATTAAACGTATGGTGAATAGGAATCGTAATGAATATAACTAGAAAAAAAATAAATCATGATTTAGTGAGGCGTTTTTCTAGTACCCTATTTGCCATTATTGCAACAATAATAATGTTTGCGCCATATCAACAAGGCAATGCTCTAGGCGGCGAACTGGTGCATAATATTTTGATTTGGGTTGTATACGTATTGTTGTTTCTTGTTATTGTTTCTTTAGCCCTTACTTTGAGACGTAAGGATTTGAATATTGGGTCGGTGTTGGCTATGCTTCCAGCTATAATTGTGCTCTTTTTAAATGCTTTTCATAGTTATGGTGAGGTTAAAATTGGTGGTTTGGTATTAATTTTGTGGGTTGTTTTTTGTCTTTTTCCAAAGAAAATGAAGCTTCATTCATTTATAGTTTTTAAAAAGATATTGGTTGTAGCCTCTATTGTTGGGGTAGTGTGTTATTTGTGTTACGTACTGAATATCCCTATACCGTATAACAAAATACATTATTATTTTGGTAGTTCTGATATGCATTATGTTAGCTATGGAATTAGTTTTCTATATGAACGTGGTGGTATGTTGAGGCTTTGTGGTTTATGCAATGAGCCTGGTTTTTTTGGGACTATATGCGCTTTGATTTTGTGTGCTGGTGGAATAAAACTAAAAAAGAAGAGCAATATAATAATATTTATTGCCGGGATAATGACTTTTTCAGTAGCTTTTTGGATATTAATAATCTTTTATTTGACAGTAAGATTCTTTGTGACTATATATAAAGATAAAAACCTTAAGCGTAAAATTATAAAATGTGTATGTGTGGTAATACTGTTAATCTCTTATTTTCTGGTCTTGCCCAATGTGAGAACTGGTAATTATGCTATTGACACTACAATAAACAGACTAACTTTGACTTCGGATGGATTGTCTGGAGACAATAGGACAAGTGCTAAGTTTGATAAACTTTTTGATTCTATGTCATTTACCGATATGTCATTGGGTCTGGGCAAAGGATATTTAAGCGCAAATAATATAAAGAATAATTTATCATACAAAGTTTATATAGTAGAATATGGTTTAATTGGCTGTATTATCCTATGGGGGGCTTTATTGCTGGCAGCATTATATTGTAGCGGTAAAAATATAACAGCCATTATTTTCGTGATAACATTTTTTGCTAGCATATATCAGAGGCCTAATGTTATTACTGCAGCTTATGCGATTTTGCTATTCGGAGGAATAGAATACATAAATAATGCTGGAAAATATAAATTTGACGAAATAAAATCTGGCAACAAGAAAAAAGTTATGCATTTTATTTATGGTCTTGGTACCGGTGGAGCTGAAACGTTGGTAAAAAATTATCTGCTTAATTTTGACAAGAATAAATTTGATATAGTATTACTGTGTTTGATGCACAAAAAAGAATCTCCATACGAAAAAATTTTAATGGATAATGGTATTAGGGTAATTTATGTTGAAGATTATTTGCTGTTTAAAAAACATTCAAATATTATAACAAAAATATTCAGTCATTATCATCGATATTTTATTACTAGAAGAGTGATAAAAGCGGAATTGCCAGATGTTTTACACACACATCTTGCAATAAATACTTTTGTGAAATTTGCTCGGCCACAAGAAGGTACCATTATAATAAATACAATACATACTGAACCAAATAAACTGTGGTCGGGTAGTCTAAAAAGAAGAATGGATTATAAGGCGGCAAAGTGGTTGGTGAAACATTATAACATGCGCTTTATCGTACTGCACGAGTCTATGCGTGAGCAAATTAATAAGATTTTTAATATTTCAAACTCGATTATTTTAAATAATGGAGTGAATGTGGCTGAATATAAAAAATTAAATTTAAAAAATAAAAAAGAATTACGAAAAAGTTTAGATATACCAAAAAATGCTTTTATAATTGGTCATGTCGGTAGATTTTCTGCCGTGAAGAATCATGATTTCTTGATAGATATTTTTGAAAAAATTAGAGAAAAGAACAAAACAGCTTTTTTGCTAATGATTGGTGACGGTTCGGAAAAAAACAGGATAATAGACAGGTTGGATGATCTAGATTTGCATAAAGCTTATAAGATATTATCTAATAGAAGTGACGTTCAGGATTTATTGGGCATTATGGATGTTTTCGTTTTTCCGTCGCACTATGAAGGTTTACCAGTATCGTTAGTGGAAGCACAAGAGGCAAAATTGCCATGTTTTATTTCTGACACAATTAATGAAAGTGCAATTATATCAAATTTAGTGAGCGTGTTGCCATTAGAACAGGATGCAGAGGTGTGGGCCAAAACCATAACACAATATCGTAAACCTAAAAAAATAATATTAAAAGATGATGATTGGGACATTTGTAAAATTACAAAAAAAATGGAGCACATATATTTGGATGCTATAATTGAGAAGTGAAATGGAAAAAAATAGGACTAAAAATACTACGAGAAATATTGGCGCTGGTTTGATTAATCAGATAATATCTATTGTTTTACCTTTCATTAATCGCACAGCAATACTTTGGACGCTAGGGGCAGAGTTTACTGGTTTGGCCGGGCTTTTTTCGTCTATACTTAACGTATTGAATATTGCAGAGCTGGGCTTTAACACGGCGATAGTTTATAGTCTTTATGAGCCGATGGCCGATAAAGACCATCAAAAAATATGCGAGATAGTATCATTGTTTAAAAAGATTTATACTGTTGTCGGAACTGTTGTATTTGTTGGCGGATTAATGGTGATGCCATTTTTACCGCATTTTATCCACGGGTCTTATCCAGATTCAATTAATTTGTACGTTGTATACTTATTGTATTTAGTTAATTCTGCAATAAGTTATTATTTATTTGCCTATAAAGAGTGTTTATTGATTGCCGACCAGAGACAGGATGTTGCGAAAAATATTCGTACGATTGTCAATATAGTACGTTACCTTGCACAGCTACTGGTTCTTGTGATTACTAAAGATTTTTATATATATTTATTGGTCGCGATAGTTGGCACTATTGTCACCAATATATTAATTCATGTCTCGACGAGGAAAAGATTCCCATATTATAAGAGAATTAATAGTAAGCTTAAAATACCGGTGGAAATGAGAAAGCAAGTCGGCGGTTTGATGATAAATAAAATTTGTGATACTTTTAGAAACTCATTCGATAGTTTAGTGATTTCTAGCTTTATCGGGTTAACGGCCACTGCAATATATGGTAATTACTATTACATATATGCAGCGCTTTATGGCATCATGTTGGTGATAAGCCATGCTATGAGCGCAAGTATAGGAAATAGCATAGTTAAGAATTCAGAGGAAAGGAATTACGGGCATTTATTAACCTTTTCACAGATATATGCAGGTATTTTTGGATTTTGTACGGTAGCGTTAGCGTGTTTGTATCAGCCATTCATGAAGATTTGGGCTGGTGAAGATTTAATGTTGCCGGTTTTTGATATGCTATTATTCTGTACTTATTTTTACGCCATAAATATGAATAATATGCGTAATCAGTATATATCTGGTACCGGAATGTGGTGGAAATTAAAAAGTTCTTATATTATTGAGGCAATCGCTAATTTAGGTTTGAACTTTATACTCGGTAAATTATTTGGTATTACTGGTGTAATATTAGCTACAATAATCACGATAATTGTATTTAATTATTGTCAAAGAAATAGTATCTTATTTAAGAATTATTTTAAGAAGCAGAGTATTTGGAAGTTTTATTTGCAGCAGATGTATTATGTTTTCTTAACCGGAATAGGGTTGGCGATATCTTTTGCCGTTTGTGAATCCTTGCCGTTTGATGGTATAATAAATGCGATATTACGTGGTATAATATGTTTGATAGTTCCAAATTTGATTTATTGGATTGGTGTAACCAGAACTGAACAATATAATAGTTCGAAATTGGTTGTCAAGAGAGTATGGAACGTTATCTTTAGAAGAAAGGAATAAAAGCGTGTCTGATTTTAGCAACAAAACAATACTAATTACTGGGGTAGCTGGGTTTGTTGGAGGGTATCTAGCGAAGAGGGTTTGCGAGGAAAACCCAGATGCAAAGGTGATTGGTTTTGACTCGGTAAATGATTATTATGATGTGAGGCTGAAGGAATACCACTTAAAAGAGCTTGAAAAATATCCGAATTTTGAGTTTATTAAAGGTAATTTGGCTGATAAAAAAATAGTGGATGAAATTTTTGAAAAGTACCATCCAGATATCGTAGTGAATTTGGCAGCACAAGCTGGAGTGAGATATAGCATTGAGCATCCGGATGCTTATATTGAATCTAATATTATTGGTTTTTATAATATATTGGAGGCTTGCCGACACTTCCCGGTTGAGCATTTGGTTTATGCGTCATCATCATCTGTGTATGGTGGAAACAAAAAAGTACCGTTTTCGACGGACGATAAAGTAGATAATCCAGTAAGTTTGTATGCGGCTACCAAGAAGAGTAATGAACTTTTGGCACACGCATATTCGAAGTTATATAATATACCGTCTACTGGCCTTAGGTTCTTTACGGTTTATGGTCCGGCTGGTCGGCCAGATATGGCGTATTTTGGATTTACCAATAAACTAATTAAAGGCGAGAAAATCCAGATTTTTAATTATGGGAATTGTAAGCGTGACTTTACTTATATTGATGACATTGTGGAGGGGGTAATTCGGGTAATGAAGAAGGCGCCAGAAAAGAAGGATGGGGAAGACGGACTACCATTGCCGCCATATAAAGTGTACAACATCGGTAACTCAAACCCGGAAAGCTTGTTGGACTTTGTGCAGATTTTACAAGAGGAATTAGTGCGGGCCGGCGTATTGTCGGAGGATTACGATTTTGAGGCACACAAGGAACTTGTACCAATGCAGCCTGGTGATGTGCCGGTAACTTTTGCGGATACTAGCGACCTAGAACGTGATTTTGGGTTTAAGCCAACTACGTCGCTTCGTGATGGTTTGAGAAAATTTGCGGAGTGGTATAGAGATTTTTATAGGTAGATAAAGCCGGTTTTTTGTTATAAAACTTTTTTATGATAAAATATTAGTTATATAATAGGATAGTGTATGAAGGTTTCGATAAAACATAATATTAATGAGAATTGTGTTTTTGTGGTGGTCGTGTGTATGGTTTTTTTGTTTGGTTTTGTTAGTTTTGTGCGACCACCGAGGAAAACGTCTAATACAGAGAATCGCAATCTTTCTCGTTTTTCTGTTTTTAATGTGAAAGACTTTTTGAACGGATCTTTTCAGGATAATTTTGAGAATGCTTTATCTGATCAGTTCCCGTTTAGTGAAAAAATTCGAATTATTTATGGCTCCGCCATGGCAAATATGCCAGATTATGGTATTTCAAAAATGATTTGCAGCAATCATTACACTGCATTGCCCAACGATACTAGCAATCGTTTCAGGTTGTATAATTGTGGTGATTATATATTGCGTCCAGTGGAACTTCCAAATGAGGGGCAAGCAAAAGTATTAGAACAAAATATTAGTAAATTTAATCGTATAAATGAGATTATACCGGCATATTATTATATTATAAATACCTCAGCCACCTATGATTTTGAAAAAAATGAAAGAGCCATTGACTATGAAGATATTTTATCAGAAAAAATGAAGGGTAATTATAAAATAGCTTCATTGAAATATGATTCATATGAAGAATATAAAAATTATTTTTATAAAACTGACCATCGCTGGAATTATAAAGGTTCATATCAAGGTTTCTTAGATATTGCTGATATGTTTGGTATTAAGAATCCCATGGAGCCGGTGGGTACTTTTACTAATAATGAATATTTTTTTGGTACATCAGCGAGAAGTTTGCGTAAATTTGATGGAGTAGAGGATTTTACGATCTATGCGTTTAATATTCCAGAACACGATACCGTAATTAATGGCGTTTCTCATGAATCATACAATCATATAGATGATTATATAAATCATAATTATGAGTACTCGAGTGGCTATCGTTTTTATGCAAATATTTACGGAAATGATTGTGGCGAAATATTATTTGATTTTAATAATCCCAAAAAGGATAATTTATTAATGATAGTAGACTCTTTTTCGAATCCTATCAATGAATTGATAGCTCAATATTTTAATAAAACATATGTTGTGGATTTGAGACGTTATAAAAAATATATGAATAAGGATTTTGCTTTGAGTAGTTATTTGAAAGAAAAAAAGATAGATAAAATCTTGTTAATTATGAGTTCGGAATATTTTCTATTGGATGATGATACAACGAAAGGATTGGAAAAATAATGTTATTTAGTAGTCTTACATTTCTATTCGCGTTTTTGCCGCTGACGCTGGTGCTGTATTTTCTGGCGAAGGATAAATACAAGAATTATATTCTGCTCGTGGTGTCGCTGATTTTTTATGCGTGGGGTGAGCCAAAGTATATTATCCTCATGATTCTTTCGATCGTCTTTAACTATTTTATTGCGCGGTTGATAGACAAGAAGCGCAAGAAGAAGAAAATTGCGAAGTTCTGGCTGATTGTGGCAGTGGTGGTAAATATCGGCGCACTGTTTATCTTCAAATATCTCGATTTTGCAATCTATAATATCAATCTAGCGTTTAACTTTAACCTTGGGCAGACGAATTTGGCGCTGCCGATTGGGATATCGTTCTATACGTTCCAGATTTTGTCGTACGTGATAGACGTTTATCGTAGGAAGGTGAAGCTGCAGAAAAATATCTTTACGCTTGGTACTTATATCGCGCTTTTCCCACAGCTGATTGCAGGTCCGATTGTGCGATATTCGGACGTAGAAAGGCAGCTTAAAAAGCGCACGCACTCGCTAGATAAATTTTGCGACGGGTTTAGGCGGTTCATTGTTGGTTTCGTAAAGAAGGTTTTGATTGCTAACAATGTAGCGGTGATAGCGGACACGGTGTTTAACGAGCCTTCGGCGCAGAGTGCTCTAGGGCCGGTGGCGATTATCGTGACGCTTCTCGCTTATACTCTGCAGATTTACTATGATTTTTCTGGTTATAGCGACATGGCGATTGGGCTCGGGAAGATTTTTGGCTTTGATTTTGACGAAAACTTTAATTATCCGTATTCGGCGCATAGCATCACGGATTTTTGGAAGCGGTGGCATATTTCACTTACGACTTGGTTCCGCGACTATGTATATATTCCGCTGGGCGGAAATCGTTGCTCTAAGATAAAATGGGTGCGGAATTTTGCAATAGTATGGCTTCTTACCGGGCTTTGGCATGGAGCGAGCTGGAATTTTGTACTTTGGGGTGTGTTCTATATGATAATATTACTTGCCGAAAAACAATTTCTCGGTAAATGGATTGCAAAACTTCCGAAATGGTTGTCATGGATTTATATGTTTATAATAGTAAATTTTGGGTGGTTGCTCTTTAGGGTGAACACGCTAGATGATCTTGGGTATGTATTAAATTCGTTCTTCCATCCTAGCGGTGCGACGGCGGATTTTTTGGCGCATAATTTTTCGATTGTTCCGTATGTGAATTTTATGATAATTGGGTTAATATTTATGTTCCCAATAGGGAAGAAATTCAGCGGGTGGCTTCTCAAAAAGAAATGCGGGCGATTTGCGCTGGATTTGATTTTGATCGTACTATTTATGATAGGGATCTGTGCACTAGTAAATAGTTCTTATAACCCGTTTATCTATTTTAGATTCTGATAATTGATAGTATAATAAATGTATGAAAATTGGTTTTTTTGATTCTGGGCATGGTGGGGTGACGATATTTGCGGCGGTGAAGGCGGTTTTGCCTGGGGTGGAATATTATTACATTGCCGATGCAAAGCATTGTCCGTATGGCGATAAGAGCGAAGCGGAGCTGTACGCGATTGTGAAAAACAACGTGGAGCAGCTACTGAAATGGGGTGCCGAGATTATCGTGGTGGCTTGCAACACGGCGACGGTGAGGTGTATAGATAGGTTGCGCCGGGATTATCCGGATGTGAAATTTGTAGGCACGGAGCCGGCAATTCGGTTAGCGGCAAAGTCTGGTGCGCGGAAAATCCTGGTACTTGCGACCCCTGGGACGGTAGAATCGGAGCGGACGCAGCTACTGGTGGCTGAGAATCTCCAGCCTGACCAGACGATAAAACTTTTGGCTTGCCCAGGCTTAGCAGACGCAATAGAGGCGAGATATGTAGAAAATGGCAATGGGGTCGAGGGAAAAGTGGACGATTCGGATGGCGCTATAGATGCAAAGCTCGGCGAGCTACTCTCTGGTGAGCCGGATGAATATGATGTGGTAGTGCTAGGATGTACGCATTATCCACTCGTAAAGGAGAAAATCCGAAGATTTTTCCCATCTGCGAGACTAGTAGACGGAAGTATAGGGGTGGCGGAGCGAGTGAAAGATTTGACAATAGAGAGCGTTTAGGGGTGCTATACTTGACTTTTTAGCATAAGTGTGTTATAATGGGGGTATGAATACTATTTTTGGGATAGTTTTGTTTACGGTAGGGACGCTCGGGGCGTTTGTGGCTGCGACGGCCGCTATTGCGTATCTTAGGACGATGAGCGTTTATATGAATATGAAAAAGCTCTACCGTATGTCTTTTAGTGCCGGAATGATGGTAATTGCGGCGCTATTATCGGTACTAATCGCACGAATGTTGATGCCGGGTGAGATAGTGGAGGCGGTGAGTGAAACTTCTGTGGCTATTGCCGATATTGATAGTGAGAAAATCGCTAAAAAAGCGATTGCGGACTCAACTGAGGAGATTGATAAAAAAATAGCCAGAGAAGCGGTTAAAAATGCGTCGGTTCTTCAGGCGAGCGGCTCGAATTTTAATGCCTGGACTAGTACCTACAAGGGTAAAGAATATGCTTATGTGGAGATAGAAAATAGTGTGCCATACGTTTACGCGCCGGATGCTCGAGGAAGTTTTTGGTATGATATTAATAACATTGCTGCGGGGCGGGAAAGTGGCAATATTACAGTGATAGCGAATGCGGGGATTTTTAACGATAATACTAGCCCGCGAGGGACGTTGGTACAGAATGGCAAAGTGATTTTGGCTGGTGAAAATTCAAAGCTTGAAAATACCCTGGTGATAGATGATGCTGGAAATGTTGGTTATACGAATAAAGCTATAGAAAATGGTACGGTTGAATATACGGATGCTTTGACCGGTAAAAAAGTTTCTGGACGGAAAATCGTATCTGCGGTGACGGCTTTTTCGCCGATAGTGATAAATGGTAAGGCGGCAACGAAATATAAAAACATGGTTGCAAATTATTCGGCTTATCGTGCACGCTCGATCTTTTGCGTGCGCGATAAGGGATCTTACATTTTGATTACGAATAAGGGTGAAGGTATTGATGGTGGCGGGTGGAATTTTGATGATATGGTAACGGTGGCGCTTCGTCATGAATGTCAATTTGCCTTTAACTTAGATGGTGGTGGTTCGACGGCTTTAGCTTGGAGGACTTCGCTTGACGCTGGATTTACGCCATATGCGACAACTGAGCGCTATGCGCCAACATTTATCGTGTTCACCGCCGACAATCTTGCGCCGGCCGGAAAGTAATTAGACTTTACGAACGCGGATGGTGTCGGTGCCGTATTTGTTTTTATCGCCCGAAACGATGACGGTGAGGAGGTCTTTTTTGCCTTCTTTACATTTTAGGTATCCGGAAGCTTTGAGCTCTTCGGCGAGCGATAAGCCGAATTCGTCCGAATATGGTCTTACAAAAGCGGAGTTTGCGTAGATGAGTGCAAGTTGATTAGCGACACGTGGATTTGATGTGACGGATACGATTGGCAGATTGGGGCGTTCGGCGGCAGTCGCAAAAGCGGTGGCGCCAGAGGCGGTTTGACAGATGATGGCGTCGGCATCGATCTCTTCGGCTAATTTGACTGCCGTGGCGGAAATTGCATTATAAATGTCACCATCGCTGTCACGTGTGATGGAAGCTACGCGAGAATGATTTTGGGTGTAGAGGATAACTTTTTTCATTGCGCGGACAGTCTCGATTGGATAGGAACCGTTGGCGGTCTCGTCTGACAACATGACGACGTCGGCACCTTGCACGACGGCGGTGGCAACATCGGAAACTTCGGCGCGGGTCGGCTCTGGGTTGTCTACCATGGATGACATCATCTGGGTGGCGACGATGCAAAGCTTGCCGTGCCGGCGGCACATGGCGATGAGCTTGCGCTGCATGGTCGGCACGACTTCGGCGCCAGCTTCGACGGCCATGTCTCCGCGTGCGACCATGATGCCGTCCGCGGCTTTTACGATTGATTCGAGATGTTCATCTGAGGAGATGGCTTTTTTGGTCTCGATTTTGGCGATAACGCGGGCGGTGGAGCCGTGCGATAATAAAATTTGGCGTAGATTTTCGATGTCGGATGCTGATTGGACGAAAGACAAAGCTACGTAATCGATGTCTGCGCTGGCGCCCCATTCGATGTCGCCGAGGTCTTTTTTGGTTAAAATATCGCCACTAAAATCCGTATCGGGAAGATTAAGGCCTTTTTTCGACATGATGAAACCGTCGTTTAAAACTTCTACGCTGATTGCGGTTTTTGAAATAATTTCCTTGACGGCGGTTTTTACTTTGCCATCAAACATAGATAGTGGTTCGCCGAGTTTGCATTTTTCGGCGAGATTGTACTGTACCGGAATGGTGGAGCCGCCGTCGTGTTCATATTCCGGGGACGCTTCGAGCACCAAAATATCGCCTTTATGTACGTCGAGACGGTTGTCTTTTAACATGCCGAGTCGGATTTTTGGGCCTTGTAAATCTTGCAAAATAGCGACGCTACGGCCTTTCTTCTCGGCGGCTTTTCTGATCCAGCTGATTTGGGTTTCGCGTTCTTCGTTTGAACCATGGGAACAATTTAATCGGCAGCCGTTTACTCCAGACATGATCATTTCTTCGATAATTTCCGGTGAGTTGGTCGCTGGCCCTACCGTAGCCAGAATTTTGGTTCTCTTAAACAGTTTACTCATGTGAATATTTTATCATATTTTG